>ERZ1673750.1368-NODE-1368-length-12477-cov-9.468846_pt1 | contig 12477 bp, 13 predicted proteins | sample MGYA00580203_ERZ1673750 | MGnify/ENA primary metagenome ERZ1673750 (study PRJEB41218, sample SAMN15661763) | gut metagenome | host: Homo sapiens | place: Canada: London | collected 2015-08-20/2019-03-30 | study: EMG produced TPA metagenomics assembly of... | reverse complement strand
GGTGAGGAATATGTCAAGGTAAAGAAAAGTGATTGGAATAAGATTATGGATGCTTTCAGCCGGGCAGTATCAAGGAATCATTTGTTGGAAAAATATGAAAAGAGAATATCTGCTTTGGAGAAGAAAATAGCAACCCTTACTGACCAGATTGAGAAATTAAAACAGTTTGTGGCATCAAGGGGACTTGGAGAGGCGTTTGTAGAGTTTGTAAAATCGCTGGCACCAAAATCCTTCAAGCAAAAACTGGAAGAGAAAAAAGCGGATGCAGTGGAGCAGAATCGACAGAGAAAGACAGCACAACAGGAAATGCCGGATAAGAAGAAAAAATTGCAGCAGGAAATGTAAATTTGAAGAAAGTGAGGAACGTACAGTGAATTTGACTTATGAAAAATGTGGAGATTATTTGATACCGAACATAATTCCAGATCCGGAGCCGGAAGGAGAATTGAGAAAGTTCGGATTGATGAGGAAACATTATCTGAAAGAATATAAGAGTGGCATTTATCAGGGTATGCTTCTAAGTGGAAATCTAAAGGAACATCTGCTCATGGTGCAGGAACGGGCAGAATCACAGTTTGATACGCAGGTGGAGCAGATGTCAGAACGTGAGGGAGTAACGGAGCAGTTGAAAGAAGAAAATCAGTTACTTTGGGTGCAGAAAATGAATAATATCCGGGCGAGGGCAGAAGAGATTGTGAGAGAGGAAATAATATATTGCAATGGCTAAGATAAGAGAAAAACAGGCAGAAAGTAATAAAGCTTTGAAAGGGCAACCAGTTTGAATATAATGTAAACGCAGGTGCGGAAAATAGTTATATAATAAATTACAGAAAGTAGAATTAAGTGAGCTATTGTGGGTGTTTGAGGATGAATGGCAAAAAAATATTAAAATATAAAAATATTAAAAAGCAAATTTATAGTGAACTTTTTTCGCTTTGTAATGGTTATATAAGAAGTAAGACATTTTATGATTGGAGAAAACGCTATGAAAGACAGCGAATTGATTCAAAAAGTACATAGCGGAAATAAAGAGGCAGTCGGTATTATTATTGAACGATATTATGCAGATATTTATCGCTTTTGTCTATATATGGTTCAAACAGAGGATGATGCCTACGACATTGCGCAGGAAACTTTTTTGAAATTTATGAAATATGGAACTTCCTATAAACATCATAATCTCAAAGGTTATCTCCTGACTATTGCAAGAAATATATGTTTTAATTATTTCCGGGATAAGAAAGAAAAAGTAACAGCCATCGAATGGGAGGAGATTGATAAAATTCCAAATAATAAAGATATGCTGACCGAAGCGGAGGATGCCGTTTATTTGAGAAATTTATTAAAGGAACTTTCGCAGGATACGAGGGAAGTTATTATTCTGCGTATTTATGAAGAAATGAAATTTAAAGATATTGCAAAGATTATGGGGTGCAGTGTTTCTACTACAAAGTCAAGATTTCGATTAGGTGTAAATCAGTTAAAAAAGTTAATGGAGAATGATTATGAGAGATAGCGAGATAAAGACTCTTTTTGCAAAGGCAGATGAGCAAGTTCATGTTGATGAAATAAGAAAACAAAAGACTTATTATGCAATAATTGAGGAAATGGAAAAGCAGAGAACGCCGATGATGTCTACAAAAAATATTTTGCTTCATCAATTTTGGTACATGGATAAATTGTTTTTTGCTGTTTATGGTGTCCTTATTTGTTTAGGAATTATTTTTATTACAGCATTGCAATATACCGGATTGAATCAAAATGGGATGATTACTGTATGTATGGTTGGAGCAGGTATTCTTAGCATAACGTCTATTAGTGTGATTGATAAATTGTTTTTTGGAAAAATGGCAGAGTTAGGAGAAAGCTGCTATTTCAATACAAAACAGTGTGTTGCTGCATGGCTGGTATTGTCTGGGATGATAAATGTTATGATATTGTTTTTGATAGCTGGCTATTTGAACTATCATTGGAGCGTTGGATTATTACAGGTGGGGCTGTATATTTTAACTCCATATCTAGTATCAAGTATAACTGCATTAGGGATTTTATCAATGGAAACAAGAGGAAAGAATTCATCTTTATTTGGCATGAGTGCCATCTTATTATCAATAAGTTATGGAGTAATAGGTTCGATTCCGAGAGCACTTTTTGTAACAACTCTTTGGATATGGGCAGTAGCTTTTCTTGTGTCGGGACTTTTATTTGTAATACAGATAAAAAAATTGCTTAGCAAAATGGAAAAAGGAGAAGTATTATGCACGAATTAAAGTTGATGGATGTACAAAAAAAATACAAGGATAAAGAAGCAGTCAGAAAATTCAATTATACATTTACAAATGGTGTGTATGGACTGTTGGGAGAAAATGGTGCGGGAAAAACAACATTAATGAGATTGATTTGTGGTGTTTTGCAGCCAACGAGGGGAAGTATTTATTGTGATAATATTGAGATAGACAGTATGGGAGCAGAGTATCGTAGGTTATTGGGCTATTTACCACAGGATTTTGGATATTATGGTGATTTTACTGCAGAACGCTTCCTGCGATATATGGCGGCATTGAAAGCGCTACCGGAAGACTATGCCGATAGTCGTATTGACGAACTTTTAGATATGGTAGAGTTAAAAAATGTGAAAAAGAAAAAGCTGAAGACTTTTTCAGGAGGTATGATACGAAGAATAGGAATTGCACAGGCACTTCTAAATAATCCTGAAATTTTGATTTTAGATGAACCTACAGCAGGGCTTGATCCAAAGGAGAGAGTACGCTTTCGTAATGTGATTAGTTCGCTTGGAAAAAATAGGATGGTTTTACTGTCTACGCATATCGTATCTGATATAGATTATATTGCAGACCGTATTTTGATTATGAAGAATGGAGAACTGATTCAAGAAGGAACGGAGAAAGAGATTACTGATAAAGTAGAAGGATGTGTTTGGAAGTGTATTGTTTCTGAAAAAGAAGCAGGGCAGATAACCAGTAGCTTCATTGTAAGCAATATGAGAAGTAGTGGAGAAAATGTTGAACTAAGAATTGTTTCAGAAAGACAGCCAGCTGCAGGTGCAGAAAATGTAGAAAGTACACTGGAAGATGCATATCTTTATCTTACACAAATAGCAGAGGGAGAAAAAAATGCGACTTTATAAGATGGAGCTTTTTAAACTATTTCAAAATAAAATATTTAAAATAGGAATGTTGGCTACGACAGGATTGCTGTTTCTGTATTTTTGGTTTGCAGAGGTCGGTGGAGAAATAGCGACAGTAGATGGGAAGTTTTATTCCGGTTATGAAGCAGTGCAGATGAATCGGAAGATTACGGAAGAATTTGAAGGTGATTTGACGGATGAAAAAGTGAATCAAATAATTGAAAAATATGGTTTGCCTACAAAATTTGAGGAAAATATGCCAGGGTGGAGAGATGGAAACTTTTTAAATGATTTTGTTACAAGATATTTTACCAATGGAGCATGGGAAAATGGTGTACTTCCAACGGAGAGGTATTTTCTGGGGGAAACAGAGTTGGGAAAAGCTTATGATGAAATTGGGAAAACACCTTATTTGGCATATACAACGGGATGGAAGGTATTCGCTGAAATGCTTCAGTTTGGATTGATTTTAGGAAGCATATTGATTATTTGTGGAGTGTCGACCATCTTCGCAGAGGAAAGCCAGACGAAAATGCTGCCATTAATTTTTAGCACGGAAGAAGGAAGAAGAAAAGATGTTCCTGCAAAAATTTTGGCTTCTATGACATTCACTATTTTCATTTTTGTGTGGTTTGTGTTAGTCAATTTAGTCTTATGCTGGATGATATATGGTTTGAAGGGATTTGAAAATATATCCTGGATGGTGCTTTCTCAACATATGCTTCAACCTGTATTATTTTTGAAATATCTTGGCATTTTATTAGGATTAGCTTTACAGGCGCTTTTATCGTTATGCACCATTACGCTATGCGTTTCTGCATATCAGGATAGCTCTTTTGGTGCAGTAATTATTGCGGCTGTATGTTGGGGACTTCCTGTATTGATAAGGATGTTTTTCGGGGGAATCATTTGGCTTATAGTAGATTCTATGCCGATTTTTCTTGTCATGACGGGAATTGTAAATGACATATATGAGATATGGTATATTGTACTGGGAATAAATAATTGTTTTGCCATAGGGTGTTTGGTAAAAGGATTGGTATCTTATAAGACAAAACAATTTGCATAAAAATAATTGGCTTGTACAGGATGTGAAATGGGGTGATCATTTGGGAAGATTTTAATTCTATCATTTGAGGATGGAGAAGAGCATATTATCAACCGTATTATATCGTGTGTGAGTGAAGATATAGAGGTTTTGAAACATAAAGCTGTCCATAAGGGGGAACTTTGTTTTGAGGGACTTTATATTGATAAGCGTAAGCGCATTGTAGTTCGTAAAAAAAATGAAATTGACTTGACATATACAGAATTTGAAATTTTATTGTTGTTGGCTCAAAATGCCGGAATAGTATTTAGTAAAGAGCAGATATATGATAGGGTTTGGAAAGAACCATATTATGGCGATTACAACATTGTTATGAGCCATATTCGCAATATACGGGAAAAGATAGAGGATAATCCAAGCAAGCCTGTTTACATACAGACAGTGTGGGGAGTTGGCTATCGATTTAATCAGGCACTGCAAATAAGGGAAATGCTGTAAAAACCTTCGTTGATTTTTACAGCATCTTTGGCTATAATAAAAGATAGAATATAGTATTGATTTTGAAAGGATGGTAACTATGCCAAATATATTACCGGTATCTGATTTGAGAAATTACAATGAAGTGTTGAAGAACTGCCAGGTGGGAGAACCTGTTTTTCTTACGAAAAATGGCAGGGGAAGATTTGTGGTAATGGATATAGAAGATTATGAGCGAGATAAAGCAGAAAAGAAACTTTTAGAGAAGCTGCAAGAGGCTGAGGCGGCTGTCAAGGATGGAAAAGGTTGGTTGTCATTGGATGAATTAAAGACAATGGTGGGAGAATAGAGCATGATGAAGTTACGGATCAATCCGTTAGTGGCAAAGGACTTGAAATCTATTAAGGATTATATTGCTGAGGACAATGCAGATAAAGCATTGGAAACAATACAGGAGATTTACCGCTAGTTTGAAAATATACAGCAGTTTCCTTACATTGGTGCAGACTTGTCTAAGCGTGTGAGTTTTAAGACGGATTATAAGTATGTGGTGTGGCAAGATTATGTTGTTCTGTATAAGGTTGTTAAAGAAACAGTAGAGATTTATCGGGTGGTAAATCGTTATCAGGATATTACGAGAATATTTGAATAGTATCAATCGGTAAATACTATATTGCTTCATAATTAATTGGAATTGCTTGTTTTTGTTGAAGTATTAAAATAGATGGAATTTGTAAAATGTATATATGATATTTCTTTTAAAGTGTTAGGAAAAGTTGTAGTAAAAATTTTCTGACCATTTAAATTATAAATGTATAATTGTTTGCCTAAGATAGTGTATGAGAGTATAATTGAATAAGCAGATGAACATATAAAGATATTATTTAGGTATACAATGCAATTTTTGAGCGTTATAAATTGATAATGTTCGCTAGGAACGGGATAAAATGTATATGTTTTCATGATATGAGTATATGCTTCTTATTAATAAAATATACGGAGGAAAATGCAGATGGCAAAAGTTTTTTTATCACATAGTAGTGAGGATAAGGAATGGTATGTAAACATTGTATATAAGAAATTGGTAAAGGCTCTAGGAGAAGATAGTGTCGTGATTGATAACGTGGTGTTTCAAGAAGGCAGAAAAACTATTGAAGAGATATATTATCAATTAGGAGTAACAGATTTGTTTGTGATTTTTTTGTCTGACAAAGCTTTGGCCTCACAGTGGGTACAAGATGAACTAAAAAAGGTTGAGGATATAGCTGAAGAGAAGAAAAAGTATCAGATTTGTCCAATTATTATAGATGCAATTGTGAAATATGACGATGATAGAATTCCTACATGGATGCGACAAGAATATAATATTCAGAGAATATGTAGCCAAACAAAAGCGTCTAATGTCATTAGACAACGTATGATAGAGATTTCTTATGAAAAACATCCTAAGTTAAAAGAAAGGGATCTACTTTTTGTTGGACGTAATGAATATTTACGAAATTTTGAAGAAAGAATGGATGACTTTGATAAAGAAACACCAGTGGCAATTATTGCATCGGGACTTGAAGGAATAGGAAGGAGAACCTTCTTGAAACACAGTTTGTATAAAAGTAATATTGTAAAGGAAACTTTTCCATTTTCGTATATTGTATTAAGATCTGATGAAAGTATAGAAGATTGCATTTTGAAATTGTATGATCTTGGATTTATTACTGATGTTGAAATTACAATTGAATTAGTTGCAAGTATGGATATGAAGACTAAAGTCTCTCTTTTAAGAGATATTATTGTTCAATTGCAAAAAAGTAGGGAATTGATATTTGTTATTGATAATGGATGTATTGTGAATCATGAGGGAGAAATGGCAGAATGGTTTGATGATGCCATTCAAGATTTGGATGTTAAAAGTAAAATTACATTTTTATTGGTTTGTAAATTTAGATATTTTGTTAAAGGATTAAAATCAGAGCGTGTATACGATATTGCCTTGCCAGAATTGGATATTAAGGAAAGAAATGGATTATTAAAAAGATATCTTGAATTGGAAAATGTAAATTTGGACACAGAGAATACAAAAATAGTAAGTAATCTTTTGACAGGTTTGCCGGAGCAAGTCTTTTTTGCTGTTTCAATAATTAAAAATCAAGGATGGCAATATTTCTACAATAATATTAATGATGTTACATATTTCAGCAACCGAAAAGCAGCAATTATGTTGCAAGATGTGAGAGAGAATGGGGAGTTGATGGAATTTTTGGCTCTAATTGGATCTTTTGATTATATCAGTATTAGCTATTTAATGTCTATTGTATCAGATTCCTTTAAGTATATGAACTATATTGATGAATTATATTATCGAGGAATATGTGAATATGTAGGTGTATTACGTGAATATATTAGGGTAAATGATACAATAAGGGATTATCTTCAGCGAAGCGAATACAAAATCTCCAAAGCACATGAGCAAAGGCTCAAAGAAAATGTACATGATTTTGTAAATAACATTGACGATAGAGATTATGATGTCCCAGAACTATTGCATAGTTTGAAAACTTCATTAATTGAAGGAATCGATATTGATAATAAATATATTATTCCATCAATTTATTTGAAAATAATGAATGATTTATATAATTTTGGTAAAAATAATGAGGTTGTACGATTTGCTGATAAGGCATTGCAAGGTTCTTCATTTATGGATCAACGAATTATTTTTGAAATAAGATATTTATTGTGCTCAGCATTAGCCAAACTTAGAAAAGACCGGTTTAAGGATGAAGTAATGAAGATAGAAGGCGCTGATCATGAATTTTTATTTGGATTTTATTATAGACAGATTGGAAGATTTGATAAAGCTCTAGAACGAATCAATAATAGTTTAAAGTTAAGGGAAAATTTTTCTAAAGCAAAACGAGAGAAGGTACAGATATATATCGGAATGCAAGATTATGAATCGGCATTGGAATTAGCAAGGTTAAATTATGAAAATTATAAGGATAATCCATATCATATACAGGCATATTTTACTTGTGTAATAAAATCCGACAATGTTGATAATAAAAAGAAGATTTTGCAAGAATTAATTGAAAACATGGAAAGTATTGGTAGCAAAATATCGGAAGAATTAACGCTTAGATTTAAAGCACAATATGCTGCCTTTATGGAGAATGATTATGATGTAGCAATTGGATATATAAATCAGGCAATAGAAATGAATGAAAATATTCATTATGCGAGGTTGGTTAAATTTGATATCGCAGAGAAATTTGGTGATATAAAAACCATGAAAGATATTGCTGACTATTTTAAAAAGGTTGAATTGAGGCAGAGATATAATGATAACATTGTTTGCATGGATTCTTTGATTAGAGCTAAAAAGGGTGATTGTATTGGTGCTATTGAGTATTTTAAGATGCATATTAAAAACTATACAGATGAGGCAAAAGATCGTTTTATTATACGGTTAAATAAATATGCTTCGTAAGTTGTAGATGGGTACAATTTGGGTACAGCAGCTTTAAAACCACATTAACAAGATACAAAATCGTATCAAAATGATACGGTTTTGAAACGCAATAACAATTAAGTAACATGAAAAATCAAACCCGAAAAAGAGTTTGAATAATGGACTAAAATGTCGAAAGCCTTTATTTATACAGGCTTTCGACATTTTTTATCAAAGAGCTCTATATTTGCGTTATTTGTGAGTGTAGGAATGTAAAATTTTATAATTTAAAAAATTAATTGACATAAAAGGTTACATGCAGTATATTTTAATAAAAGTCACAAGGAGACTATAAAAATGAATCAGAACTTACATTCCAAACGTTATATGTACATGTATTATAGACGTACTGTGTTATAAGCTTTGCAAGGTTGGTGCATTGGCTTATAGCCGGTAGGTCTATTTGTCTAGTGCATAAAACCAGAAATGTAAGTGACTTTTTAATATGTATTGCATCGTAAATTGGATTTATCGCACTGGACAATGAATGTTTAGTGCGATTTTTTTGCGTGAAGGAGGTGTATGGAATGAGAGATTTAATCGAATTGAAATTGGCAACAAAAGAGGAAGCGGAATCTCTGCATAGACTACAGGTAGAAGCGTTTATGCCATTATATGAAAAATACCGAGATGATGACACAAGCCCGGCAAAAGAAAGTATTGAAAGAGTAACTGAGAAGATTACTGAGGAGAATTCAGATTTCTATTTCATTCTGTTTCATGAAGAAAAAGTTGGAGGTGTGAGAGTTCGATGGCATCAGGGCAAAAAAGTATATGAAAATATTAATTGGATATCTCCTCTTTTCATAATTCCCAAATATCAAAAGAAAGGAATTGCGAGCAAGGTGATAGAACAATTATCGGGTATTTATCCAAACACAATAGAATGGCGATTAGATACGATAAAACAGGAAACGCACAATTGTCATTTGTATGAAAAATGTGGCTTTGTCAGAACTGGAGAAGATATCGTGGTTAACGACAAGATAACATTGGTTCATTATGTAAAAAACTGTAATAGGACGATATTGTAGGTTGAAAAATTTAAGGAGGTATCGAATAAAATGATAACAGACGCATTTGATAAATCAGAGGTCTTGTTTGAACCAAAAGATTTTTATGGAGAGCAAAAGCATTTATGTGAAAAGTGTATTATTGTATTTTCGGAAGTAATATTTGAATATATGCTTGAAACATTTGCACATGCAAACAGCCACTTTCCGCGGCCAGCAGGGCCGCATTTCCCGGCCAGTCAAGGCCATATTAAGCGGTCGGCTTTAGAGATCGGCAGGGCAAGAGGTGCTCCGCCCTGCTGATCAGTATTGATCGTTGTCACCGAAGGCTATGCCTTCTCAATCAGTACGGTAAATCCTGTCGTCAGCCTTCGCCGGATTCCGTCAAGCTTACCGTAACACTCCTTCTCGTCACTCAGCTGGTTTCCCCACTCATCTGGTGAATACTGACAGGTGAAGAGGGTGGAGGTTCCAAGGTCATCCCGAAGTTTTATGAGATGGTATAGGATCTTGATCCCTTCCTCGGAATACCGGCTGATAGCGAAATCATCAATGAACAACAGCTGGATCCGTGCATAGTACCTGATCCTCTTACGGTACTTATTCAGATCTTCCTGCCGGTTGAGAACGATCAGTTCGTCCAGCAGATCACTATAGTCTACAAACTTACAGCGATAGTTGCGCCTGCATGCTTCTACACAACAGGCAGACAGAAAATAGGACTTGCCAGCGCCGGTGACTCCATAGACCCCCACATTCTGCCGGTTCTCAGCAAAGTGGAATGTCAGAACCTGTTCAACCGTGGCATCATTATAGATGCGCCCGTTTCCGGTTTTCAGGTTGTCAGTCACAGCCCCTTTGTTGATCAGGCTGCTAAGCCGCAGATTTGTTTCAAACCGCTTATTGAGGGTTTCTATGTACTGAGGCTCCAGGACTTCACGAATGAACTGCAAAGCGGTATAGCTGCCGAATTCAGGGCTTTCAGACAGTTCCACAAAGCGCTGGGCAGCCACCGGCAGAGATAGTGTGTCCAACATCTCATAGATATCGTTGGTTTCACTCTTCATGGCCGGCCTCCGTTTCCTGACGCTTCAGCAGGTTCTTAAGGGAATACTTGCTGTCGTCATCTTTGTAAGTGCCGGACACGGCTGCTGCAGCCTCTTCTTTGATTTTGCTCTGTGGTACCGTACTCTGTGCTGGCTCCTTATGGTAAGTTGAGATTGTGTTACAGATATAGGAATAGTTGCATCTCCCAGCTAAAACGGCGTCTTTACAGCAACGTTCCAGGGCTTCCGGCGAGTACTTCTCCGCATACCGCAGAATGCCAAAGCAGCTTCGGAATGACTGCACCGGATAAGCGTATTTCTGAATGACTGCATCGATCAAAGCACGGGTGCTGGGGCCGATAGCAGATGCTTTCTGCTGGAAATAAGGCACCGTCCAATAGCCATAGTCTTTGTATTCGGCAGGCATATCCGAGGGGATGATCACCCAGTCTTTCGGTGTGTAGCTCCGCTTATGCGTCCGGATGAAGTCACCGTGTTTGTTATAGACATAGATTTCTTTTTCCCCTGCCCGGATCTCAAGTTCCTGTCGCAGATATTTCCGGGGCATGCTATAATGGACCTTGTCGAAGGTGAAGGAGAAATCTTGTGCTACTTTAACAGTCTTTCGTTCAAGATATTCAAAACGGCTGGGCGGAAGAGGCAGGAGGGTCTCCTTCTCTTCTGTTGTAAAGAGATCGTACCGGGAATAGGTGAGTCCTTCAAAGGGTTTCCGGTTCTCGGCATCCACCTTTTCCATCAGGACACGGTTTAAATCATCCAGCGAATAAAAGACCATATCTTCCATATCCATGAGGATGTGCATGGTAATGATCTTTACGTGGCCTTCCACAACTGGTTTCCAGCGGGGGGATTTCACTTTGGCAGGGGTTAAAACCGTATTGTTATGTTCTGCCCATGCCTGGAAATCTTTATTCAAGACAGGGCTGATCCAGTCCTTGTTCCGGGCAACTGCTACTTTGCAATTATCCGGGGTGATCGTTGGTGTCACGCCGCCAAAATAGGTCAGAGCATTATTATTGACCCGGATCCAGTTCCGGATATCGCATTCGGTCATTCCTTCAGCGTAAAAGTAATCACTGTAGGTGAGGGCAGCGATAAAGATCGTGACCTTTGTGGTCTCATCCGGGTTCCGGCGGTTATGCAGATAGAGCTGCTTCCCCGCATAGTCCAGTTCGAGATTGACACCGGGATAACGCTGGATGTGGAAGGTCAGCTGTTTGGAATCAGTCCATTCGCTGTAACGCCTGCAGTACTGGCGATAGCTCATTGGCTTCTTCCCATCTACGACACCTATAGCATTGTACTTCTGCCACAGGTGCTTCAGGGTCTCTCCTTTGCGGGCTAGAGCTTTGTAGACAGCTTCCTTGTTAAAATCCCGGTAGAGGAGCTGATCCGCCGATACACCAGGCTTTTTATAAAGCATGTTTCCGATGTATTCATTCGTGACATCTGCCGGTAAAGGGTATGAAAGCTCCGGATTCTCCCTGAAGCGTTTCAGGAACTCGTTGACAGTTGTTTTGCTGCAGTCGCCGCAGCTTTCGGCAATCTCACGGCAGCTAAGATGGTTCACAAAGTGAAGCCGTAGTACTTTTTTGTAATCCATAGTAGGACCTACAGATATAATATTTCTCCATTTTAAGGAGATGCGCTTATTATATCTGAAGATCTATTGTCCGGTTAATGTGTCCCTACTTGTCCGCTAATTATGTCTCAGACTGTCCGCCGAATATGGCACAGGTGTCCGTTTAGCCCGACAATCTGCACTTTGTTCAAATCCCTGCACTTTCTCTCCTTGCGGAAGGATGGTTTATATCTATCCCGAAAAAGACCTGCGGGCATATCCCGGCACACTGCGCGGAACGGATGAATGGGACAGTACTTACAAAATCGGGTTTGTCAAGTTTTTTGTGTAAGTTTTTAGAAAAAATTTTATGGGGAGGGGAACCTCCCCTTTGTAGAACTGGTCGCTTTAAAGCTGCATCTTATTAAAGTTCCGACCTAACACCTTCCCTCATAGTCCCTCTATGAGATATGTGTCTTTCTAGAATCCTCCGTTTTCGTATGTCCGGATTCTCTTCTGTAGTTTTTCATCCATGTCCAGCTGGTTGCGGACAAGCGCCCAATTGTTCAATGGCCGTCCATTCCATTTCTTGTATAACTCTGTTTGTTTTTGACCTCATAGTTTAGCATTATGCTGCTCTGCTTGCATGTCTCTGGAT
>ERZ1673750.1361-NODE-1361-length-12556-cov-4.843293_pt1 | contig 12556 bp, 9 predicted proteins | sample MGYA00580203_ERZ1673750 | MGnify/ENA primary metagenome ERZ1673750 (study PRJEB41218, sample SAMN15661763) | gut metagenome | host: Homo sapiens | place: Canada: London | collected 2015-08-20/2019-03-30 | study: EMG produced TPA metagenomics assembly of... | reverse complement strand
ATCTGCGGCTCACAAAGGTGGATAAGGACTACCCGGACAACAAACTCACCGGCGCGGAGTTCGAGGTGTACCGCGATTCCAATGGCAATAAGGAATTGGATGAGGGTGACGAACTGCTGGGGAAAATGGAGGAAACCAGCACCGGCATTTATGAAATGGCCCATATCCTCTACGGCGGTTTATTCGTCAAGGAAACCAAAGCGCCGGAGGGCTTCCTGTTGGATGAAAACGCCTATTATGTGGAAATCACCGAACACGGCAAAATCTACGAGGTAGAGAATGAGGCAGGAAAAGGCTTCGTCAATGCGGCTCAGACTGGCTCCCTGCGGATTGAGAAAACATCCAGCGACGGCAACGTGGAAGGATTCTCCTTCCGAGTGACAGGTGCGAACGGCTATGACCAGACCTTCAAAACCGACAGCACCGGAAAAATCGAAATCACCGGCCTTCGCGTGGATGATTATATCGTGTCCGAGGTGTCGGATGGGGCCAGCGCCAACTATGTGCTGCCTGCGGATAAGACGGTGACGATTTTGGCAGATAAGACCACGGTAGCCCAAATGCACAACGAACTGAGAGACACACCGAAAACCGGCGACGAAAGCAAGCCGTGGCTTTGGATGACCCTTATGGGTGTATCTGCTGCGGGAGCCGCTGTGCTGGGTATCACAGGTTATGTGAGCAAGCACCGGAAGGACGAAGAATCCGCTGAGTAATACAGCGGCCAATAGTTGCGACAGGAGGAATCGACTATGGAATTGAAAACCATTATTGCCATTGGACTGGTACTCTTTATCCTTGGCGGGCTGATTTTTCTTAAAATCAGAAGCCGGAAAAAGTAATCCAGCGGGGCGGCTTTGCGGGGCCGCCCCTTTACATATCTAAAAAAGAATGTAAAGGAGATGGATTGCAGATGAAAGAGCGATTTGAGCAGAGGCTATTCCGCATTTTTGCCCAGGCGGGTTATTCCCCGGTGCAGCTTCTCACCGTTACCCCGGAGGAGATGGTGGAAATCCCTGGTATTACTGTTCCAAACATCCGGGCGGTGCTTTGTGTTCAGAACAAGGTGCTGGCAGACCGGAACAAAATCCGAAGCGGCAGGCTGGTAGAGGAACTTTTGAAAGAGGCCGAAGAAAGCGGGAGCTGCCATGAGTGAGCCGCATATATTGGATATTTTGGCTGCCCGGCGAGGCTGTTATATTTCCGATTTGAATCTGGTTCCAGTTCTGCGTCGGGCAGCACTTTCCCAATTATGCCAGATGGACGAATTCAGCTATCCATTGTCGCAATGGCAGGACGCGGTGCGCTATCTCACCGGAAGTGAGCGACATTTTGAGAGTGCAGCAGAAATCAAAGCGTCTATTTTCAAAGAATTGGAGGTGCAGCAAAATGGAAAAACGCATGGCTGGTGATTATGCAGTTATCCAGGCTGTGCATATAGGAGACCGGGAGATTGTGCTGGGAGAAAATCAGAAAGATGAAACCGGCATGAAATATATGTGTGCCTTCTGCCAGCAAAATGCCTTGTTTGCTCAGTACAGCGAAGTGATCGGCAGCGATGATTTTACGGAGATTGCCAAGCTGTTTGGCCAGCGTATCGAAGCACAGGCAGAGAAAACCCGTATCGAATTGATGAAGCCCAAAATCCAGGGTATCAACGATATGCCCATTACAGCAGAGGGGTGTACGCTCCTTTCTCATGAGGATGACTTGAACGGGAAGTTTGTGGTAATCAAGCCGGAAGTGCTGCGCCGGGAATACCGCAGAGCCACTCACCAGCTTAAACTCTGTGTGGGAGGCTTTGGCGCTTCTCCACACAGCCGTGGCACAGCCTGTTACTGTATTGACCTCTATACAGGGAAAGAGAGCCGGTATGAGCGCATGGATATACTTGGCACAATGAAAGAGGAAGATCTGCCTGGCTGGGCTAAGCATGGGTTATTGAATATCCAGCAGGAACGAGTGAAAAAAGATCAGAAGGAAAGCAAAAAGGAGGAGCGATAAAAGTGCGTATCAATGCAGGGTATGTTATTACCGATTCCATCCACATTGGGAATGCAGAATTTGTAATCGGTGAAATGTCAAATACACCGGCCCCCTTTGTCACATGGGAGTGCAAAGACGGCGACAACTATTTTTGGGGGCATTATCACACAGACCGAAAGGCTGCGGAGCACGACCTGCTGGAGCGTGCAAGCCAGGAACTGGAGTTCCAGACCCGCAGGAAAGCAGAGCTGGAACCTCAACATTCTCCCTGGGGAGAAATTCAAAGCTGCAAAACCCTCTGTCCTGGAGCCTATTCCGTCAGCACGGCAGGGCATGGCGGTGTTATGGTGCGCCGGAAACTGGCAGAAAAGATGTTCCGAAAAGAAGCACAGGAGTGCGGCTTTTTGGAAGGTGACTATTTCTGCTATGAGGAGGATTGTGATGGGCCGGTGGCCTTGCGGGAGCTGATGGACAGAAAGCTGTATAAGGCTCCCGTCAATCAGTATTTCGGCCCTGGCGAATATGAAAAAGTGATTGACGGCAGCTTGCAATCACACCATCCCGAATACTGGCACGCACGGGAGAAGGCATTGGCGGTGCAAGGAAAAGGTCTAACTTCTACACAACCAAAAAAGAAGGAGCGTGAGCGATAATGGAACTGAAAATTACCAGCATGACCCCGACGGAACGGATGTATTCGTACAGCCAGAGCAGCCAAATTGAAGGTCAGACGGGATGTATCGGCCATCTGCGTGGAGATTTCGGCGCTGGTCAAGAGTTTTACACTTCCTGGTTCGACCACCGAAGTGAATACAAAACAGACGAGTTCAAGGTGGAGTTTGATGAAGTCGTCAACACCCTGCGAGAGAAATGCGGCACCGGCCTGTTTGCAAGCCGGGCGGAAATGGGGAAATTCTGCCGGGAGCATCTAGAGGCCGGATTTGAGGGGAATTACTGTACCGAGTACGGATTTAAGGTGCAAACGCCCCAGCACACCTATATGCTCCGGTGTAATCTCAACAAAGGGGATTATAACTTTTATCTCTATGCCTATGTGGGCCGGTTTTTGGAGCATCACATGGAAAAAGCCAAGCAGGGTATCCGATTTATCACCCCCAGCTACAAGGAATTGTTCCGAATCCCAGACGGAGATAAAATCCGCATTCAGCATTCAGACGGGAAGCATAAAGATTTTGGCTGCCGATATATTGATGACTGTCATCTGGAGGTGTGCGACAGATGGCATAACCTCTATCATGTCTGCGAGTTTGCTGAGTTGATGGAGAGGAACGGCAATACCGTGATTCCCTTGCGCTCCTCTCTGCCGGAACACTGCTATATTTATCTTCCCACAACGGGGGAAATCGGCATTGTAAAAAAAGGTGAAAGTGGGTATTACCGCAGCGACCTTACTACCGTCTATGGGGAGGATGGCAAGCGGTTTGTGGAAGAATTAAATCAGCAAGGCGGCATAACAAAAGCTCAAGAGGCCGCCATGCTGGCAGGCTCCATGTTCGGTTGGCAGACCCCAGCCGCAGATCCCAAAAGCTATGATGAGCAGGGGCAGCCTATCAAGCCCAGACAGAAAGACCGAGGTGACGCAAGATGAGTGAAGAAAAGCATATTATCTGGAGCAACTGTGATCTGGACTATGAGGATTGGAGAGATGATTTGGAAGCGGATTACCCGGATTTGTCTGAGGATGAGCGCCAGCTTCTTATGCATGAGATAAACAGCGAATATCTGGCTGATGAGCGCGTAAATCTCAATGTGCAGCTCCCACAGCCCATTTTAGTAATTGGCGACTTGGGGTTATGGAATGGACGGCGTATGGGATATAAGGAAATCGAGAGTGGAAATATTCGGGACTGCCTCTATCCAGATGCGGATTATTCTACCTGGTATGTAGACCGCCTGGGGGATTTGCGGTGTGACGCCATCCACCATGACGGCACCAATCATTACCTTTACCGCACCTATAAGGAGGACGTGCGTGAATCCCAAATCGAACTACTCAAAATGAAACTGTACCGCGGTACTGCAACCCGTAGCGATATAACGAGAATTACCCGCAGGCTTGGCGATGACATTGCCAAAGTCTACGGATTTTCTATTTTCCGGCAGCGCCAGGCCGCAGCAATGGAGAGGTAGGTGATGAAAATGGCATATCTGCCGCCCGTAAAACTGGAAATTCACACAAGCTGGTTTAACCTTCTGCTATCCCTTTTGCATGACCATGCAAAACAATCCCTATGAGGAATACCGAGAAATGGCAAAGCGCTTGATTGAACATTTCGTGACCTATGGAAATGCTTTTACAGATAGCGACAATGTTTCCTGTGTGGATTTACGGATGTATCCAAATGAAGCCGGAGACACCATCTGGCTGCTTCTGCTTACGCTTTGCAGGCATTACGAAACGAACAGAGATTACAGTGCCTGGCTGAAAACCACGGAATAAGAAAAAGGAGGTGCAACCGATGGCGATACGATATAAAGCATTGACGGAACTGTACCGGGAAACACAGCGCAGCGTAACGGCTCCGGCACAGTGGCAGAGTTTCCTTGCCTCTGCCTGCCGCAACTATCGGCTTCCGTTTGATGAGCAGCTGCTGGTTTACGCCCAGCGCCCGGATGCTAACGCCGTCCTGGAGATCGAGAGATGGAACAAGCGGTTCGGGCGCTGGGTGAACCGGGGTGCAAACGGCATTGCCGTTTTTGACAGCGACCATTCCCGGCTGAAATACTATTTCGATATTTCCGATACCCATGAGGGTCGCTTTCCCCGGCCTGTTCCCCTGTGGGAAGTAAAGCCGGAATATGTGACGGACATTATCGAAGCCCTGGAAAACAGCTTTGGGGAGTTGGAGGACAAAGAGGATTTTTGCGCTGCCCTGCTCTCTGCGGCAAAAAATGCTGTGGAGGATAATGCCCCCGATTACTTTGCAGAACTGAAAATCCTCACAGATGGCAGCTTTTTAGAGGAACTGGACGAGTTCAATCTGGAAGTGCTGTACCGCAAAGCCCTGCAAAACAGCATTGGGTATATGCTGGCTGTGCGCTGTGGCCTTGACCCCTCTGAATACTTTGAGGAGGATGATTTTCGGGATATTCTCAGCTTCAACACCCCGGAAACGCTAAATGCCCTGGGGGTGGCCACCGGGGATATATCCCAGATGTGCCTTTCGGAGATTTCCCGCACTGTGCTTGCCTTGCAGCGGCAACCCCAAAAAGAGAATCGCACATTTGCAGACCAGCCGAAAAGCCAGTATCCTGTAAGTGAACCGAAAATTGAACAACCGGAAAGGAGTTTGGAATATGACCGAAATCACATACACCAGGCAGGGCGATTACAATCTGCCGAATCTTCTGCCCCCGCAGGAGGAAACAGTTCCCCTTGGGAAATACGCATTGCTTCGGAGGAGGTTCCTCAAAGAACACCGCAGGATCACCTACACCAACCTGTTGACCAGCGGGAAACTGAACAGTCATCTGGCGGAGATCGAGCAGACAGCCCTCTCCCGGATGGAGCAGATGGTAGCGCAGATGGCGAAGGTCGAGGGCGTGACGGAGGGATTGAAGGAGCACGACCAGATGAAGTGGGTACAGCTGATGAACAATCTCCAGAACGCAGCGGAGGAAACGATTCTGGCGGAACTGATTTACAGTTAAATCAAGAACCGGAAGAAAGCGCGGGTGGTGAGGAACTTCCCGCGCTTTTGGATGAAAATCAGATTATGGCCATCATCGCCAATAAGGAAGATGACCTCAAATATAAAAAGCAGCAGATCGAGTTGTTTTTCTCTGTCCACACAGACCCGCAGGAACGGGCCGACTATCTGAAATCTGCCTACCAGGACAGATACACCGAGATCATCGCAGACGGCCAGCGCCTGGGCTATAAGCCCCAGGAGGACGGGCTTCTTATGTGGGAGGGCGCTTATCTTTCCCGCACAAAGGAAGCGGTGTTTTCCTGGGATTTGGTGGCTGGCTGGACTGCCCAGCTGATTGACAAAAAAGAACACTTCATCCAGACGGACATCCGCCAGCTTCCCACCCAGGAAAGCCAGCAGATGTCTCTTTTTGATTTCACATCATTTACCCAACCGGTACAGGTGGAGAGTGAATCTCAGCCCTCTTTCCTTTTCCGCGCAGCACTGCCGCAGCAGGTGATTGACGAGGCAATTTGCATTGGCGCCAATGACCGCAACAGCCGTCTCATTATCTGTGCCTACTTCAAAAAGGACAAGCCGGACAATGCCCGTTTTCTTGCGGAGCACTACGGTGAGAACGGCGCAGGGTTTTATCTGGATGGACGGAAGTATTCCATCTGGTACAACACCGAGGGAATCCGCATTGCTGAGGGTGAGAGCACCCAGCGCAATTCTGCCACTCTCATTTCATGGGAACAGGCGGCAAAGCGTATTCGGGAATTACTGGACATGGGGCGGTATATGCCCCAGAAGGAACTTGACCGGGTAGATGCGTTTGAAATCCGTCAGCTTGCCGACAGGCTGCTTCTCATGTTCCGGGATATTGAGGATGAAGAAAAGCAGTTTTTCCCGTCACTGCACACAATCTACGATAAACCGGGTGGGTTCCCGGAAATGGTGGAACAGGTAGCGGAACTGCTGCGCCAGCCGGAGGGGGTAAAAAGTATCCTCTCCGAGTATGAGGTGTTTGCTGCTGCCTATGGGAATAATCCCGATATTCTGCGGTTTCGCTTTTACCGGCCTCTTGTGCTTCAAGCACAGCTGGCAGACTTACAACGGGAGCCGCTTCACTTTACCGTCGCTGAGAATTATGACCCCCAGCGGCGTTTTTTCATCTCCGGGGATGAGATCGACCATCTCCTGCGGGGCGGCAAACGCAGTACGGACTATCGTCTGGATGTATATTCCTTTTATCGCAATCATTCCGACCGCAAGGAACGGGAGAACTTCTTAAAGAACTACCACGGTGAATACAGCGGACACAGCGGTGGAAATGATGATGTGGTGTACCAAAAAGGCAAAGGCGTGCATTTTAGTCATGGCAGTATCAGCGAGCCTTACGCCAAAGTGGAATTGAAATGGAATGTGGTAGAGAAACGTATCAGCGCCATGATGGCCCAGGGCCGGTTCTTATCCGATGATGACCGGGCCGCCATGCCAAAGTATGAAAAACACCAGCTTGCCCGGAATATCCGCACCTTTTTTGAGAATGTACCCCAGGAGCAACCTCACCCCTATCCCTTCGGTTTTGAATATTGGGATGCTGTGAAGTTCATTGAGCCGCAACTGGACGATCCGGCCCGCGTAGAGGAAATCTATCAGATGATGGCTCCCGTATGGGAGGCCACCCCACAGGATAACCGGATGTATTCCCTGCGGCAGCAAGCCTTTGAAAACCTGTCCGCTTTTCGCCAGGGCACCTTTACACTCTTTGCAGAGAAAAAAGAACCTGTATCTCCTGCCATACCACAGCAAAAATCCTATGACTTGGGCTACGGTCATCTGGGAAATGGACTAATCGTCTGGAATCGTTTGGAGGAAGTTTACGGAGATTACCGCGACGTTGCCCATATCCGTCCAGACCGCACGGTGGAGTTCTATGATGAGCAAATGCCCCAGGCGGTGCGGGAGGAGATTCAGCGGATTGCCGACACATCTGAATTAACGATTTCCACCACCCAGGATGCGCCGGTATTCACCATGCCGCCGAAAGAACAACCGAAAAAAGAAGAACCTGCCGACCCGTATTCAGTGCTGGCAGCCCAGGTGCTGCGCTTTGGGGGAGAGTTTGACGGTTCCCTCACAGAGTATGGAGAAAACCATGCGCAAGCGGTGGAGAACATTGCCCAGCAGCTTCAAAATCTGGTACAGAGGGAAGAAATCCACGCTTTACTGCAATCCTTTCTTGACCATGCAGACCCGGAGGAAGAAATCACAGCAGATATTGCCTTGTGCATGGAACAGATAGCGGAATTGCCGCCTGTGCTTACCCCGGAGCAGGCACAGCGGGAGGAAATTGCCGGTTATTTAGAGGAAGCCGGGTTTGTAGCGTCTGAGGATTTGATTGAAAGCGGTATTTCTGAATATTTGGCTCATGGAGGCAGAGGCGATAACCAGGATATTGCCGATTTTATCGAACGTGAGATTTTAAGTGAGGAACCAGAGCCTTCCCTTTTGGAACAGGCCAAAGAATTGATTGATGAGTTTTGCCAGGCGGAATACGAAAGCCCCGCTGATTTCAGCAACATGGAAAGCGTGAGTATCGCCTACACCACTGTTACGGATGATGAAATTCCCATCCAGGTGAATGTCGATTTGGTAAATTTCCGCATAGAACGGTATCTGGACGATCAGTTCCTGGAGCGCAGGCAATATAACAATCTGGAGGAACTCATCCAAAACGAGCTGGAAATACTGGACTTTGATGACCTCATCTCTGTTTCAGACGAAGAACTGGAATCCGTCCGTGCTTCCCAGGAGAACCCGCTTTCCCAGGGTGACTACCGTCTGCTGGGCCGCTTAAAATCCGACTGCGACTACTTCATGGGCGCTGGAGGACGGGCGGAAAAACATCTATGGGCTGGGAATGTGCGGGAACAAATCTCCAAAATGCGGGAACTGTATGCCTCTCTCCCGGATAAACCGGAATGGCTCGCCCCGGAGGACATTGACCGTTACGCCCGGCGCATGGCACCGCCTTATGAGGTGGTCGTGTACCACCATTTTGAAAACGGCTTTGATGAAAAGCTGGATTACCAAACACTTGCGGAGGCAGAACAGGTTGCACAGAAATATGTGGACGGCACTATGGAGGGCGAGGACAGCTTTGCCTATGATGGCGCTGCCGTTTATGACCTGCAAGAAAACAGATGGCTGCGCGTTTACGGGAACTTCCCAGATGAACGGGCCATGGAACAGGCCAGACAAGCCCTTTCCGACGAACGGCCTGCCAGCGCGGAGCCGCTTGGAGCACAGCCTAAAAAAGAAGAAACGCCACCTCTGCCGCTTAAACACCCCCGCCGTGAGCGCGTGACCTTTACCGCGCTGCACCCGGAGACTCCCAGGGAACAGCGCCATGATTTTCATATCACCGATGATACCCTGGGCCACGGCACACCCAGCGAGAAGTATGCGGCGAATGTCGCTGCCATCCGCACTCTAAAACAAATTGAGGCTGAAGAACGGCTGGCCACTCCCGAAGAACAGGAGGTGTTATCACGCTATGTAGGCTGGGGTGGATTGGCCGATTGCTTTGACGAGCGCCACAGCAAGTACCAGGAATTAAAAACTTTGCTGGATTCGGAGGAATATGCGGCGGCCAGGGCCAGTTCCCTCACCGCCTTTTACACGCCGCCAGTGGTTATCCGGGGAATCTATAAGGCGCTTTCACAGATGGGCTTCCAGCAGGGAAACATTCTGGAACCATCCTGCGGCACCGGTAACTTCCTGGGCCTTCTCCCGGCTGATATGGCGGACAGTAAAGCCTACGGCGTGGAGATCGACAGCATCAGCGGCAGGATTGCCCGGCAGCTTTACCAGAATGCCAGTATTTCCGTCAATGGTTTTGAAACCGTGCAAATGCCGGACAGCTTTTTTGATGTGGCCATCGGTAATGTTCCCTTTGGGGATTTCAAAGTGGTAGATAAGCGGTACGACAAGCACCACTGGCTTATCCATGACTATTTCTTTGGGAAGGCGCTGGATAAGGTGCGTCCGGGCGGTATCGTGGCCTTTATCACCAGCAAAGGCACGATGGATAAGGAAAATTCTGCTGTACGCAAATATCTGGCCCAGCGTGCCGACTTGATTGGAGCCATCCGCCTGCCGGACAACACCTTCAAGCGAAATGCCGGTACAGAAGTCACCAGCGACATTATCTTCCTGCAAAAACGCGACCATATCACCGATCTGGAACAGGATTGGGTGCATCTGGACACCGATGAAAACGCCCAGAGCCTGGGTGGCAGCATCCGCATGAACAGCTATTTTGTACAGCACCCGGAGATGATTCTGGGAGATATGGTGATGGAATCTACCCGGTTTGGCCCGGACAGCGCCTGCAAAGCGCAAGAGGGCGCAGACTTGTCGGAGCAGCTATCCCAGGCGATCCAATATCTCCAGGCGGAAATCAAGCCCCATGAACTGGAGGAACCCGACGAAGAAGAACGCTCCATTCCTGCCGACCCCACGGTAAAAAACTTTAGCTACACGATTGTGGACGGCCAGGTGTACTATCGGGAAAACAGTCTCATGTACCCGGTGGAAATCTCCGTTACAGCGGAGAACCGTATCCGGGGAATGATTGAACTGCGGGAATGTGTCCGCAGGTTCATTGAATATCAGACAGAGGGCTACCCCGACGAGGAAATTGAAGCCGAGCAGGCAAAACTCAATACCCTTTACGACCGTTTTACAGCGAAATATGGACTTATCAGCAGCAGGGGCAATAAGCTGGCCTTTTCGGAGGATTCCAGCTATTGCCTTTTGTGTTCTCTGGAGGTGCTGGACGAACAGGGCAACCTCAAAAGAAAAGCGGATATGTTCGTGAAGCGCACCATACGGCCCCATGTGGCAGTGACCAGCGTGGATACGGCCAGCGAAGCCCTGGCTGTTTCCATCTCCGAGAAAGCCCGTGTGGACATGGAATATATGGCGGAGTTGTCCGGCAAATCCCCGGAGGAACTGGAAAGCGAGCTTGCCGGCGTTATCTACCGGAACATCCAGTGTGCAGAAGCTGCCGCCGACATCCCGGCCTCTTATACGGATTTGGGGCGCTACCCGCTGGTAATGGCGGACGAATATCTTTCCGGTAATGTACGGCGCAAGCTGCGCATGGCCAGGGCTTTTTACGAAGCGGCTCCGGCAGAACAGAAGGAAATTGCCCGAAGGAATGTAGAGGCCCTGGAAGCCGTTCAGCCCGCAGACCTGGGCGCTGGGGAAATCGGTGTGCGTATCGGTGCAAACTGGGTTCCTATGGATGTGTACCAGCGGTTTATGGAGGAACTGCTTACCCCCAACTCCTACACCCGGAGCCGCATTAAAATCATGCGCTCCGAGGCAACCGGCCAGTGGGCTATCACCGAGAAAAATGCCGACCGGGGGCAATGTGAAGGCCACAACCACCTATGGCACCAAGCGCATGAGCGCCTATCACATCCTGGAACAGACGCTGAACCAGAAGGATGTGCGGGTATTTGACTATATCGAGGACGAAAACGGCAAGAAGAAGCCCGTTCTCAATAAGAAAGAAACCGCTATCGCCCAGGACAGGCAGGAGCTTATCAAGCAGAAGTTTTCGGAGTGGATTTGGAGGGATATTGACCGCCGGGAGCGCCTGTGCGCCATCTACAATGAAACCTTTAACTCTATCCGCCCCCGTGAATACGATGGGCAGCATATCCGGTTTGAAGGCATGAACCCGGAAATCTCCCTGCGTTCCCACCAGGTGAATGCCATTGCCCATATTCTCTATGGCGGGAACACCCTGCTGGCTCACGAAGTGGGGGCTGGGAAAACCTACGAGATGGTCGCGGCAGCGATGGAGATGAAACGGCTGGGGCTGTGTACCAAATCTCTCATTGTTGTGCCTAACCATATCACCGAGCAGTGGGCGGCAGAATGGCTCCAGCTTTATCCCAGCGCCAACATTCTGGTGGCGACCAAGAAGGACTTTGAAACCCAGAACCGCAAAAAGTTTTGCAGCCGGATTGCCACCGGCGATTATGACGCCATTATTATCGGGCATTCGCAGTTTGAAAAAATCCCCATGAGCGCCGAGCGCCAGCAGGCCATTCTCCAACAGCAGATTGACGAGATCATGTTCGGCATTGAGCAGGCAAAATCCCAGAAGGCGGAACGCTACACCGTCAAGCAGCTGGAGAAAACCCGCAAATCTTTGGAGGCCAAGCTGGAAAAATTAAACGATCAGAGCAGAAAGGATGATGTGGTCACTTTCGAGCAGCTGGGGGTTGACCGGCTGTTCATTGACGAGAGCCATTATTTTAAGAATCTCTTTTTAGCGACAAAAATGCGGAATGTGGGCGGCATTGCCCAGACGGAAGCCCAGAAATCCAGCGATTTATTCATGAAATGCCGGTATCTGGACGAATTGACGGATGGGCGCGGCGTGATTTTTGCCACCGGCACCCCTATTTCCAACAGTATGGTGGAACTTTACACCATCCAGCGTTATTTGCAGTACCGGCTTTTGCAGGAAATGGGCCTGATTCATTTTGACGATTGGGCTTCCAACTTCGGGGAAACCATCACTGCCATTGAACTTTCCCCGGAGGGAACGGGCTACCGGGCCAAGACCCGGTTTGCGAAGTTTTACAATCTGCCGGAACTGATGGCGGCCTTCAAGCAGATCGCAGACATCCAGACAGCGGATATGCTGAAACTTCCCGTACCAAAAGCCGACTTCCACACAGAGGTTATGAAACCCTCTGAACTCCAGCAGGAGATGATAAAGGGGTTGGCGGAACGGGCAGAAAAAATCCGGGGCGGCGGCGTCGATCCCCATGTGGACAATATGCTGCGCATCACCAATGACGGCAGAAAGCTGGCTCTGGATATGC
>ERZ1673750.1354-NODE-1354-length-12659-cov-4.865836_pt1 | contig 12659 bp, 13 predicted proteins | sample MGYA00580203_ERZ1673750 | MGnify/ENA primary metagenome ERZ1673750 (study PRJEB41218, sample SAMN15661763) | gut metagenome | host: Homo sapiens | place: Canada: London | collected 2015-08-20/2019-03-30 | study: EMG produced TPA metagenomics assembly of... | reverse complement strand
CTGTACACGGTTTTGAAAGACCAGAAAAAAACCAAGGGTAAAGCCCATATTGAGGCTATGCTGCGGGAGAAGCGTCCGTTAAAGGTTTACACCATCAAAAAAGAGGACTGCCCGGAGTTTGCAAAGCAGGCCAAGGGCTACGGGATTCTCTATGCTCCCATTCCGGTAAAAAAGGATGACGATACCATCGACATTCTGGTGTTCGAGGATGACGCAGCCAGAGCCAACCGAATTGTTGAGAAGTTCAATCTCACTGTGGTGGATACGGCTTCCATCAAAGAGGATATTGAGAAGGCCCGCGAGGAGCGCGGCAGCGAACCGGCAGCACCGGAGCAGACTGCCCCGCAAAAGAGCGAAGAGGATAAGCTGCTGGATGAATTGATGGAGAAGCCTGCACAGAAAGAGAAAGCACAGCCGGAACACCCTGCGGCGGAGAAAACTGATTCTTTTACCCAGGCGGCGGAAAAATCCCATCCGTCCGCGCCTACCTCAGAGAGCAGCAGCAAATCCGCAAGGGGTACTTCTGATGGTGCAGATAAGCCGTCTGTCCGTCAGGAGCTTCGGGACATCCAGGCCCAGCGGAAGAAAGAGTCGGAGGTTTCAAAGGCTGTGGAACCGGCTGAACCCCGGAAAAAGGCGGCGCAGAATACCACCCGTCACCAGCCACCGGCACCGAAAAAGAAATCAAAATCGAAAGAGAGGTAATCGGTTATGAATAATTTTGACGATCTGTTTGAACAGCAGCCTCAACAGGAGGAGGCCAAAAAGCCAGAATCCCAGAAGGAAAAGCCTAAAAAGCAGTGGTGGCAGATCCGTGAGGAAAAACAGCGCAAAGAAGCCTATGCCACTCTGGACAGGGTATTTGGCGAGTTTTCTGAGGGCCGGGGTGATATGAAGGCATATCTGGATACGCAGAGCCGGTTCCCCTTCCATTCTGCCCGCAATGCCCTTCTCATCAACGAAAAGTGCCCAGGTGCCAAGAGAGTGGGCGGTTACAAAGAGTGGAGCGCCCAGGGAATTGAAATTTTGGAGGAAGAAAAACGCCTTCCCATCATTATTCTGGAGCCGGGGAAGGCATACCGACGCGAGGATGGCAGTGTAGGCCAGAATTTCTATGCCAAGGAGGTCTATGATATTTCCCAGACTACGGCACGAGACCAGGAACAGCCTCAAATCCATTATGATGAGCGTTTGCTGTTGAAGGGTCTCATCGGCAGTTCCCCGATCCCCATCCGGGCTGTGGAGGAGCTTCCCCAAGGGCGCGGCGCTGTTTTCTCTGAGGAACAGAACGCTATCCTGGTTAAGAAAGGCATGGATGCGCCGGATATTTTTCGCTGCGTATCCCTGGAAGTTGCCAACATCCAGCTTTCTAGAAATACGGAGGGTTATTCCAGAGAAACGGAAGGCTACAAAGCCTATGCCGTCAGCTATATGCTTTGCGGGCGGTACGGCGTAGACGCCAAGGAATATGACATTTCCAAGCTGAACAACGTGCTCCAGGGGCAAGACCCCAGAGAGGAGGTTCCGGCCGCCCTCTCCGATATACGGGATACCTTCAAGTCGCTGAACGGACGCATGGCCAGAGCCATGGGCCTTACCCGCGACAGCAAGCAAAAAGACCAGGAACGATAAGGGAGGTTTGACGGATGGAACGACAGGAAAAAGTGGTTCTTACCCTGGACAGCTATGAGCACGGAATTATGATCCGCGCCCTCAATGAACTGCGAAACGATATGTTGGATGAACAGCGCGACCCCGGCCCGGTGGAGGATGTGCTGCTCAAAACCATTGACGCCCCTGCCCAGAAAGATAAGAAAGCGAAGCGACGGGATGAAGCCAGATAACAAAGAGGGCGGCTTTTGGATTTATGGCCTGGGGCTTGTGCCTGTGGTTTGGTTTGCCCTGCTGGTTGCACCGGCCATATCGGGTGGGATAGCAGAGATTATCCGTTCCCTTCCTGCGGCAATGAACCAACCATTCAAAATCGTGTGGTGTGAGGACAGTGTAAAAACTGTCCTTATTTTTATTGCCGCTTATGGGCTGGGAATTGGGATATACCTTTCATCCAAGCGCAACTACCGCAGGGGTGAGGAACATGGTTCCGCAAAATGGGGCGATCCGAAGGCCGTGAATAAGAAATACCGGGATAAGAATCCGCTGCAAAACCGAATTTTCACCCAGCACGTCCGTATGGGGCTGGATGGGAGAAAGCACCGACGGACATTAAACACCCTGGTCTGCGGCGGTAGTGGAGCCGGAAAAAGCCGGTTCTATGCGAAAGTCAACATCTGCCAGGCCAATACGTCCTATTTCATTCTGGATTGCAAGGGGGAACTGCTGCGGGATTGCGGCAATCTGTTGGAAAAGCAGGGCTATGAAATCCGTGTGGTAGACCTTTTGAACATGGAAAAAAGCCACTGCTACAACCCCTTTGCCTATCTGAAGAACGACAATGATGTGCAGAAAATGGTGACGAATCTGTTCAAAGCCACCACCCCCAAAGGCAGCCAGAGCAACGACCCCTTCTGGGATACGGCGGCCAGTATGCTTTTGATGGCGCTGGTATTCTATCTTCATTATGAAGCGCCGGAGGACGAGAAAAACTTCCCGATGGTGATGGAAATGCTGCGGGCCGGAGAGGTGCGGGAGGACGATGACAGCTATCAATCCCCACTGGATGAACTGTTTGAAAGGCTTGAAATGCGCTCCCCCGACCATATCGCGGTGAAGTATTACAAGGATTACCGTTCCGGCAGCGCCAAGACCCTCAAATCCATCCAGATCACGCTGGCGTCCAGGCTGGAAAAATTCAATCTTTCGTCGGTGGCGTCGCTTACCGCTACCGACGAACTGGACTTATCCAGCATGGGCGAAAGGAAGGTGGCGCTGTTTGCCCTCATCCCGGACAACGACGCCAGCTTTAACTTTTTGGTGAGCCTTTTGTACGCCAGCACCTTCCAGGAACTGTTCTACTCCGCTGATCGGATACACAGCGGAAGCCTGCCTGTGCCGGTGCATTTCTTGATGGATGAGTTCGCAAATGTCAGCCTGCCCGATGATTTCGATAAGCTGCTGGCCACCATGCGTTCCCGCAATATCAGCGTGTCTATCATCATCCAGAATATCGCCCAGCTAAAGGCGCTGTTTGAAAAGCAATGGGAATCCATCATGGGCAACTGTGACGAATTTCTGTATTTGGGCGGCAATGAGACCAGCACGCACAAGCTGATTTCTGAAAGCTACCTGGGCAAAAGCACCCTCTGGCTGGACACCTATGGCAAAAGCACCGGACACTCCGGCAGCTATTCCACCAACAACCAGATCACAGGCCGGGAGCTGATGACCCCGGACGAGGTGCGTATGCTGGATAACCGCCTGGCCCTGCTTTTTATCCGAGGGGAACCCCCGCTGATGGATGAAAAGTACGAACTATTAAAGCACCCCAATGTAAAATACACCACCGATGGCGGTGCGCCTGCTTATGTGCATGGCGGTACGGAAAATGCCGTGGCCGACATGACGGTGAGCCGTCTTACCTCCGGTGATCTTGCCAGCCTGCAGGAGCCGGACGCAACCGTAGAACTTCTGTCCGACGAGGACATGGAGCATATTTTTCAATTCAAGGAGGAAATGCAAAATGAAGCTGTTTAAGAAGGAAAGCAAGAAAAACAAGGAAACCCGCAGTCTGCCTATGGGCAGAAAGAGCAAAAGCGCCCTTGCTGTCTATACGGCCCTGGTGCTTATGCTTTGCTGCTGCACCACGACGGCCTTTGCCGCTGGCGACCCTTTGACGGTTATCAACAATCTGTCCGATTTCATTTTCGGCTTGATTCGTGCCGTGGGTATGATTCTGCTGGGCTTCGGCGTGGTGCAGATCGGCTTATCCCTCAAATCCCACGACCCCAGCCAGCGGGCCAACGGCTTTTTAACCTTAGCAGGCGGCGTCATCATTACTTTTGCCAAAGAAATTCTCACGTTGATTACCGGCTGATTTGTCTGGCGGAAAGGAGTTTACTTTGAATCAGAAATGCGAGTGCTATATCCATTCTTTGAAACAGGGAGAACAAAATGTGTTGGGGGAAGCCACTATCCTCAAACGCCTGGGAGATAACGACTACCTGGCGGAGTATAACGGCGTGAAATGCCATGCGATCTTTAACCCCTTTGCAGGGCGTTATTTTGTGGATGATGTTTACGGCATTGTCCGCGATTCGCCGGAACGCGGCGGCAGATAAAAGAAATGCGGCAGTCTGGGGGCAGGCCGGTGACGGCCTGCTCCTATGGACGCCGGAAAGGAGGTCTTTGAATGTCCGATAACTGGGTAGTACAAAATTTGCAAAATGCCCTGGATACATGGAATAAATATCTGTCTGAAATTTGGCAGCTGATTACCCAAAGCCCGGAGCAGTTTAAGGGTGGCAGCATCTGGGGCGTCATTGTCAATATCCATGACGCGGTGCGGGCCATTGGCCTGGCGCTTCTGGTGCTGTTCTTTGTGGTGGGCGTTATGCGCACCTGTGGAAGTTTTGCCGAGGTTCGGAAGCCTGAGCACGCTTTGAAGCTGTTCATCCGGTTTGCACTTGCCAAAGGTGTTGTCACCTATGGGCTGGAGCTGATGATCGCCCTGTTCAATATTGTGCAGGGGCTTATTTCTACCATTATGAACGCGGCAGGCTTTGGAACGGCACAACAAACTGTCTTGCCCCAGGAGATTGTGACCGCGGTGGAAAGCTGCGGATTTTTTGAATCCATTCCTTTGTGGGCGGTGACTTTGATTGGCGGGCTGTTTATCACGGTGCTCAGCTTCATCATGATTATGACCGTCTACGGGCGCTTCTTTCGCCTATACCTTTACACGGCTATCGCGCCGGTGCCCCTTTCCACCTTTGGCGGGGAACCGAGCCAGAACGTGGGCAAGAGTTTCATCAAAAGCTATGCGGCGGTATGTCTGGAAGGAGCCATCATCGTGCTGGCCTGTATTATCTTCTCCCTGTTTGCGTCATCCCCACCAGCTATTGACCCCAACGCGGCGGCAGTCACCCAGGTGTGGAGCTATATCGGGGAATTGCTGTTTAATATGCTGGTGCTTGTGGGCGCTGTGAAGATGGCCGACCGCGTGGTGCGTGAGATGATGGGCCTGTAAAGGAGGAAAAGTCAATGGACGATACAAGAAACGAGGTTTGCCGCAAGGTGCTGGAAACGCCTCTTGAGGACATCCGGGAGGATGTGTTCTTCCGCGCTGACAACTTTCAGAATGAGCCGTGGTATGGTGAGTTTCAGATATACCGCAATCTGGGCGTTTGCCAGCCCAAGCCGGAACACGCCCTGGAGGTGCAGAAGGCGCTGAAAGTCATGGGCTATCCCACCCACGCCGCCGAGCGGAACGGGAAAACCTATCTTCTCCCCGGCGAAAAACAGCCCGAAAGCGCAAAGACGTTGAGGGATGAATGGAAAATGGCGCGGATGGAGGAACAGAAAGAAGCTGCCTCTCAGCCGTTTCGGAAATCTTCCCGGCAAAAGGGCCGGGAGCGTTAAGAAATGGAGGGATATGTTTTGAACATGAGCAAGGAAAAGCTGATGAGGCTTGCCGAGCGCGCCTTAAAACAAACGGCAACCTATCAGCGTAATCGTGAGATGGGGATGCCAGATGAAGAAAATTACAAGATAAGCTATCTTTTGGTTGAAGGCAGTGTAAACAAACCGAAAAGAGTGCTTGCCTATGCAGTCAATGACCAAGCCGTTTTGCTTTTTCATCCGATGGAAAAACCGATATACGAATCGTTGCTAAATGATTGGGAGTTCAACTTCGACTATGATCTGTTTCAATACCTGGAGGGCGGATGTGATTTGATCGCGATGACACCGGATGCCCATACGGGTGTATGGTACGAGATTGCCGAGTATCACGACACCAGTGGAATCGCGTGTATGCAAGGAATGCAAAAATATCTTCACTATTGCAAGCAGTACGGCGTTACCGGGGAGCAACTGGCCCGTCTGGCGGACTATGACGGCATGGACGTGATGAAGCTCTACGACCGGCAGGCTGTCAGAGGGACGCAGGGCAGGCAGAAAAAAGAATTTGAGCGATAACGGGAGGTGGTATTTTGGAAGTCAAGATCAACCGCGAAATCCGCAACTACACCGAATCCATGTTTTTCGGTTTGAGTATGCGGCAGTTTATTTTTTCAGTGTTAGCCTGCGGCGTGGCCGTGGGCCTTTATTTTATCCTGCGCCCCTATTTTAGGGTAGAGACCCTTTCCTGGATGTGTATTTTAGGGGCGGCTCCCTTTGCCATGCTGGGATTCATCACCTATCACGGCATGACGGCGGAGCAGTTCATCTGGGCCTGGCTGCGTTCCGAAATGCTGGAGCCGAAGGAGTTCAAATTTGAGGACGGCAATTATTACTATGCTGCCTTAAAGGACACCACCCTGGCACTGCAAAACGGCGGTTCCGGCAGGAAGCACAGGAAGGACGCAAAGCGCATGAGCAAACGGAAGGAGGAAAAGCATGATTAAAACTTTGAAAGCCATGTCCAAGCAGGACAAGGAACGGTATTCCGTTTCGAAGAAGGTACAGGATGTGATCCCCGTTCGCCGTATTTGGCCGGACGGGATTTTTCTTGTAGGCAATAAATTCTCTAAAACCTATCGGTTTTCAGATATTAACTATATGGTGGCCAGCCGGGAGGACAAAGAGAGTATGTTCCTTATCTATTCGGAACTTCTCAATTCTCTGGATTCCGGTGCGGTGACGAAAATCACCATCAACAACCGGCGCATGAATAAGGCCAATTTTGAACAATCCATCCTTATGCCCATGCAGGGCGATTTTCGGGATGAGTACCGCAGGGAGTACAATCAAATGCTGCTGGATAAGGCCACCGGGGCCAACGGCATCACTCAGGAGAAGTATATCACCATCTCTGTGGTGAAAAAGGACATTGAGGAGGCCCGCGCCTACTTTGCCCGCGTGGGAGCCGACCTCATTTCCCATTTTGCGGCGCTGGGTTCCAAGTGTGTGGAACTGGACGCCACCGAGAGACTGCGTATCCTGCACGACTTTTACCGCCAGGGCGAGGAAGCGGAGTTTGCCTTTAACGCTCGCGAGATGATGAAGCGCGGCCATGATTTTAAGGACTATATCTGCCCGGACAGCATAGAGAAAAACAGCGATTACCTGAAGCTGGGGGATAAGTTCTGCCGGGTACTGTTTCTCAAGGATTATGCCAGCTATATCAAAGACAACATGGTGACAGAATTAACGGATTTTAATCGGAATCTGATGTTATCCGTTGATGTGGTGCCGGTTCCCACAGATGAAGCGGTGCGGGAGGTGGAGAACCGTCTGCTGGGTGTGGAGACCAACATCACTAACTGGCAGCGCCGTCAGAACGCCAACAACAATTTTTCCGCTGTGGTGCCCTATGATATGGAATTGCAGAGAAAAGAAAGCAAGGAATTTCTGGACGACCTCACTACCCGCGACCAGCGGATGATGTTCGCCGTCATTACCCTGGTCATCACCGCCGATACGAAGGAGCAGCTTGACAGCGACACCGAGGCGGTGCTTTCTGTTGCCCGAAAGCATATGTGCCAGCTTGCAGTTCTTAAATTCCAGCAGTTGGATGGGTTGAGCACTGCCCTTCCCATTGGTGTGCGTAAAATCAACGCCTTCCGCACCCTCACCACCGAGAGTTTGGCGGTATTCATTCCCTTTAAGGTGCAGGAAATCCAGGACAAAGGCGGCATTTACTTTGGAGAGAACGCCATTTCCCATAACCTCATCATGTGCAATAAGGCGAACCTCCTCAATCAGTCGGCGTTTTACCTGGGCGTACCGGGTGCAGGTAAATCCTTTGCGGTAAAAGAACTTATTGCCTTTCTTATGCTTCACCCGGATTACGCCAACGATGAAATCTTGATTTGCGATCCGGAAGGGGAATTTGGTGCGCTGGTCAAGGCTCTGGGCCGGGAAAAATCCACCGTGGCCCATCTGGTGGCCGGTGGCAAAGACCGGCTCAACGCCATGTATATGGTGGAAGGCTATGGTGAGCAGAATCCAATCGTGGAAAAATCCCAGTTTGTCATGTCGCTGATCGAGCAGATCGACAAACGTGGTGTGGGGCCGCAGCATAAATCCATCATTGACCGCTGCACCGCCCTGGTATACCCAGAGGCGGAACAGGCCGGACAGGCGGCTACCCTTTACGATCTGCGGAATAAGCTGCTGGAGCAGCCGGAGGAAAAAGCGAAGGATATTGCCCTTTCCCTGGAACTGTACACCACCGGCTCTCTGGATATTTTCGGACGGGAAAGCACGGTGGATATGAGTAAGCCCTATATCGTGTTCGACATTCATGGTTTGGGCGAGCAGTTAAAGCCTGCCGGTTCCCTGGTCATCACCGACACCATTTTGAACCGCGTAACGCTCAACTGGAAACGGGGTAAGCGCACCCATGTGGTGATCGACGAATTTCATGTTATGTTTGAAAATGAGCAGAGTGGGATCTTCTTCAATTCGGCATGGCGTCAGTTCAGAAAACGCGGAGCCTACCCCACTGCCATTACTCAGAACGTGGAGTATCTTCTGGATTCCGTCCAGGCCAGCACCATGCTTTCTAACTCTGAGTTCATTGTCATGCTCAACCAGGCGGCCTCCGACCGGGAAAAGCTGTCCAATCTACTCAATATCTCTAAGGAGCAGATGAGCTATGTCACCAACGCGGACGCTGGCTGCGGCCTTATCCGGTACGGCAGTGCCCTGGTGCCTTTTGTGAACCGATTCCCCCGTAATACCAAGCTGTATGCGCTGATGACCACGAAGCCGGGCGAGGGTGTATTCGGCGGCGAGGAGGTTTTGTTGTGAGCACATCCATCCAGTTTGCGTCAGCGGAGCATCGGGCCTTCTTTTTGAAGATGATGAGCCAGGCCAGGAGGAACGATTGTTACCACCGGGCCTTTTTCTATGTCATGGGGATTGCCCCGGAGACACGAGCCAACATTCACCGGATGTTTGATTTTAAGCAGGATTGTATCGAGCCGGATGGTATGCACGGTGGCTGGCAGACCAGCGGCACCGTCCGGGTGTGCCATCTGGCGTTTAACCTCTGGAACGGCTATACCGACCCGGAGCATAGCAATGCCTATTCTCCGGAGGATTTGTTTTGTTGTGAGTTTGCCCCCTACTTCATGGAGGGCATTAAAATCCGATACCCGGAATACTGCCGGGAACTGTCCTCTGCAAAGAGGCAGGAGCAGGCGGTGAGATAATCATTCAGATTGGAGGAAAAGAAGATGGCGGAACAGGCACTTGCTTTGCGGGATTACCCGCAGATCATAGAACTTCTTTCTGTACTGGAGCAGAACAATCTTCAGAAACAAAAGGAAGAAGTGCAGGCCCTGGTGGGCTATATTGACGGCATGGAGGATAAGCTGTCACAGATGATGGAAGCAATGAAGGAAATGCGCCTGGAGGTAGAAAAACTCCACGACAAGGGAATCCGGGCCAGGTGTACTCAGCTTGTAACAGCGGCGGAGGGAAAAATCCACCAGGCGAAAACTATGGTTTCCACAGTTAAATCAAATCTGGTATCCAACGCCGGGCGTATGGTGCAGACCTTCAAAGAAAAGGGGCGCGCTGCTCTGCGCCATACGGTACAGGCTATGCGGATTCCCTATGTTCTCTCCCGGATGGAGCATGGCTTTTCCCATGCCGGCAGGGCTATGGAACAGTGCGCCGGCAAGCTGAATGTGATCCGGGAGGAACTGCACCAGGCGGGGAGCCATATGAAAAGTGCCGGGCGCACATTGGCAGGTAAGGAAGTGATAGCAGCCCAGGAGCTGGAGGCAGATAAAGGTGTCTTGGCTAAACTGAGAAATCTTTTCTCTGCCTGCGGGAAATCATTTTCCGGGATGGAGCGCGGCGCAGCCAGGCTGGCGGAAAAAGCAGGCGGAGTGAAAGCCTCTGTTAAAACGGATTTATTGGAATTAAAGTCGGCCCAGGCCGGTCAGCACCGGCAGGCAGCAGACAAAGAACAGGCGCGATAAAATGTGGGGAGGGTAAAAATGAGTAATAAAGTCAAAAACAGATGGATGATTGTGGGGGCGGCCTTCTGTGCCGCCCTGTTTCTTTTCTCCGGCGTTATGCTTTGCCGGGAATATCTTGACCAGAAACAGAGTGCCGAAGCCTTTGATGACGTGGCAGTTTTGGTAAAGGAGGATGTAGAGCCGCTTGTGTTAGAACTGGAAAACCAACCGTCCCCGGAACAAGTGGAACTCACTGCCTTTGAAAAATACGCCGATGTGTATGCTCAGAACAGCGACCTGGTGGGCTGGGTCTCTATCCCCGACACCCGGATTGACTATCCCGTTATGCAGACGAAGGACACCCCGAATTTTTATCTCAAGCACGCTTTTGATAAATCGTACAGCAGCTATGGGGTGCCCTATATGCAGGAGAACTGTGATATTGGTATTTCCGACAATCTGGTGCTGTACGGCCATCACATGAACAACGGCTCCATGTTCTCCGATCTCTGCCAGTATGCCAGCGAGGATTTCTACCAGGAACACAAAACCATCCGCTTTGACACCCTGGACGATTTTGGAGAATACGAGGTAATCGCCGCCTTTAAGACGGTAGCTTATTCTGAGGAAGGGTTCAAATATTATCATTTCGTCAATGCAGACAATGCAGAGGATTTTGAGGAGTATATCGGCAAATGCAAGGAACTGGCCCTCTATGATACCGGCGTAACTGCGGAATATGGGGATGAACTCATTACCCTTTCCACCTGCGAGTATTCCCGGATGAATGGCAGAATGGTGGTAGTGGCAAAGAAAATTGACGCATAAGGGCAGGCCCGTCCTGGGAGGAGGTGAAGCCTATGGGAAAAGGGATTAAGACAAAGACTACCGTAAAGGATATAAAGGTGCTGGATAAAAGTGCGGTGGCGGCCCAGCGGATGAAGGAGGCATATATCCGAACGAAGGATAAGGCGGAACATGGCCTGTATGCAGAGGACGGTTCCCCAGGTGAATATGCGTCCGACCGCGTTTCTTCTGGGGTTGAAAATGTCACCTATGAAGCTGTCCACCAGTTCGACAAGCAGGGCCGAAAAGGTGTAAAGACCACAAAAGAGAATATCTCTAAGGCTAAAGAGGCGGTTCAGAAACGGAAAGTTGCTGCCGAACAGCCCAAAAAACAGGCAGAAAAGCAGGCGGTGCGGCGAAACGGACGGCGGGCAGCTGATACGGTGTCTGAGCCTGTGAGGGCAGCCCGTCCAGAGCGTGGGGCTGTCAAGACGCTGGATAGGGGAAAGAAAAGCATTAAGACGGTGGACAGGAGCCGCAAGACCATTAAGCAGGCATCCTCTACAGCCAAAGGAACGATAAAAACCGCCAGTAAATCCATCAAGACGGCGGAAAAAACTGCAAAGGCCAGCATTAAGACCACCCAGCAGGTGGCAAAAACTGCCCAGAGGACGGCCCAGGCCACAGCGAGAGCCGCCAGAGCCGCCGTCCATGCCGCCCGCGCTGCGGCCAGGGCTGCTGTTATCGCCGCAAAAGTGGCTGTCAAAGCGACCATTGCAGCGGTAAAAGCCATTATTGCTGCAACGAAAGCCCTCATTGCGGCCATTGCTGCCGGGGGCTGGGTGGCGGTGCTGGTGATTATTGTGATCTGCCTCATTGGTATGATTATCGGCTCCTGCTTTGGAATTTTCTTCTCCGGAGAGGATTCCGGCACCGGGCAGACCATGCAGACCGCCGTGCAGGAAATCAATACGGAATACCAGGATAATTTGGACGAGATCAAAGTCTCACACAATTATGATGTGCTGGAGATGTCCGGGAGCCGGGCGGTTTGGAAAGAGGTGCTGGCGATCTATGCCGTTAAGACCACCACCGACCCCGACAACGCCCAGGAAGTGGCCACAATGGACGATTCCAAGAAACAGCTTCTGAAGGACATCTTCTGGCAGATGAATGAGATTTCATCCAGTACGTCCACCCAGACAGAAACGGTGATTGAAACCTCAGATGATGGGAATGGGAATATCGTGGAAACGGAAGTTACCGTCACCCGCACCTATCTGTATATCACAGTAAGCCATAAAACCGCCGAGGAAATGGCGAATCAGTACAGCTTTAACGAGGAACAACGGGAGCAGATGGCGGAGCTTCTGGCTGATGGGAACAATTCTCTCTGGTCGCAGGTGCTTTACGGCATTACCGGAGGGGATGGTGAAATCGTCACCGTGGCGCTTTCCCAGGTTGGCAATGTGGGGGGCGAGCCTTATTGGAGTTGGTATGGGTTTGAAAACCGGGTGGAATGGTGCGCCTGCTTTGTTTCGTGGGCGGCGAATGAGTGCGGCTATATTGAAGCGGGTGTTATTCCCAAGTTTGCGGCCTGTGCATCCCAGGGGGTTCCCTGGTTCCAGGAGCGCGGGCTGTGGCAGGATAACAGCTATGAGCCGCGCCCCGGCGACATCATCTTTTTTGATTGGGATGATGGTGGCCAGGACGGTGAAAGCGATCATGTGGGTATCGTGGAAAAAGTGGAGAATGGCCGTGTTCATACCGTGGAGGGTAACTCTGGGGATAGCTGCCGCCAGAACAGTTACCCGATTGGGTACTATGAGATTTACGGGTATG
>ERZ1673750.1353-NODE-1353-length-12669-cov-4.503647_pt1 | contig 12669 bp, 8 predicted proteins | sample MGYA00580203_ERZ1673750 | MGnify/ENA primary metagenome ERZ1673750 (study PRJEB41218, sample SAMN15661763) | gut metagenome | host: Homo sapiens | place: Canada: London | collected 2015-08-20/2019-03-30 | study: EMG produced TPA metagenomics assembly of... | reverse complement strand
CGAGGCTGTGCGTTCCACCAAGGTTGCCATCAAGGGCCCCATCACCACGCCGGTGGGCACGGGCTTCCGCAGCGTCAATGTCGCCCTGCGTAAGGAGTTCGACCTGTATGCCTGCGTGCGCCCCTGCCTTTCCCAGCCCGGCGACGGCTCGCGCTACCGCGACGTCGACCTGGTGATCGTGCGCGAGAACACCGAGGACCTCTACGCGGGCATCGAGTTCGACGAGGGTGCGCCCGAGGTCGTGAAGCTCGCCGAGCTCGTCGAGGCATCTGGTCAGAAGCCCTTCGCCTCCGATTCGGCTATTTCCATCAAGCCGATCTCCATCGAGCGTTCGCGCCGTATCGTCGAGTACGCGTTCGAGTACGCCCGTCGCTGCGGTCGCAAGAAGGTCACGTGCGTGCACAAAGCCAATATCATGAAGGCGACCGACGGTCTGTATCTGCGTGTGGCGCGCGAGGTGGCTGAGCGCTATCCCGATATCGAGTTCAACGATAAGATCGTGGACGCCACGTGCATGGGCCTGGTTCAGGAGCCCCGTGATTTCGATGTGCTCGTATGCCTGAACCTGTATGGCGACATCGTGAGCGACCTGTGCGCCGGTTTGGTGGGCGGTCTTGGCATGGCGCCCGGTGCCAATATCGGCACGGACGCGGCGATCTTCGAGCCCACGCATGGCAGTGCGCCCGATATCGCGGGTAAGGACATCGCCAATCCCACGGCCGAGATTCTCTCCGCTGCGATGATGCTCGACCACTTGGGCGAGGCCGATGCCGCCGAGCGCATCCGCGCGGCTGTTCGCGCCACGCTCGCCGAGGGGACGTGCGTCACCGGGGATGTGCAGCGCGCACTTACCGGTAGCGCCGAGGGTGCTGCGGGGACGCAGGATTACGCCGACGCGGTCATCGCGCACCTTTCGTAGCCGTATGTGTAATTGGGGACGGGTGCATTTTACACATGAGGTGTGACCCTTCCCTTTTGCGCCGATCCGCGGTATCGATGCGCGCGGCGTCGCACTGGGGCATCACATTGTGCAATTAAGCAAACCTTAACGGGGATGCGCTCGTTTTGAGGCGTATCCCCGTTTATTTTTGGGTATCGTATCGGCTTGATACGACAATCCGCCAGGTAAGGTGAAGGGAGCGGACCGCATGGGTCTGATCATGAAGAAGGACGATTCCGAGGATAACGAGTACATCGACGGGATCGAGGTCGTCGGCCGCGGCGAGGGCCCGAACGGCGATGATGAGGTCGAGCACGTGGAAATTCACGAGGGCCTGACCGCCGAGGACATTTCCGGCAAGACGGCGGCCGCCGAGGCCGAGCGTGAGCTCGAGGCCGATCCCGAGCTGTTGGATGCCGACGCCGAGGACGCCGGTGCCGCCGACGCCGGCGAGGCCGATGGCGAGCCCGAGCCCGAGGGCGTGGAGGACTCCGAGCCCGCGGCAGACGCCTCTGCGGATTCCTCTACCGCCGCCCCTGCCGTCACATCGCGCGCGGCGCGCCCGAAGAAGACGCGCATGCAGCGAGCAATGATGGGCAAGCATAAGTACTTTATCGCCGGCGCGCTCGTCGCCGTGATCGTTGCCGGTGTTTCCGGTTACTTCCTTGGTTCCGGCGGCTTTGGCTCCAAGGGCGTGAGCGCTCCCGTTTTTGCGGAGAGCGAGCTCGACGCGACGGTCGCAACCTGGAAGTTCAAGGGGGCCTCGCACAAGATCAGTGCCCGTGAGGCCATCGAGAGCCAGTACAGCCTTGACAGCGTGAAGGACGAGGACGGCAACTACCCCGCTCCTTCCGCTGACGCGGTTCTTTCCTATGTGCGCAACCGCATCCTGTTGGAGGAGGCGTCCAAGCAGGGCATCGAGCTGAGTGATGAAGATCTTTCTTCCTCTGCCGAGGCCTCCCTGGGCACCTCCGACTTCTCCGCTATCGCCGATCAGTACGGTGTGAGTGAGGATCAGGCAAAGCAGATCGTGCGTGAGCAGGGCACTATTCAGAAGCTGTATCAGAGCGTGATGGACGACGCGCCCGCCATGCCCAAGGCTCCCGCCGAGCCCGAGAGCGGCGACGAGAACGAGGCCAAGGCCGAGTACGCCGCCTATATCATCGATCTGGCTGGTAAGGAGTGGGATGCCGAGGCTGGCACCTGGGCTAAGCTCGACGGCGCTTATGCCACCGCGCTCGCCGGCGAGGAGATCACTCCCGAGTCTGCGACCTATGCCCAGGCCCAGAAGGCCTATGCCGTCGCGTACCAGCAGTACATGCTCGAGTCGCAGGGCGCGAACGCCAAGTGGACGTCCTATGTCAACGAGCTCTTCGGCGAGGCTGATGTCGAGCTCTTTGGCCTGTATGCCTAAGATGCTCGGCCGCTTGCGCTAGCCGCGCGCGCCGGCTGCATGCGCTGCGGTATCTCGAGGTCTGGTCGCGATGTGCCGCGCTGTTGCAGCCAGGCAATTTACGACCGTAACCGCCCGCCGTTTTGGTCGCGATGTGCCATGGTGCGACAGCCAGGCACATCGCGACCATTTTTTGTGCCGAATCTACGCGCTGGACCTGCGTGTTGTGACGCCCAGCTCCCCATCGGGGCCGCTCACGGGTTGCGCCTGCCGCAAACGGGCGACTTGCTATGCTGGAGAAGTGCCTGTGGGGGAGGGGCTCGACCCGCCTCCGGCTTATGCAAGGAGAAAGGACGGTCGTCATGGACGAGACGTTTGAGAAAGTCGCCGCATGGTGCAAGCCGACCATGGAGCATCCGCTCGCCATCGTGCTGGGCAGCGGTCTGGGTTCGCTGGGTGAGCGCGTGCGCGTGGTGCGACACATCCCGTACAGCGACATCGATGGGTTCCCCACGGAAGCGATTCCGGTGGAGGGCCATAGCTTCACGGTTCTCGTGGGTGAGCTCGACGGCGTGCCCGTGGTGGTGTATCCCGGTCGCGTGCACATGTACCAGGGTTACGACGCCCTGCAGGTGACCTCGCTCGTGCGGCATGCTTACAAACTGGGTTGCCGCAGCATCGTGTTGAGCTGTGCGACCGGTGCGGTGGGCGCCATCGCTCCCGGTACCGTCGGCATCATCACCGATCAGATCAACCTCACCGGGCGCAACCCGCTCGCATCGCCCGCGGGCGTTGCCGCGGCCGGCCTGGACAGCCCGTTTGTCTCGATGGCGGGGGCCTACTCCCCGTATCTTTCCGGCTTGGCGCGCGAGGCTGCGTCCGAGCTTGGCATGGAGCTTGCAGAGGGTGTGTACGCCGGCCTCCTCGGCCCCAGCTACGAGACGCCTGCCGAGATCCGCATGCTCGACACGCTCGGTGCCGATTACGTGGGCATGTCGACCGTGTGCGAGGCCATCATGGCCCGCGCCATGGGGATGGAGGTGCTCGGAATCACGCTCGTCACCAACAAGGCCGGCTGTCCGGGCGAAAGCCACGCCAAGGTGCTGGGCGCCGCCGATGCGGCCGCCGAGGCAATGCAGGCCCTTGCCCTCGCCACGATTCGCCGTATCGGTGCATAAGCGCGTGGAGAAGAGTTTTTCTGACCGTGCGTTAGGCACTTGCGCGGGAGCGCATTTCCACGTACTATAGACAATCGTCGGAACGGCTCAGTCCGCTCCGCCATGGAGTCGCCAGCGTAGCTCAGTTGGCAGAGCACCGCTCTCGTAAAGCGGGGGTCACCGGTTCGAGCCCGGTCGCTGGCTCCATCGAATTTTAAAGGCCAGGCACCATGTGTGTCTGGCTATTTTCTTTATACGTCGCATTTTTTGACAGCGTGTAAGTGCTGGGGGGATCTTTTCACCCGCACGTGAGCGCCTTTGGCTCGTTGGGGGGATTTTTCCCACTGTCTACATGCCCTTTGCGTTCGATGGAAGGCTTTCGGCGATTTAAGGCCGTGCCCAGGGGTCCTTTTCTGCAAAGTGTACGTTTTGGGGAACGTTTTGATTGAATTACGGTATTGCGCGCGGCAATCCGGCAGCAAAACCCCAGGTCGCGCAAAGCGAGCAAAGGGCGTTCGACGTGATTTGAGTCAAAACCTTCCCCAAAACGTACACCTTGAGTTTTTCGAGTGCCCGCCTGACAATTTCAGCAAGATGAGAGCACCCTGCGGTCAGGAGCGAAACATGGAATTCACCCAGGTCGATTACATCGTCACGTCCACACGCGTGTTTACGAGCGCCCATGCGGAGTGCGCCGCCCGGCCCCTGGCGTTCGCCGTGGCGGGGGAGCGCATCATTGCGACGGGTTCCCTGCAGGATGTGATCGCCTCTTGTTCCGCATCGACTCCCGTGCTCGATTACGGCGATGCCCTCATCTGCCCCGGCTTTCACGACGCTCATCTGCATTTCTTCCATACTGCCCTCGGGGGGTCGCCCTACCTGCTCATGCACATGGGGGAGAGCGAGGCCGAGCTCGTCGAGCGGACGGTCGAATTCGCGAAGGGGCTTCCCGAGCATGCCTGGGTGGTCACTCAGGGCTGGCGTGATTACCGCTGGGACCCGCCCGTGCCGCCCGCCAAACGTTCGCTCGACGAGGCGTTCCCCGACCGCCCTTGCGTGATGTACTCGGGCGACGGTCATACGCTCTGGATGAACACGTGCGCCCTTGACGCCCTCGGCGTCACGCGTGATTCCGTGCCCCCGCAGGGCGGTAGTTACGACAAGGATGAGAACGGTGAGCTCACGGGCATCATCCGCGAGGCCGCGGCGATGGAGCTCTTACCGCGCTGCCTCGAGTGGCTCACTGAGGAAGACATCGCCTCCGCCTACGAAGCCCAGATGGTGCGCATGGCAGAGCAGGGCATCACCTCGATCTGCGACATGGCTCTCATGCCGCATCCCGGCTGCGATTTCATCCGTGACGACGTGTACGAGAAGCTCTCGCGCGAGGGCAAACTCACCCTGCGCGTGCATATGTACCCCACGCTGCTCGACGATCAGTCGCGCCTCGAGGACCTGCAGGACCGTTATGCGGGAGATGAGTTCCCCCTGCTGCGCGCTCCGGGCTTCAAGCAGTTCTTCGACGGCGTGAGCAGCCAGCATACCGCGTGGCTGACCGAGCCTTACACGAACGCGCGCTTTGACGGCGACTGCGGGCGCCCCACGGTACCGGCCGATCGCATGCGCGAGCTGGTTCTCGCCGCCGCCGAGCGCGGTCACTCCGTGCGCATCCACACGATCGGAGACCGCGCCATCCACGAGGCCATCGACATCTTCGGCGAGGCGATGGCCTGGTACGGGGCTCCCATGCAGGGCCGCAACACGCTCGAGCACCTCGAAAACCTGCTGCCCGAGGACATCGATCGTTTGGCTGAGTTCGGCATTTTGGCGAGTTCCCAGCCCGGCCACATCACGCTCGATCCGGGCGGTCCCGAGCGCGACCTGGGCGAGGAGCGCAGCCGTATCATGTGGCCCTTCGCGACTTATGAGGACCGCGGTGTTGAACAGGCCTTTGGCACTGATTCTCCGATCACGGCCGTGACAAGCATGGACGTGCTGTACTGCGCCGTGACACGCCAGGACCCGTTCACGCATGAGCCCGCGGGTGGATGGCTGCCGGGTGAGCGCATCAGCGCCGCCGAGGCCCTGCGCATCTACACCGCCGGCAGCGCCGCAGCGGCGGGCCGTGAGGGCGAACTCGGTCAGATCGCCCCGGGCTACCTGGCGGACTTCGTGGTACTGGACCGCGACATTACCGCATGTGATCCGAGCGAGATCCAGGGTGCTCGGGTCGTGGCCACGTATGTGGCGGGCGAGCGAGTGTACGAACGGTAGGAGCAGGCTCCCTGTTCTGGGCATACTTCGCGCTTTCGGCAACGATAGTCGAAAGTGTTTTCGTTCAGTCCTCTGTCGACCGCCTACCGCTGGTAATTCAACGCTCAAGAAATCTAAGTGCCGCTTTATAAGATTTTTTGAAGTGACGTTGTATAAGTCCGTACGGCTGGGTACTATTCAACGCGTACACAAACCGCATGGGTCGCCGGCGTGTGCCGGAGCCCAGCAAAAGGAGGAGACAAGCATGTCTTTGAAGCCGCTTGCAGATCGCGTTCTGATCAAGCCCGACGCCGTCGAGCAGAAGACCGCTTCCGGTCTCTATATCGCCAGCAGCGCTCAGGAGAAGCCCCAGCGCGGCACCGTCGTCGCCGTGGGCGCCGGTAAGATGAACGACCGCGGCGAGCGCATCCCGCTCGACGTCCACGAGGGCGACGTCGTGATCTACGGCAAGTTCGGCGGCAACGAGATCAAGGTCGACGGCGAGGAGTACCTGCTCATGCGCGCCGACGACATTTACGCCGTCGTCGAGTAACTTTCGCGACCCCGAACCTCAATTGAGGGACTGTCCCCAAATTGAGGTGTCGGCTGCGGCACGCGACTCAGCCGCAGCCGACAAACCGCGACCTCAAATTGGGGACTGTCCCTAAAACGAGGTCCTGAGACGGATATGTAATTTGCACCCGTCCCTAATAACACATTTGGAGGAACATCAAATGGCTAAGAACATCACGTTCGACACCGACGCTCGCGCCAAGCTCGCCCGTGGCGTCAACACCCTGGCCGACGCCGTGACCGTCACCATGGGCCCCAAGGGCCGCTATGTCGCCCTGCAGCGCTCCTTCGGCGCTCCCATGATCACCAACGACGGCGTTTCCGTCGCCAAGGAGATCGAGCTCGAGGACAACATCGAGAACATGGGCGCCCAGCTGGTCAAGGAGGTCGCCACCAAGACCAACGACACCGTGGGTGACGGCACCACCACCGCTACGCTGCTGGCCCAGGCCATCGTGAACGACGGTCTCAAGAACGTTGCCGCCGGCGCCAACCCGCTGGCCATCCGTCGCGGTATCGACAAGGCCGTCAACGCCGCCGTGGCCGAGATGAAGAACCTCGCCAAGCCGGTCGAGACCAAGGAGCAGATTGCTTCCGTCGGCACCATCTCCGCTGGTGACGCCGAGGTCGGCAACAAGATCGCCGACGCCATGGATGTCGTGGGCAAGGACGGCGTCATTACCGTCGAGGATTCCCAGACTTTCGATATCACCATCGACACCGTCGAGGGCATGCAGTTCGATAAGGGCTATGTCTCCGCGTACTTCGTCACGGACAACGACCGCATGGAGGCCGTGATGAAGGATCCCTATATCCTCATCACCGACCAGAAGATCTCCAACGTCCAGGACATCATGCCCGTGCTCGAGGCCGTCTCCCGTGCCGGCAAGGGCCTGCTCATCATCGCCGAGGACATCGACGGTGAGGCTCTGCCCACCCTGGTCCTGAACAAGATCCGCGGTGCCCTCAACGTCTGCGCCGTCAAGGCCCCCGGCTACGGCGATCGCCGCAAGCGCCTGCTCGAGGACATCGCTATCCTCACCGGTGGCCAGGCCGCGCTCGACGAGCTCGGCATCAAGGTCGCCGACATCACCGCCGACATGCTCGGTACCGCCAAGAGCGTGACCATCACCAAGGACAACACCACCATCGTCGACGGTGCCGGCACCAAGGAGGCCATCGCCGACCGCGTGGCCGCCATCAAGGGCGAGATGGAGCACACCGAGTCCGAGTTCGATCGCGAGAAGCTCCAGGAGCGCCTGGCCAAGCTCTCCGGTGGCGTGGCCGTGATCAAGGTCGGTGCCGCTACTGAGACCGAGCTCAAGGAGATCAAGCACCGCGTCGAGGACGCCCTGCAGGCCACCCGCGCGGCCGTCGAGGAGGGTATCGTCGCCGGCGGCGGTGTCGCCTTCATGGACGCCCTGCCTGCGCTCGAGAACATCGAGATCTCCGATCCCGAGGAGCAGATCGGCATCGACATCATCGAGAAGGCCCTGACCGCTCCTGTGGCCACCATCGCCAAGAACGCCGGTTACGAGGGCGCTGTCATCGTTGACAAGGTCTCCGAGCTCCCCGCGGGCGAGGGCCTGAACTCCGCCAACGGCGAGTGGGGCAACATGATCGACATGGGCGTGCTCGACCCGGTCAAGGTCACCCGCACCACCCTGCAGAACGCCGCCTCCGTGGCCTCCCTCATCCTCATCACCGAGGCCACCGTTTCCGACGTTCCCAAGAACACCCAGCTCGAGGATGCCATCGCGGCCGCTACCGCCGGCGCCCAGGGCGGCGGCATGTACTAAGCCGTAAGGTTTAGATAACTCACCGGAATCCCCCGGCGGCCCCTTGGCACCCAGAAGCGGTGCGAAGGGGTCCGCAGGGGGATTTTTTTATGGCTGATGCGATGGCAGATACGGTTCCCCCGCGTCTCTACCGCCCTAAAGGCCTCTCGGAGGAGTAGACTCGAGGGGTGTGTATATGACGCGGGCGCTCGGGGCCTCGCGCCTTTTGCTGGAAAGGAGCATCGGTATCATGACGAAGATCGCGGTTTTGGGCGGCGGCAACGGGGCGCATGCCGCCGCGGCGGACCTCACGCTGAGGGGCTTTACGATTAACATGTATGAGGACGAGCGGTTCGCCCCCAACATGCAGCAGGTGTTCGACACCAAGAAGATCGAGCTTTCGGGCGCCGCGGGCACCGGTACGGCCGAGCTCGCCATGGTCACGAGCGATCTTGCCGCCGCCATCGAGGGTGTCAAGGTCATCCTGGTCGCGGTGCCTGCGTTCGCGCATGCCGCGTATGCGGAGAAGCTCGCAGAGGTCGTCACCGCCGGCCAGATCGTGCTCGTGCTGCCGGGTACCTTCGGGTCTCTCATGTTCTGGAAAGCATTCAAGGCCCACGGCGTCGAGGGCGTCTGCGTGGCCGAGAGCCACACCCTGCCGTACGCCACTCGCCTGCTCGGCCCCGGCGCCTCGCTGGTCATGAGCCGCTTCGACCCGCTGAAGGTGGGCGTCATGCCCGCCTCCCGCACCGACGAGGTCATCGCGGCGCTTGACGGCGTCTTTCCCGGCATCGAGGCAGTGGAGAGCGTCGTCGCGTGCGGCCTGTCCAGCCTGAACCCCATCATCCACGTGCCGGGCTGCATCCTGAACGCCGGTCGCATCGAGTACGCCCAGGGCGATTTCCATTTCTACACCGAGGGCTTCACCGATTGCGTGGCTCGCCTGACCGAGGCCATCGACGCCGAGCGCATCGCTCTGCTCGATGCCATGGGCTACGAGTCCGATATCGCGGCGCACGGCATCGGCGGCGCGGTTGAGACCGACTCCATCAAGGAGGCGATCGCCGGCGATCCCAACTTCGCCAAGATCACCGGCCCGGCGAACCTCAAGAACCGCTATTACTCCGAGGACATCCCGTTCGGCATCGCGACGTGGGCCAAGCTCGCCCGCCTCATCGGCGTGCCCACGCCCGTGATGGACTCCCTGGTGAGCTTGGGCGGCGTGCTGCTCGAGAGCGATTGCTGGGAGGGTGGCCGCTCCATGGCCGAGCTCGGCATCGAGGACATGGATCTTGAGGCGCTGCGCGCGTACCTGATCGAGGGATAGCGCGAGGATAGGCGTTCCTGCCGACCCGCATGCCTAAAGAAAATGCCCCGCGGCCCATCGGAACCGCGGGGCATCGCTGTATGAGTTGCGCTGCGCTCCTACGCGAAGAACAGCTCGGAGAGGGTCATCGGGTCAACGTACTCGCCGTCCTTGTAGACGCGCATGTTGCCGGAGGCGATCTCGTCGATCAGGATGACGTTGCCGTCGGCGTCGTAGCCGAACTCGAACTTGATGTCGTAGAGGACGAGGCCCTTCTCGGCCAGGTCGTCGGCGACGATCTTGGTGATCTGCTTGGTCATCTCCTTGAGGGAGTCGTACTGCTCGGCGGTCATGACGCCCAGGTCGACCAGGCCGTCCTTGGTGACCAGCGGGTCGCCCAGCTCGTCGTTCTTGAAGGTGGTCTCAACGTAGGACGGCAGGTCGTCGCCCTCGTTGCAGTACTGCTTATAGCGGCGGTAGAAGGAGCCCACGGCCTTGTTGCGGCAGATGACCTCGAGGCCCTCGCCAAAGACCTTGGCGGGCAGGACCTCCATGGTGGTGTCGTCGAGGTTGGCGGACACGTAGTGGGTCTTGATGCCGGCGGCGTTGATCTTCTCGAAGAAGTAGATGGACATGCGCAGGTTAACGTCGCCCACGCCCTCGATGGTGAGGCCGACCGCGTTCTCGCCCGGATCGAAGACGCCGTCCTTGCCGGTGCAGTCGTCCTTGAATTTGAGCAGGTAGTTGCCGTTCTCGAGGGCGAACACGTCCTTGGTCTTGCCGGAGTACACGAGTTCCTTGGTCATGGCGGTAAGTCCTTTCACACAGCGCCGCATGCTTTGACGGTGTGAGTGTACAACATCGTCAAGGTGCCTAATAAGGTCATGCGCAAACTGATTTATTGTTACAGAAAGATTATGCATGGGTGTCATTTTGGCGAACATAGCATGCTCGAACATCGCGTGGTGGGAAGCGTGTTTACATGGCGAAAAAGGACCCCTCTGAAACGGTGGCCGCGCGGGTCGGTTGCCGCGTGCGAAAGGCTGTTTGACGATGGGCGATCTTTCCATGTGCGCGTATCGCGCAGCATCGGCGCGCGCGGCGTGCGAAGACGATCAGAACGGGGCCGATCGTGCCCTCGACGTCGCAGTGGCGGGCGAGCCGCTGGCGGCACTGGGGGACCCAACTGTTCTCGGCGGCGGCGCTCATGAGCCCACGCCCACTCCGTACTGGATTCTCGACGACTTGCTGGGGGGATTGTCTTTTGAACGGACCGACCACCTGCTCGACGTGGGCTGCGGGGCGGGCCGTGTCCTGGCATACGCCGCGGCGACACAGCTGCCGTGCCGTGTGACGGGGGTCGAGCTCGATGGGCGGTTGGCCGCGCGGGCGGCGTCGTGGACGAGGGGCCGCGACGGGCTCGAGGTCATCGCGGGCAGCGCACTCGACATCCCCTTGGGGGCCTATACGCATTTCTACCTGTTCAACCCATTCGACCAGGTCTTGCTCGTCGAGTTTCTCGATCGGCTCGAGGCGCAGGTGCGTCGTTCCATCACGCTCGTGCACATGTCGGATAACGGCGAGAGCTTTGCGTATCTGGGTCGTGCGGGATGGATGCGAGAGCGGGAGGGTTCGTTTTATGAGCATCCGGCTGGCGGTTTTCCGGTTTTCGGGTACCCTCAGCACTACTCCATTTGGCGTTACGTGCCAGATGCGAACGGGGCGAAGGGCGCGCCTGTGGTATAACAGGGGGCGTCGTTCCAGTGCGATTACAACGAAATGACCTCACGCGTTCCGTCCGGGGCACCGCCGCCGGGCGTTTTCGCGTGTCCATTCGCCTGGGCGATGCCGCACGCACATCAAGAGTAGAAAGCCGGGAAGCACCCAAATGACGCGCGACAAGATCAAGCCCATCCTCTTCAGCATCATCAAACACCAGGACCCCGAACAGCTCAAGCGCCAGATCCCCCGCGACATCGTCGCCGGCATCGTGGTGGCCATCGTGGCGCTGCCCCTGTCGATCGCCCTCGCCATCGCTTCGGGTGTCGGGCCCGAGCAGGGCCTTTATACCGCCATCGTCGCGGGCTTCATCATCGCGTTACTCGGCGGCAGTGCGGTGCAGATCTCGGGTCCCACCGCCGCGTTCGCCACCATCGTGGCGGGCATCGTCGCCTCGAGCGGCATGGACGGCCTGGTGGCCGCGACCATCATCGCAGGCGTGCTGCTGATCCTCATGGGCGTCTTTCGCCTGGGCACGCTCATCCGCTTCGTGCCCTACACCATCACCACGGGCTTTACGGCGGGCATCGCGGTGACCATCGTGGCCGGCCAGCTCAAGGATCTGTTCGGCCTCACGTACCCGGCAGGCACCCCCACCATCGAGACGATGGACAAGCTCTCGGCCGTGGCTGCCAACTTCTCCACTTTCAACGTCGAGGCGCTCATCGTGGGCCTCGTGTGTCTGGCGGTGCTTGTGTTGTGGCCGCGCGTGAGCCAGCGCATCCCCGGCTCGCTCATCGCGGTGCTCGCAGGAATCGCCATGGTGAGCGGTCTGGGCATGAACGTGAACACCATCGGCGACCTCTACACCATCAACGCCGGAGTTCCGCAGCTGCAGCTGCCCCAGTTGAGCTTCGATCTGTTCCGCGAGCAGCTGCCCAACGGCTTCACCATCGCGATCCTCGCGGCCATCGAGTCCCTGCTGTCCTGCGTGGTGGCCGATTCCATGATCAGCTCGCACCATCGCGCCAACATGGAGCTCGTCGCCCAGGGCGTGGGCAACATCGGTTCCGTGATGTTCGGCGGCATTCCCGCCACGGGCGCCATCGCCCGCACCGCCGCAAACGTGAAGGCCGGCGGCCGCACGCCCATCGCCGGCATGGTCCACGCCGTGGTGCTGCTCGCCGTGATGGTGTTCCTCATGCCGTATGCGGCGCTCATCCCCATGCCCTGCATCGCCGCCATCCTGCTGCAGGTTGCCTACAACATGTCCGGCTGGCGCACCGTGGTGCACCAGGTGCGCACCGCGCCCAAGAGCGACGTGGCCGTGCTCGTGGTCACCTTCCTCTTTACCGTGGTGTTCGACCTGGTCATGGCCATCGGCGTTGGCATGATGATCACGCTCGTGCTGCTCATGAAGCGCCTGAGCGACGAGACCGAGGTCCGCGGTTGGAAGTATTACTGCGACGAGGACTCCGAGGTCACGCACCTGCGTGAGCTGCCGAAGAGCGTGCGCGTGTACGAGATCAACGGGCCGATGTTCTTCGGCA
>ERZ1673750.1351-NODE-1351-length-12703-cov-4.997154_pt1 | contig 12703 bp, 10 predicted proteins | sample MGYA00580203_ERZ1673750 | MGnify/ENA primary metagenome ERZ1673750 (study PRJEB41218, sample SAMN15661763) | gut metagenome | host: Homo sapiens | place: Canada: London | collected 2015-08-20/2019-03-30 | study: EMG produced TPA metagenomics assembly of... | reverse complement strand
CCTAGTCGAAAATCGCGCACAGGCGCCGCACGGCGACTAGGTATTTTTCCATATACGCGTTTTACCTAGTCCAAAATCACACACGGGTGCCGCACGGCGACTAGGTATTTTTCCATATACGGTTTTTACCTAGTCGAAAATCGCACGCGAACGCCGCACGGCGACTAGGTATTTTCCCATATTCGATTTTTACCTAGCTTACGAAGTTGCTGAAACGTGCTGCAACGCAATTTTCGGCGAATCCAAAATGCAGCCATAAAAATGGACCCGCCCAAAAGGTGTCGGCCTGGCGGCCGACGGTTATATAATAAGGAAGCCCGGCTTTGCCGGGCTTTAATAAAAATAAAAAAGGAAGGCGGCCCGAAAGGCCGCCTTCTGCTTCTTCCCTCTTCGACCGCTGCTGACAGGCATTGGCGTTGCTCAGCCGGCACAAGCGCCGGCGGGTAATAACCTTGCTCAGTCCGCAGGGCATTCACCTCCCTCAGTCTGCCCAGGCGCAGGCGTGGGCAAAGACAATCTTGGCGCGCTTGATCATGGCTTCACGGGTAAAGTAGCCGATGTGCGGGGTGAGGAGGGTGTTGGGCGCGTGGAGGAGGGGTTCGGCGTCGGTGAGGGGCGGTTCTTGGTTAAAGACATCCACCGCCGCACCGGCAAGAACGCCATCGCTGAGGGCTTGGGCCAGATCGGCGGAGTTCACAATGGGGCCGCGGGCGCAGTTGATGAGAATCGCGGATGGTTTCATCTGGGCAAATTCGCGGGCGGCAAGAAAATCTTTGGTTTCGGGGGTGCTTGGCAGGTGGACCGTGATGATGTCGGCGCGATGGAGGAGTTCGTCCAGGGGGACGTATTGAAGGCCGAGGGCTTTGACATCGTCGTGTTCGGAGCGATTGGTGCCGATCAGGTTGGCGCCGAGGGCGGCAAAAAGTTGGGCAACGCGTTTTCCAATGTGGCCGGTGCCGATGATGCCAACGGTGCGGCCGGCAATTTCATTCCCAAGGAAGTCGGCGGCGCGGCCGCCGTGCCGAAGGGCTATGTCGGCTTCTCCTAGGCGGCGCAAGAGGCTAATGGTCATGCCGAGGACAAGCTCAGCAACGCCTTCGTCAGAGTAGCCGGCGGCATTGATGACCTGAATGCCTTTGGCTTCGGCTTGCGCCACGGGCACGTGATCCGTGCCGGTAAAAGCGATATTGATGTATTTCAGGTTGGGAGCGGCGTCCAGGACGGCTTCCGGCATAGGCGTATTGGCTAAAATGAGTTGGTCTGCATCGCCAAGGCGAGCGATCCATTCTTCGGGCGTGGCCGGCTTCGTATCGTAGGCGGTGAAGGTGTTGTTCCCATCGCGAAGCGGGGCGGAGAGAATGTCCAGCAATTCTTTTGAAATATTTAACGGCTCCATCAATACGGTTTTCATAACAACTCCTTTCGTGGCATGGCGTGGCCATGTCGTGGCTGCCTTACGCTATCAATCTTTGGACGGGGTGTCTTTGCGTTCTTGTTCCTCCGGCGTCGGGTAACGCACGCAGGCTAAGGTGAGGCCGACGGCATAAAGACCGTTGGCATAGAGGGTGCTGAGGCCTTCCTGCATCGTGTGACCGGTGGTATAAAAATCATCGCAAAGGATACCGACGCCGGAAGGCGGTTGGCGGAGGGCATCGGGTAAGGGGCAAAATGCGCCTTCCACATTGCGAATGCGCTCCAGTGCGCCCGCCTTCTTTTGGGCACGGCGATGGCCGGCTTTTTCCAGCAATGGACGCAGCGGAATGTGTAGGTCGCCGGAAAGGCGTGCGGCAAACGCTGCGGCCGGATTCGAGGCACGAAGCACTTCGTTGCGATGGGTCTGCGGTATAAAGGATACCCAGCGCAGACAGGAGAGCAACGGGTGTTGCCGGACATAGGCGGTGAGCATGGCACAAAAGACGGATTCGTAGGCCGTTTGGCGCTGGAATTTATAGGCGCTGAAATGGTCGCGCAGGAAGCGATTATAAAAGTAGGCGCTGAAGGAATAAAAAGGGGGCGTGGTCGGCAGGCTGTGACAGGCGCCGACAGGTTCCAGGGCGTCGGTACAGGAACGGCAAAGGCCGTAGGCGCCGTCAGCCACTTGACCGCAGAAGGGGCAGACATCTTTGGAAAGAAATAAAAAGGACATGGCAACTCCTTATATTTCGCGATACCGCGTCAGAGCGTCGCGCAGACGTTCATCCAGCGATGCATTGCGTCGACGGGTGTAGTTGTTTTCGACCATGCGCTGAAGCGTTGCTGTATCGCCGACGCAAATGCAGAGATTGCGGGCGCGCGTCATAGCGGTGTAGAGAATGTTACGGGTGAGGAGCATTGGGGCGCCAGGCACGATAGCAACCACGACGCAGGGGAATTCGGAGCCTTGGGATTTATGAATAGTGATGGCATAGGAAAGGTCCAGTTCCCGGAACTGCTTGGGTTCGTAGTGCGCCAGGCGCCCGTCATAATCCACGGTCATGGCATCGCCATCCGGATCGATGGCGGTAAGAACGCCAAAGTCCCCGTTGTAGACCCCTTCTCCTTCATCGCCATGAAGCTTCCATGGCAAGTCATAGTCATTTTTAATTTGCATCACCCGATCGCCTTCGCGAAACAGGTGATCGCCCACTTCCATTTCATTTTTGCCTTCGCGGGGCGGGTTTAATGCGCGCTGCAGGAGCTCGTTCAAGGTGATGACGCCGCATTCGCCCTTCTTCATGGCAGAGAGCACCTGAATGTCTTCAAAGGGAGAAAAGCCGTAGTAGGCAGGCAGGCGGCGCGTGACGAGATCTTCGATGAGATCGGCGGCATCGCGCACATTGCGCGTGGGGAGAAAGAAGAAATCCCCGGCATCCTCGTTGGCCACGGGTGCTTGGCCGCGACGAACGCGGTGGGCATTTTGTACGATGCTCGAGCGTTCGGATTGGCGATAAATATGTTCGAGGCGCACGGTGGGAATGATGCCCGAAGCGATAAGGTCATGCAGGACGTTGCCGGCGCCGACGGAAGGCAACTGATCCGTATCGCCCACGAGAACCAGACGGGCGGTATCGCTAAGAGCGGAGGTGAGGTGTGCCATGAGTTGCAAATCCACCATGCTGACCTCATCCACAATCACTGCATCCGCGTCCAAGGGGTTCTCGGCATTCCGTTCCGGAAGAGATGTTTCTTCCCCGCCGCGATAGCCGAGCAGGCGATGGATGGTCAACGCTTCTCGGTCCGTGGACTGTTCCAATCGCTTTGCGGCGCGTCCAGTCGGTGCTGCCAGCGCTGTGGCCAGATGATTTTCATCAAAGAGTTCCAAGCCGGCGCGCACGATGGTGGTCTTGCCGGTGCCGGGGCCGCCGGTGATGACTAAGACGGGTGATGCTGCCGCTTCAGCAATGGCCGCTTGTTGCTGTGCGTCGGCGGTGAGGCCGATAGCCCGCTGCAATGCCTCCAAGTCCACGGAAAGCGGCTCGCGCGGCTCCTCCAAGAGCGTCACGAGGCGCTGTGCCACGTCGTGTTCTGCCGTATCCAAGCGACGCAAATACAGTCGGCGGGTTTTCGTGTCGCGGACGAGTCTCTGCTTCAAAATCAGATCAAAGCATGCCTCTTCTTTTGAGGAAGGCACTTCGCCCAAGAGTTTCTCCAAGCCGCGATCCAGCTCCTTGTCCGTCAAATAGCAGGCGCCGTCGGAAAGTGCCGCGCGCTCGCAAAGATACGCAATCCCCGCTTTCGTGCGTTGTAAGGAGTCCTTTTGGACGCCGGTCTTTTGCGCAATGGCGTCGGCGGTGAGAAAGCCGATGCCTTCCACCTGATCCACCAATGCATACGGATCTTTCTCAATCTGTTCTTTGGCATCCTGCCCATAAACGCGATAGATTTCCTGTGCGGTGCGCGGACCGATGCCAAGCCCCTGGAGATAGAGCATGGTTTGCTGGGAGGCTTCTTGCGCAATGAGCGCTTCCTGAATTTCCGCGGCTTTCACGGGACCGATGCCGCGCAGCTGCAACAGAATGGAAGGCTCTTCCCGCAAAATCGTCAGCACATTCGTACCGTATTCTTCCACCAATTGGTGCGCACGTTTGGGACCGATGTGCGGAATGGCGTCGGAGGCAAGATAGCGCTCCAACTGTTCTGTGGTCGTGGGCTCAATTTTTTGAAACTTTCTGACTGACAGCTGTTCACCGTATTTCGGATGGTAGACGAGATCGCCCTCAAAGGCCATATCCTCCCCTTCTGAAAGCGCAAAAAAAGTGCCTACGCAAGGGAGATCGCCATCCGGTGTGGACAGCACGCAAACGGTCCATCCACTCTCTTCATTGCGATAGCGGATTTTTGATACCGTTCCCTTCACTTGCATAGGCACCTCGTTTTTGATTGTTATTCGACAAAGCGCTCAATATCGGCGCCCAGTCCCTTGAATTTCTCTTCCAAATGGTAATAGCCGCGATCCAGATGGTAAATATTGTGGACTTGCGTTTCCCCATCTGCAACAAGGCCCGCCAAAATCAACGCAGCACCGGCCCGCAGGTCCGTCGCGTTCACTTTGGCGCCCACCAAATGATCCACGCCACGCACAATGGCTTCATTGCCATCCGTCACAATGAGCGCGCCCATTTTATTGAGCTCATCCACGTGCATGAAGCGATTCTCGAACACGGTCTCTTCAACGCGGCTTTGCCCTTTCGCAATGCACATCAGTGCCATGAACTGCGCCTGCACATCCGTCGGAAAGCCCGGATAGGGCAATGTCCGAATCTTCGTGGCTTTCAAACGCCCGTTGGACTGCACGAGAATCGTATCGTCATCATTATCTTGAATGGTCACGCCGACCTCTTGGACCTTCGCCAGAATCGGACGAATATGGTCGGAGAGAACGTTACGAATCTCCACGGTACCGCCCGTCATCGCCGCAGCCACAATGAAAGTGGAGGCTTCAATGCGGTCGGGAATAATCGTATGACGCGTACCATGCAGTTTTTCGACCCCTTCCACCAGGATGGTCGAGGTTCCCGCGCCGCGCACTTTGGCGCCCATTTTATTCAAGAAATTCGCCAAATCCGTGATCTCCGGCTCCTTGGCGGCATTCTCAATCACTGTTTCACCTTTCGCCATGGTCGCCGCCATCATGATATTTTGCGTCGCACCAACCGAGGGAAAATCCAAGTAGACCTTGCCGCCGACTAAACCGCCATCCGGCGCTTTTGCCCCCACGGCATCCGGCTCTTCATCGATTTCTGCCCCCAACGCCTTAAATCCCTTAAGATGTAAATCCACCGGTCGTTTTCCGATATTGCAACCGCCGGGCATCTTCGTATAGGTGCGTCCCAAGCGCGTTAAAAGCGGCCCCATCACAACAAATGAGGCACGCATCCGATTCATAAGCTCCCCCGGCGTGACCGTTTTGGTCACCTTCGACGCATCAATACGAATGGTTTCCTTATCCAAATACTCCACTTCCACGTCCAGGGCGCGCAATACTTCAATCATGACTTCCACATCTTTTAAGGGCGGCACCTGTTCCAGGATAATTTCTTCCGTCCCCAACAGCGATGCGGCAAGAATCGGCAAAGCGGCATTTTTCGCGCCACTGATCGTGACAGATCCTTTCAACGGGCCACGATTGCGCACACGAATATATTCCATAGAGCCTCCTACCTTATCTTTACTTCGTGCCAAACAGACGGTCTCCGGCGTCTCCCAAACCCGGCAGAATATAGGCATCTTCGTTCAATTTCCGGTCCATCGCTGCTAAAGTGATATCCACATCCGGATGCTTTTCCTGTACCAGCTTTACACCTTCCGGCGCACCAATAATGCAAACCGCATTAATTTTCTGGCAGCCTGCCTCTTTCAAAAAGTCGATGGACGCTACCATAGAGCCACCCGTTGCCAGCATCGGGTCCAACACGAAAATATCGCGATTAGCAACGTCTTGCGGCAATTTCAAATAATACTGCACCGGCATATGAGTGCTCGGATCCCGATACAGACCCACATGTCCGACCTTGGCCGTCGGGACGATATCCAAGAAGGAATCCACCATGCCCAGACCGGCACGCAAAACCGGAACAATGCAAAGTTTCTTGCCCGTCAAACGGTACCCCGTTGTCGGCTCCATCGGCGTCTCCAACGCGTATTCTTCCAGCTGCAGTCCCCGTAACGCTTCGTAGGCCTCCAACAGAGCAATTTCCTTGACCAAATGACGAAACTCATTCGTTCCGGTATTTTTATCCCTCAATATAGACACCTTGTGTTGAATCAGCGGATGATCCAGTACGACCAACTTTCCCATTTTGTCCCCCTTTCCGGGTGTTTTTTTTAATTTTATCACAGAATGGACAGGGACGCCGCCTCCTTGCAAAGATTCACGGGAAGCGAGGGGATGGTGGGCTGAGGCTGGGATCTGAGGGAGCTGGGAGGGCGAGGGCTTGCGGCCGGAGGGCTGGAGGTGGGGACGGCTTTTCGCACTTTTGCCTTTTGCGACAATTCCGTTCATGTTTATATATGAGGAAGACTCCTTCAGCGATGTTATAAGAAGGAAGACGGCCCAAAAGGCCGCCCTCCTTTTTTTCTATAGCCGCCCGCCGCAGGCGGGCACTTTCTCTTACAAATCGCCGGCCGCAGGCCGGCTCCTTTCGGCGCCGCAGGCGCCATATCAAAGCGCCGCGCAAGCGCCGCTTTTTTATACCGTGCCTTTTCCACTTTTTGCCAAAAGGCACGGTAGCGTTCGACCTTCACGACGCTTTTTTATACCGTGCCTTTTCCACTTTTTGCCAAAAGGCACGGTAGCGTGCACCACTCCAATCAGAGCCATGTCAAACCGCGATGCTGGCGGGCACCTTCTCTTTCCCCTCGCTTGGCGGCGAAGAGGAAAAATTCGCCCTGCGGCGTCCTTTTTTATCAAAATAATCGCCCTGAGGCGTTCATTTTTATCAAAAAAAATTGCGCCGACGCATTCATTGTTTTATCAAATCAATGGCGCTAACGCGTTAATTGCTATATTGAAATAATTTCGTTGACGGGCTTATTGCTGAAAGGAAACTATCGATTGTTGCCTTATACATTAAGGCAAAAAAAATCAGGAAACGTGGATAATATTGCCGCCGGCGGATTTCATCAGGCGATTCATGATGGCTACGCCATAGCCTTGCGCCCGTATGCCCATGACAAAGATTTCGTCGCACTTGGCGCGGTCCAGTTCCCGCATGAGACGAAAGATTCTTTGGCCCATGGTATCGATGAAGGTACCGTTGCCCATGGAGCGGATTTCTGTGTTTTTCGCGGGTAAGGTATCGCGTAGATACTGGGCGCCCTGATTGAAAACCATAAAGCCGACTTTTTTGTCCATGGCTTCCCGGAGATGGAAATCCTCCACCATGCGCTTCAATACTTTGGTATCTTCGCCGGCATAGATGGTCACGAGCGCTTTTGGGGCATAGTGGCGATACTTCATGCCTGGCGATTTCGGCGGTGCTTGTTTCGGATCTCTCTTGCTGTGCCGTGCCGCTTCAGGCGATTCCAGCGCGGAAAGATTTTGATATTCAAGTGCGGGGTCGAGACGCACGCCAGGGAAATAATTATTCAGCATGCTGAGCGGATAGAAGCCGGGGCGCAGTATGGTCGGGATGGGTTCCGTTAAATCCAATACGGTAGATTCCACGCCAATATCGCAGGCGCCGCCATCCAAAATGAGCGGAATGCGTCCCTGCATATCCTCCAAAACATCGTAAGCCGTCGTCGGGCTGGGGCGTCCGCTGCGATTGGCGGAAGGGGCAGCAATGGGCGTGTCCGCTTGTGCAATCAGCGAGCGCGCAACTTCGTTCACAGGCATACGAATAGCAACCGTCGGGCCACCAGCGGTTACTGCGTCGGGCACAAGATCGGATTTCTCGAAAATAAAGGTAATGGGACCCGGCCAAAGGCGGGCGAACGCCGCTTTATGAAGCGGATTGACATAGGTAACCAAAGGGTCGAGCATGGCTAAGTTAGCAATGTGCAAAATGAGAGGGTTGTCCTGAGGACGTCCCTTTGCTTTAAAAATTTTAGCTACCGCTTTTTCATTTAAGCCGTCGGCTCCCAGGCCGTATACGGTTTCCGTCGGGAAAGCGACGACTTCCCCGGCTCGAATCAGTTCCGCTGCTTCCGCAATGGTGGGCGCCGAGGCGCGCGTTGCCGGCAATACCCGCGTCATAAAGAGCGGAATCACGTTAAAATCGTCATCCTCGTTCGGATCCAAGCCGTCAAAAAAACTCATCGATTCTTCTCCTTTGCTCGACTGATTGCTGCGGTCAGCTTTGGCACCAGTTGCTTCTTACGGGACAACAAGCCGATGCCGGGGTAACAATGGTCTTGCAGTTTTTCGTGAAATTCCTGTGCAATTTCTTCTGCGAAAGCTCCATCGATAAAAATCAGGGAGTTCTCGGCAAAAATATCCGTCACCACCAACAGATACGTTTCTAAGCCTTGCTCTTTACGCAGTTGCTGCATGGAGCGTATCAGTTCCGGCTCCATTTCCTTGAGGCTGTCACTGTTGAGCGTAAACACTTGCGCGACCTTGACCTTGGAGCCTTCAATATCAAACGGCTTTACGTCGCCCGTCAATAGATCAATCGGATCTTTGCCCGTTAGGTCTGTACCTGCGCGGAACATTTCCATCGCATATTTTTCAACATTTATACCGGCGATGGGAGCCAGGCGTTCCAGTGCCAATCGGTCCAAGTCGGTCGTGGTCGGGGAACGCAACAGAAGCGTATCAGAAATAATGGCAGAGCACATCATGCCTGCCGCTTCTCGTGACGGGCGAACGCCCTGCTCAAAGTACATCTGCGAAATAATCGTGGAGGTACAGCCCACCGGCATGACGCGAAAATAGATGGGGGCCGCGGTATTGACGTTGGCCACGCGATGGTGGTCGATGATTTCCAAAATATCCGCGCGATTCAAATCCGGCACGGATTGTGTGGATTCATTATGGTCCACTAATATGATCTTCTTTTTCGGCGTATTGATCAAATGATAGCGACTGATGGAGCCCACGACTCTGTCTCTTCCGTCAAGCACCGGGTAGGAGCGAAAGCGCGTTGTTGCCATGATTTCCTGTACTTCATCCAGATATTCCGAGAGATGAAAAGTCACCAGATTTTCGGAGGTCATCAGGAAGCGAACCGGCACCGCCTGCGGCAACAGGCGCGCCGTAGAATAGGTGGAATTCGGCGTGCGCAGCACCGTCACGCGATACGCTTTGCACAGTTCCTCCATGCCCTCGGCCAGCTCGGCATTGTTGGTCAAAATCAAGACCGAGGCGCCGATGCGAATGCTTTCTTCCTGCGCTTTTGGGCGATCCCCCACCACTACAATATCATTTTCCGCAATGATTTCGTTGATATGATCCATGGCGTGGATATGGATGGATCCGCTGCGCTCCCGCGGCTTCTCCGGCCAATAGACGATCTGCCCTGATAGCACTTCAACAATGTTTTCCAGCGGTGTCTCCGAGCGTCCCAAAATATTGTCGTTCCACACCGTCGCATACGAATTCGTGATATTGGACAGGGAAATGACGCCCAGCAATTTTTGATCGTCGTCCACGATGGACAGCGAGTTTTGATGATTTTCCTGGATAATCTGTGTGGCGCGCGCTAACGTCGTCGTTGGTGAAATACCGTAACTGGTATCGATATTGATTTCGGAAAGCTGCGCCTGCATGGTATCACGGAAAATTGGCGATTTCACACCAAAATAGTCTAGGGCAAAACGCGTTTCCTGATTGATATCGCCGAGGCGAATGGGTACCGCCTCATAATCCGTCGTGCGGTTTTTCAGTTCGGCATACGCAATGGCGGAGCAGATGGAGTCTGTGTCTGGCACCTGATGCCCACTGATATACAGAATTTCGTTGTGCTTCATTCCTTCTCCTTTGTTTCTTGAAGGGGCTTTTCCGCCTCATTCTCCTCTGCCACGCGAATGGGCTCTTTCCCGTTTTCCACGCGCGTTTGATTCAACAGCTCCATGAACTCTTCTCCCGTAATGGTTTCGCGTTCCAGTAAGAATGAAGCGATGGCATGCAGTTCCTTTTCATTTTCTTTCAGGATCGTAAGCGCCGTCTCGTGGGCTTTTTTCAGAATTTCCGCCACACGCGCATCCACATCGGCTGCCGTCGCATCCGCCGCCATCAATGCCGTATCCTCGCTAAGATAGGGGCTATTCACCGTTTCCAGCGCCATGAAATCAAACGCATCGCTCATGCCAAAGCGCGTCACCATCGCGCGTGCCATCTTCGTGGCGCGTTCAATATCATTCGAGGCGCCCGTGGTTTTCGTATGGAAGATCAGCTCCTCCGCACTACGGCCACCGGTGAGCGTAGCGATGTCACGGAAAATATCGTCGCAGGTCATGATGACTTTTTCTTCTTCATCTACTTGCATAGTATATCCCAGCGCACCAGACGTACGCGGAATAATTGTGATTTTCGTAACCGGTGCCGTTTCCTTCTGAATGGCTGCCACCAGCGCATGACCGACTTCATGATACGCAATAATCTTCTTGTCCCGATCCGTAATGACGGCGTTTTTCTTTTGCTGACCGGCGATGACCGTTTCCACGGATTCAATCAAGTCCTCGGTTTTAACCGCATCGCGCCCTTCACGCACCGCGCGCAGCGCGCCTTCATTAATGATATTGGCCAAGTCTGCGCCGGACGTGCCGGCCGTCATGCGAGCCACCTGCTTAAAATCCAGATCATCATGCGTTTTAATCTTCTTCGCATGCACGCGTAAAATGGCTTCTCGACCTCGAATGTCCGGCAGCTCCACCCGAATCTGTCGATCAAAGCGCCCCGGACGCGTCAACGCCCGATCCAAAATTTCCGGTCGGTTCGTTGCCGCCAAAATTACGACGCCGCTGTTGCCCTCAAAACCGTCCATCTCGCTCAACAGCTGATTCAACGTCTGTTCGCGTTCATCGTTGCCGCCAATCCCCGCCGTATCGCGGCGTTTGCCGATCGCATCAATTTCATCGATAAACACGATGCACGGCGCTTTTTTCTTGGCTTCTTTGAACAAGTCGCGCACCTTTGCCGCACCCATGCCGACGAACAGCTCCACAAATTCCGAACCCGACATGGAGAAGAATGGCACATGCGCTTCACCGGCCACTGCCTGCGCCAGCAATGTTTTTCCGGTTCCCGGAGGCCCTACGAGGAGCACGCCCTTCGGCGATACCGCCCCGATTTCACTGTATTTTCCTGGATTTGCCAAAAAGTCCACCACTTCCAGCAATGAATCCTTGGCTTCATCCTGTCCCGCCACATCGGCGAAACTCTTGCCACTCTTGGCTTTCACATAGACCTTCGCATTCGACTTGCCGAAGCTCATCGCTCCTGAACCCTGCACCTGCGTGATGATGCGCCGTCCCATGTACCACAGAAGGCCCAATGGCAACAAGAACGTCAGCAAAAATCCCAGTAGCGGATTGGGCGTCGTCGGTATTTCCGCCGTGTACTGCACGCCCTTCTCCTCCAGCTTCTTGGTCAAGTCCTCACTCTCCCACGGGCCGGTCTTCATCTTCACGACGCTGCCGTTCTTTTGCTTCACTTCAAAGGTGTAGCCCGTTGCACTCTTCTGCACCTTATTGACTTTCCCTTCGTCCAACAATTGTACAAACGAGGAGTACGCAATCTCTTTCACGCGGCTCTCCGTAATCATCGGGCTGATAATCAGCTGAATAATGATAAGCACCACAAAAACGGCTAAGTAGTAGTAAATTATTGGTCGCTTCTTGTTGTTGTCATCTTGCATATTTTCCTCTTCCTTTCAGCTTTTCTATCCGAATCGCAAGCGCGTCGCGCTTTTATCCCCTCTTGGCGATGGCGGCGCTAGAGCTGCTTGCTTTTTTTAATATTTGTTTCGTTATTATACCCTTTAAATATGAGGTTTGCGTGTTGCTAACGATCGTACAGAGGCGATAGTACTTCGTGTAAAAAATAGATTTCCCCGCAGAGTTGGGTATAAGGACGATAGAAGTCGGAAGAAACGTACCGAGCGTTCCGCTCTCGGGGTGACTAGCTTTTCCGATCGTCTAGGGTTGACAGTGGAGGATGTTAGAGCGTACATAGAACCCACCTTAGGAGGTAAGAATGGGCATTATTCGCGCGTTAGCCGGTGCCATCGGCGGCGGTTTGGCCGATCAGTGGCTGGAAGTTTACGAATCGGACTATATGGGGCCGAGCACTATTACAGCACCAGGCGTTATGGTGCGACAGAATGACTCCCGCAATTCGAATCGCAAGGGGACGGCAGATACGATTTCCAACGGCTCGATTATCCAAGTGAAGGAAGGCCAGTTCATGCTGTTAGTCGATGGCGGAAAAGTGATCGACTACTCGGGCGAAGCCGGTTATTTCAAAGTGGATAATTCGTCCATGCCATCGCTGTTCAACGGGGAATTGGGCGATACCGTAAAGGAGACCTTCAATCGTGTGCGTTTTTCAGGTACGACGCCGTACAAACAAACCACGTATTTCCTCAATATGCAGGAAATCCGCGGGCTGAAGTTTGGAACGCCGGCACCGGTCAACTACTTTGATAATTTCTATAACGCGGAGTTATTCCTGCGTGCGTACGGTTCCTACACCATTCGCATTACGGATCCGCTGAAATTCTATGTGCAGGTTGCCGATCATGATGCGGATAGCAGCATTGATGTGGCAGATATGAGTGAA
>ERZ1673750.1349-NODE-1349-length-12715-cov-3.665482_pt1 | contig 12715 bp, 10 predicted proteins | sample MGYA00580203_ERZ1673750 | MGnify/ENA primary metagenome ERZ1673750 (study PRJEB41218, sample SAMN15661763) | gut metagenome | host: Homo sapiens | place: Canada: London | collected 2015-08-20/2019-03-30 | study: EMG produced TPA metagenomics assembly of... | reverse complement strand
TTTGACCTCAAAAATAAGCTCAAAATCTAACAAAGCTAATTTATAGAACCAGCCTGTAATGTCCGTTCTATTCAGCAAAATTCAATGTCTACGAACAAGGGCGTTAAGCCGTAGGGGCGTGATTTATCACGTTCCTATCAACAATATTTATAGTGTTAGGAACGTGATGATGAGTTGATGAGTTTGCGAATAATCACGCCCTTACAAAGTATTATTTTTTGTTATAACCCCTCACAAAGTTATTTGTAGAAATAGAAGAAAGTAATTTTTTTCAATTTTATAGCCTATTTATCGGCAGCAAAGCAGAGGGCGAGAACGCTAATTTTAATGTTTTCGGCTTTCATGAGTTCCTTTGCCAGCGATGTAAGGGTTGCTCCTGTGGTCATAACGTCATCGATGAGGAGAATATGCTGATTGGATAATTTTTCGGGGTGGCACAACTGGAAGGCATTCTCTACATTTTTGAGGCGACTCCATTGGTCTTTGTGTGTTTGACTTTCTGAGAAATGGGTGCGTTTCACTGCGTTTTCAATGATGGGCAAACCCGTTATGGACTTTATTCCACGGGCTATTTCAACACTTTGATTGTAGCCTCGCTTTATTATTCGCTTTCTTGTGAGCGGTACAGGCACAAGGGCGGTGATGTCATGAAAGAAGTTTTGCGCCATATATTCGCTTGCAACAAGTTGTCCAAGGGTGTATCCTATTTCGGGAGAGTCGAAATATTTCAGTTTATAAATGAGTCTACTCGTTGACGAATGAGGTTTATAAAATAAGAAAGCTGCTCCCTTTTCAATTGGAAATTTACCCCAAAACAAGCGTGCAACAGGATTTTCTAAAGCATTTTTATGGTAGTTTGTTCGTGGTAAAGCAAGGTTGCAAGCAGCGCAAAGCGGTTGTTCGCTAATGCTCAATCGCCTTCCACACATCGGACAAGCACGTGGCGCAAGGAGGTCGAATAGTCTTGTGAGGAAACTAATCTGCGTCATCTTCATTCACATCGTCCACAATGGAATCATCATCGACACACTGCCGAATTAAATCAAGCGTAAAACCACGTCCCATTGCGTATTTTATGAGCTTCATAGACCGCTCGTAATCGGTTTCAGCCTTAATGGTTTTATATTTATTTTTCATCAATGGGCGCAGCACTTCTAAGTATTTTTCAGGCTCAATTTCGTCTAATATTGGTTGCGAAATACTGGTAGGTATGCGTTTTTGCCACAAGGCTTGCTCAATTTTTCGCCGTCCCCACTTGTTGAACGTTATTTTATCACGCACGAAAGACCGAGTAAATCGTTCGTCATCGATGTATTTATAATCAATTAATTTATCGATAATGCGTTCTTGCGCATCGGTTGGAATGCCCCATTTACGTAGTTTCTCAGCCATTTCTCCCGAGCAATGTTCGCCCCGAGCGCACAAATCGCCTAATTTTCGCAAGGCTTCTGCTTCTGTGATTGTTTTCTTTTGTATCATGGGCGTAAGGCTTTTACAAATCGTTGTTTGCCAAATTGGTCGTTGCGCACTTCTATTTGAACGTATCCCAAGGTGTTCAACATCGTTGAAACCTCCTCTCCATAGTGTTCATTGATTTCAAAATAGAGTTCGCCGCTGTGTGAAAGTGCCGTTTGTCCGTATTGCGCAATGGCACGATAGAAGCGCAATGGGTCATCGTTGGGTACAAAAAGTGCCGTAGAAGGCTCAAAATTGAGTACATTGGGCAACATTTCGGTTCGCTCATTCTCGCAAATATAAGGCGGATTGCTCACAATAATGTCGAACATTTCCTCTGTTGCTGTCATTTCTAAGGCATCTTTCAGTTGGAAATTCACTGCTGCGCCCATGCGTATAGCATTGTCGCGCGCAATTAAAAGGGCATCTGACGATAGGTCATAAGCCGAAACCACGGTGTTAGCCATATCCAAAGCAAGTGTAATAGCGATGCAGCCGCTACCCGTTCCAATATCTAAAAGGCGCAGAGGAGCAGGCGGTTGCAAGCCACAGAAAGGACAATCGTGCGATTCCATGACCCATTGGCACAACAATTCTGTTTCGGGACGAGGAATGAGTACACCTTTGCCCACACCAAACTGCCGTCCGCAGAACCGAGCCGAGCCAAGAACATACTGAATAGGTTCGCCAGTTTCTAAGCGGAGCATTATTTTTTCGAGTTCATTGACATCGTCTGCTGATAATTCCGTAACTTTGTCGGTATAAATATCGGCAAGGGTTAGTCCGAAATGGTCTTCTAAAACCATGCGAACAATGGCTCTTGCTTCGCCTGACGGATAAACTTTTGTAAGCCGTAGGCACATCTTTTGATAGGTCATACTCATGATGCAAAGATAAAAAATAAATGGAAATGAAACAAGAGGATAGGGACGAAATGTATATGCGTCGCTGTTTGCAGCTGGCGAAAAATGGTAGATTGAACGCTAAACCCAACCCAATGGTGGGTGCAGTGATAGTGAGCCATGACGGAAAAATCATTGGTGAGGGCTACCATGTGCGTTGTGGCGAGGGACACGCTGAGGTAAATGCCTTTCATTCGGTGCGTCCAACTGATGAGCATTTGCTTTCTGAATCGACCATTTATGTTAGTCTTGAGCCTTGTTCTCATTACGGAAAAACGCCTCCTTGTGCCGATTTGATAGTTCGAAAGGGTGTACGCCGCATGGTTTGTGGCTGTGTAGACCCTTTTTCAGAGGTACAAGGACGTGGCATTGAGCGCATTCGTCAGGCAGGAATTGAAGTAAAAGTGGGTGTTTTAGAACAAGAATGTTTGGCTTTAAATCGTGAGTTTATAGTGCGAAACACCTTGCATCGCCCTTATATTCTCTTGAAATGGGCGCAAACGGCAGATGGTTTTATAGGTTATTCAGCAGCAGAAGCAGCAGAAAAAGGTACGCTTTTTGTTTCTAACGGCTTTACGAAGATGTTGGTACACAAGCTAAGAGCAGCGTATGACGGCATTGTTGTAGGGCATGTAACGAACGATTTAGAGCAGCCGAAGCTCACGGTTAGAGAGTGGAGTGGGGCAAACCCATTGAAAATCGTGATGACTTCCAAGGCAGAAACAATGCAAAATGCAGATGAAAATGTGTTGTTTGTGAGCAGTCCGAAGGCAATGATTGAGGCGATAGGGAAACTTGAACGCACGAAACCAGTTTGTTCGGTCATTGTAGAAGGTGGCGCACAAACGTTGCAATCGTTTATTGATGAAAACCTTTTCGATGAGATAAGAGTGGAGACAGCCCCTTTTTCCATTCACAAAGGCGTTGCTGCACCGCAACTTCCGCAGAATATTGAAGTGGTGAAGAGGGAATTTTATGGGAATAGCATTGTAACTTACAAGCGATTATAAGTGTTTTACTTGTCGGACGAGTCGGACGAGTCAGACTGATCTGACACAAGTAAAGCAAATTGTGTTTAGTATTCCACCATTTTTGCCCACGCTTCGGCAATGACTTCGTCTATTTGAGGCACCGATTGAGGTATTTTGAAAGTCATATTCTTGTTCTTTTCTTTCTTAATACGCTTCATTTCTTGTTCGGAAATGGTCATGCGGTCGGTGATAAAAAGCTCTGACCACACATCAATCTGCTCGTCTTTGTCCTCACCACGATAGTGTGCCATGAAAGTTTGGTGCTTACGAGCCGAAAAAAGGTCGCTTAACGTGTATGTTCCTTCATTTTCTGAATAGGTTTCTACCTCCTCAAACTGTGTCATTCGGGCAATAATACCATACATTTTCAGTTGGTTCATTTCTATTTCGTGGTTCGGTTGTCCCACCAAATTGTCCATTTTAATCGTTACACCCGTATATGCAATCTTTTGATTAGGAAACTTATGTATTTTAATTTCCCCACATTTGTCTGCCCAACGGTAAATATCGCCATTGTTGCGAGTGGAATACTCCTCGCTTTTAATGCTTTCGATGAGTGGAACAACCTCTAACGCAGGCATATTCATGCGCACAAAGGTTTCGTCGCCATTGGCTTGTGGAGCTTTTCGGCGGCGTTCGCCAAGAAATTTGCGGTCTACAAATGTCGCTTTTTTAGCTGTTGTGTCGAGTGGAACATACATTTCCACCATACCATCAACGAAGTAAGAGAGCAAAGAATCGGTAGCCTGATAGACTCGATAGTAGCCTTTCAGTCTTAAAAATTGTTGCTCTTGCGCCTGTGCAGCAAGAGCAACAATAAGGCAAACAAGGATTGTTTGTAGTTTTTTACACATTATCTACATCTTTTATGTCCTTTTGAATGACCGTTAGACTTAGGCTTTTGCAGCGTTTTTTGTGCCTTTTTGCCTTCGTCATCATCAGCCAATGTGAAGTCAAGTTGTTTGCGTTCCAAGTTGGCTTTTGCCACTTTTATGCGTATTGGGTCGCCCAACTGGTAAGTATGATGGTGTCTGCGCCCTACAAGACAATAATTCTTTTCGTCAAATTCATAGTAATCATCGTCCAAATCACGCATCGGAATCATGCCTTCGCAGTGGTTTTCGTCTATTTCGGCATAGATTCCAAAACTCTGAATACCACTGATATGAGCGTCGAAACATTCGCCTAAGTGGTCGCCCATGAACTCTACCATTTTGTATTTTATAGAGTCGCGCTCGGCATTTTGAGCCACTTGTTCCATGTCGGAGCAGTGTTCGCACAACTCTTCAATATGGTCTTGATTGGCAGAGCGTCCGCCTTCTTGATATTTGGTAAGCAAACGATGCACCATAGTGTCAGGATAGCGGCGAATAGGCGATGTAAAGTGCGTGTAATAGTCGAATGCCAAACCGAAGTGTCCAATGTTATGCGTGGTGTATTTTGCCTTCATCATGGAACGAAGCGCAATGGTTTGAATCATTTTTTGCTCCTTTTTGCCTTCTACTTCAGCCATTAATGCGTTCAAAGCACGAGCCGTTGCGCCCTTTGTACTTGACGATTTGAGACGGTAACCAAACTTTGCAGTGAACTGACGGAGGTTCTCAAACTTCTGTGGGTCAGGGTTATCGTGAACACGATAGGGTAGGGTTTTGGCTTTTTTGCCCCGTGCTACCTTTCCAACTTGCATGGCTACATACTTATTAGCAAGGAGCATGAACTCTTCAATCAGTTTGTTGGCATCTTTAGAACGCTTGAAATAACAGCGAATAGGTTTGCCTTTTTCGTCAATATCGAAGTGAAGTTCTTCTGAATCAAAGTTTACGCTACCATTTTTGAAGCGGTCTTTGCGCAAAAGTTTTGCTAAACGGTCGAGTGTAATGATGTTTTCGGCAAACTCACCCTTATAGCCTTCTTTGTCAGGAGCAGGTGCTGGCTCGCCCGTTCCGTCTACTACGCCATTGTCTTCCAATAGCTTTTGAGCCTCTTCATAGGCATAACGGCGGTCGCTTTTAATGACGGTGTGTGCCAGATGGAAGTGCTTTATTTCTGCATTTTCGTCTAAATGGAAGATAGCACTATAAGCTAATTTCTCTTCATTAGGTCGCAATGAGCAGATGAAATTGCAAAGACGTTCGGGCAACATCGGTATCGTTCGGTCTACAAGGTAGATAGATGTAGCACGTTTTTGGGCTTCTTTGTCAATAATATCGCCCTCTTTTACATAGTGAGATACATCTGCAATGTGTACGCCAACCTCCCATAAACCACTTTCAAGCTTACGAATAGAGAGCGCATCGTCAAAGTCTTTTGCATCTTTTGGGTCAATGGTGCAAGTCCAAACATCACGGAAATCTTCACGTTCAGCCAAGTCTTGTGCCGTAATCTCAGCACTAATTTTCTCAGCAGCCTCTTCAACTTTCTTCGGATACTTATAAGGCAAACCAAATTGGGCAAGGATAGCGTTCATTTCTACATCGTTATCGCCTGCTGTACCCAATACATCTACCACTTCACCGACAAGGTTTTTATGGTCAGCATCAGGCCATTTAGTGATTTTTACCACTGCTCTGTCGCCCGTTTTACCACCATTTAAAGCCTTCTTTGGGATTAAAATATCGTGTACGAAAAGGTTTTCTGGTGTGATAAGGAAAGCAATTTCGGGTTCCACTTGTAGTTTTCCAACAAATGTTTCTTTCTTTCTTTGCAAAATTTCGATGACCATTGCCTCCTTGATGTGGTTGGTTCGGCGTGCAAAAAACTGTACTTTTACACGGTCGCCACTAAGGGCTGACATTGAATTTCGCTCTGAAACAAAGACAGGTGTACCTCCATCATCAGGTAGGAAAGAGTTTTTTCCATTTGATTTTCTAACAAATACACCTTCTTGCACTTGCCCTTTCGTGTTCAGCGTATAAGCATTTTCGCCTACTTTCGCTAAGAAATCGTCCCAAGCCATCTCTTCCATTACATCGATAGCGAGCATTTTAAGCGGGTGAGTAGTGAGTTTCAATGCACGAAATATCTGTTTGAAACTAAAAGTTTGGTCTGGTTGTGTTTGGAAAAAACCTGTTATTTTTTCAGCAAGTTCTGCTTTGTTCAATCGTTTTTTTCCTTTTTTTTCCTTTCCCATAATGATTTGCACTTTGATTATATCTACAAAGTAACGAAAAAGTTTGTATCTTTGCAAATCTTTCATACAATTTTAATGAAAAAAAGAATACTTATAACAGGGGCTTCGGGCTTTATTGGCTCGTTCGTTGTAGAGGAAGCACTGCGCCAAAACATGGAAGTTTGGGCAGCAGTGCGTGGTTCTTCATCGAGAAAATACCTGCAAGATGAGCGCATAAACTTTATAGAACTCGACTTTTCAAATGAGGAAAAGTTGCGTGAAGCGTTGCGTCCGCATCAGTTTGACTATGTTGTTCATGCTGCAGGAGCAACAAAATGTTTGAAAAAAGAAGATTTTTTCAAAGTCAATACCGAAGGAACACGCCATTTTATCAATGCACTTTTATCGTTAGAAATGCCACTCGAACGCTTTGTTTTTGTGTCAAGTCTGAGCGTTTATGGGGCTATTTCGGAGCAAATGCCTTATAAAGACATTGAAGAAAATGATGAAAAATGCCCTAATACAGCATACGGCGAGAGTAAATTGGCGGCAGAAAAACTTTTGGCAACGACCCAACACAATGGTAAAACACTGCCTTACGTCATTCTAAGACCTACTGGAGTATATGGACCGAGGGAAAAAGACTACTTTTTAATGGCAAAATCAATCCAGCAGCATACTGACTTTGCAGTAGGTTTTCAGCGTCAAGACATTACGTTTGTGTATGTAAAAGACTTGATTCAAGCGGTTTTCTTGGCTTTGGAACGAGGAAAAACTGGGCGAGGATACTTTATAACCGATGGCAAAGTATATCAGAGTTCTACTTTTAGCGACTTAATTCGTGCAGAATTGGGCAACCCTTGGTGGGTCAGAATAAAAGCTCCCATTGCTTTGTTGCGTGTGATTACCTTCTTTGGCGACCTCTTTGGACGCATGACAGGTAAACTTTCGCCACTTAATAATGATAAATATCAGATATTAAAGCAGCGCAATTGGCGTTGCAACATTCAACCAATCATTGACGAATTAGGCTATAAACCTGAATATGACCTACAAAAAGGTGTTAAAGAAACAATGGATTGGTATAAAAAGAACAATTGGCTTTAAGATAATGTTAAGATTTTTAGTTGATTTATTTACACTTGAGAAGAAACCATTAAAGGGATTGATGGCAATAGAGTGGGCAATGGGCGTTTACATGGCTTTTACGTTCGTTTTAATCTTCTTCATGTACACAAAAATGAACCAGCCTGAGGCCATGATTTATGGTCGTTTGCGTGTCGTTGCCATGACTTTCGCCCTTTGGTTGGTCTATCGCATCGTGCCATGTCGCTTCACTCGCTTCGCAAGAGTGGCTGCCCAGTTGGGATTATTGGCATGGTGGTATCCCGATACCTACGAGTTTAACCGCTTGTTGCCTAATCTTGACCACGTTTTTGCCACTTGGGAGCAAAACCTTTTCGGCTTCCAACCAGCCTTATTATTTGCAAAAGAGTTGCCCGATGCTGTGTTTAGCGAACTTTTTGATATGGGTTATGCGGCTTATTATCCCATGATTGCGCTAACGGTATTCTATTATTTTATCTGGCGTTACAAGGAATTTGAGCGTGTAGCCTTCATCATGTTGGCTTCGTTCTTTATTTATTATGTCGTGTTTATCTTTGTTCCTGTGGCTGGACCAACGTTCTATTACAAGGCAGTAGGGTTGGAAAAAATCGCTGCTGGCGTGTTTCCTAATGTTCACGATTACTTTAATTTCCACCAAGATTGTTTGCCAAGTCCTGGTTATACAGACGGAATTTTCTATCATTTGGTGGAAGATGCCAAGGCAGCAGGAGAGCGTCCGACGGCAGCTTTCCCAAGTTCGCATGTTGGCATCAGTACAATTTGTATGTTTTTAATGTGGCATACGGGCAACAGAAAGCTATTGGCAGCCTTAGCACCCTTCTATTTCTTCCTTTGTTGTGCCACGGTTTACATACAAGCCCACTATCTTATTGATGCCTTAGCAGGCGTTATATCGGCTGTTTTGGTGTATTTCCCACTCTATTATGGTAGCAGAAATATGGTGAAAAAGGGACGATGATAGTCTATTACGCCTCCGATAATCGTTGAGAGCAGTATAAATGAAAAAAGGTAATTACGTTTTTAAAATTCATAATTACCTTTTTTCAGTATTTGTTATTTCTTTTTCTTTTCCTGTTTCTTTATTTTCTTATTTTTGAGGTTCTCCTCTAACCCATTTCGTGGGTTGTATTCTAATCCCAACTGCTTGGCACGCTCGTAATTGCGCATCTTTATCTTTTGCTTTTCCTCAGCCTTTTGCTTCGTAATTTTGCCTGGTTTTTGCAAATAGAGCGGTGTTTCCTGCGGTTTCCATGTAACTCTTACATCGCGTTTTGCCTTACATTCTATTTCCTTTGGATAGTAATAGACTGCTTCGGGTTGTCGTTGCTTGTTGTATAAGCCCGTATCCCAACGTCCATTATCGTTGTCATCGACTATCAAACGCAAGTAAACAGTGCTTGGTTTGACGTAATAGAACGTGGCTTCATTGTCCTTTGCTGCAACTTCCTTGATAGGTTTGTCGCTTTCGTTCATGAGTTGTAGCAAACAATTCTTGCCTTCCATGCCTTGTAAAGCCACAGTGAGCGTGCAAAATTCGTCTAATGAACTGACACGAATGCCTTGTTTGAACTTTTTAGATGCCTTGCCGTAAATGTCTACAAAGGCTGCTGAATCAAGTTCAAGACTGTATTCTCGCCCTGGTGTCCACTCTCCAATGAGTTTATAACATCGGGCTCGGCTTGGGGCAATACCGAATTGATATTTAGCACGATACCAAAGTGTGTCTACTTTCTCGTAAAGATGAATCTTAGTAGTGTCGCACAGAGCCACAGGCGAAGCGATTTGGAAAGTAGGATTCTCGTCTGGTGCTATTTGCGAGTTCACATTGTACCTGATAGGCAACTCTTCCTTTGGAAATTCGGTTTGGTATGGGCGATTTTTCTCTTTGTTTTTGTCTTGTTGTTTCTTCCATTTTGCAACTTCTTCCTCGTGTTTTTTCAAGCGTTTGGCGTATGGATTTTTAGAAAGAACCTCCAATGTGTCAGCCTTTTTCACGAGTGTTCCTAACGAGTCAGTTACCCAATGGTTTACTTCCATGCGCAGTGTGTCTTGATTGACCAATGCAGTGTCTTTTAACCAATATGTAATGGTGTCTTGGTTGAGGCTCGGCTCGGTTATGAAAGCGTCTTTGGTATTGAAATTCAGCCCTGTAATTTGTGGTAATTCGGCATTTCCGTAGCTATAAAACAACGTGAAATTATCAGCTTCTTTGCGCTCTGCTTTTAAGAAAAATCTGCCTGTTTGTTGTTCCGTAAAGGCTGTTAGCACCACGTCATCGGGCAAAAAGTGTGTGTAAGGCACTTGTTTTATATCGGTAATGTGTAGTGAATCGCGCCAAATGGTGTCTTGTTTAATGTCGGGTTTCGATGAAGGCATGATGACTTCGGGTGTGAAAGCCAACTTTTCGCTTTGCTGATTGAAACGATAATTGCCGTCCATGTCTTGTAAAGCATAGATTCGGTAGTCGCCTTTTGCTACACCTTTAATGGCAAAATGCCCACGACTGTCGGTGCGAGCGACACGCAGCATCGGTAAATGCTGGAATGCGGTATCGTTTTGGTTCTTATAAAGTCCAACCATAATCCCTTTAATTGGCTCTAAATTCTCGGCTTCAAGCACATAGCCAGCCACTTCGAACGAGTCAATTTGGTTGCCCGTAGAGAACGAATAAGTGTAATTTCCCATCGGGTTGCCCTCGTTATTGTCGGCAATGGCATCGGAAAAATCAACCGTATAGGTGGTGTTTTCCTTCAAAGTGTCTTGCAATTCCACTGTGATGCGCTTTCCGCTTACCTTTATAACAGGTGCTTCCAATTGTGGTGGCGACACAATGACCTTTTCAGTAGGATTTTCTAAGGTGATGAACTCATTGAAAAGCAACGTTATTTTCTTGCTGTTTACATTGCTTGACCTATCGGAAGGCGACGAAGCAAGTATGCGTGGGGGAGTTTCATCGTACCAACCGCCATCGGGTTGCCCCATTCTTGCACAAGAAATGAGGTTGAGCAAGAGAAAGAAAAGGATACAAAAGCTGCTCCATTTCTTTGCTATTTTTATTATTGTTTGTTGGTTCATAACTTATCCTTCTTTTTTATTTTGTCGATACCCATTGTTTTAAAATTCAAAACAATAGGTTTCAAAAATCAAAGCATTTTCTTTGTGTTCATTTCCAACATCTCTTCAATGTTTTTACGACTGTTTGAAAGGCGTGGAACCTTGTGTTGTCCGCCCAATTTTCCTTTCGATTTTAGCCAATCGTTGAACAATCCTTCACGAGCAGGGACGATTTCCAATTCTTGTAGGGTAATATCGTGGAAACGTTTTGCCTCGTAATCTGAATTTATCTCTTGTAGTTTGCGGTCTAAAATCGTAGTAAATTCCTTTAAGTCGGACGGTGCTTTCGTAAATTCTATGAGCCATTGGTGGCGACATTTAGCATTGGCGTCCATGAAAATAGGTGCTGCCGTGTAGTCGGAAATCATAGCTCCCGTAGCCTTACAAGCTGTTTCCAATCCCTGTTCGGCGTTGTCCATGATGAGTTCTTCGCCAAACGCATTGATAAAGTATTTAGTTCGCCCTGTAATGATGAATTTATACGGATTGATAGAGGTGAAACGCACCGTGTCGCCTATCTGATAACGCCACAAACCGCACGAAGTAGTAATGAGCATCGCATAGTTTCGCCCAATTTCAACCCCCTCTAACGGCACTATATTTGGGTTTTCGCTTTCAAATTCGTCCATTGGCAAGAACTCATAGAACACCCCATAATCGAGCATTAGCGACATACTTGCATCGGAAGGGTCGTCTTGAATGCCGAAAAAGCCCTCCGAAGCGTTGTAAGTTTCCATGTAATGCATATCCGATTTGGTGATAAGCTGCTCGTATTGCTCACGATAAGGCGTAAAAGCAATGCCCCCATGGAAGAAAACTTCTAAGTTTGGCCACACCTCTTGTAAGTGTTTTTTGCCCGATAACTCCATGACACGCACCAAAACAGAGAGCATCCATGAGGGTACTCCCGATAGGTTGGTAACATTTTGCGTAAGGGTTTCTTGTGCTATGCGATCGCGTTTTATTTCGAAATCACTCAATAATGCCACCTGTTTCGATGGAACTCGCTTTAAATTAGCCAACGGATTGATGTTCTCAATGAGGATTGCACTCAAATCGCCAACTAACGAATTGGGCAAATTATAGTTGGGCGAATGGCTCCCACCCAGTATTAAACTCTTTCCACTGAACAACTTACTATTCGGATTATTGCTTAAATAATAAGCCACAACGTCCTTTCCGCCTTGATAATGAACGTTTTGTAAGCCTTCAGAAGTGATAGGAATAAACTTACTTTTATCGTTGGTTGTTCCCGAAGACTTAGCATACCATTTTACCTGACCCGGCCATAAAACATTGCTTTCGCCATGTCGCATACGTTCAATATCAGCTTTCAACTCTTCGTAAGTGTTTACAGGAATATTCTGCGCAAAGTTTTCATACGACTTAATAGTAGAAAAAAGATGATTTCTGCCATACTCCGTGTTTGTTCCACGTTCTATTAAATACTTCAATACCTTGCGTTGAATAGCCACACCTTCATGGGTATATCGCTCTAATTCGTGGCGACGGGGTTGAAAATACAACTTGTTTACGATGCTTGTCAGACTCATTTTTTTTCAATATATTTCAAACTACAAAAGTACTGTAAATATAATGAATACAAATATATTTCACTAATTTTAATAGCTTATGTAGATATTCTTTCCATTTCGTAGGTGTAAGAATGTGCAAGTAATAATAGTAAATGATTAAACAGGGTTATTTTTTTTATATTCGCTTTTAAACGAATATATAATATTCCATTTATAATCAATAAATTAGAGTGTTTTTATTAATGATAATTACACTTTTATGAGGGAAAACTTTATGTTGTTTTACACTTTTAATGAGGAAATGGAGTAAGAAATACTACAATTTTCAGTATAGTATTTTATGGAATTTAGAACAATCGTTATTTTATCGAAAAATAAAAGAGCCTGTTTTGGCATTCAAAACAGGCTCTTTTGAGCTTCAAAACCTATTGTTTTGAAATG
>ERZ1673750.1348-NODE-1348-length-12716-cov-3.970855_pt1 | contig 12716 bp, 9 predicted proteins | sample MGYA00580203_ERZ1673750 | MGnify/ENA primary metagenome ERZ1673750 (study PRJEB41218, sample SAMN15661763) | gut metagenome | host: Homo sapiens | place: Canada: London | collected 2015-08-20/2019-03-30 | study: EMG produced TPA metagenomics assembly of... | reverse complement strand
CCTGGGAATCCTCTAAAAGCAGCGCCGCACCCCAACGTACGACGAATCGAACAAAAAATCCTCCTTGCCCGCATGCAAACGGCAAGGAGGATTTTCGTTGTGATGGGTTGGTCGGCTATCTCTACAGCGCCTCGGGATGATCGGCGGCCTTCTTGGCTGTGCGAATCAGGAAATCCTGGTTGGAGTTCGTGCCCTTGAGCCCCTTGATGAAGGACGCCGCAGCGCGCTCCGTATTGTTCATACCGGCGAGGATACGGCGGATGCCCCACATGAACGGACGCATCTGCTCGTCGACCAGCAAGTCCTCGTTGCGCGTACCCGAGGCGACCGGATCGATAGCCGGGAAAATGCGGCGATCGGCGAGGTCGCGGTCGAGCTTGAGTTCCATATTGCCAGTGCCCTTGAACTCCTCGAAGATCACTTCGTCCATCTTGGAACCGGTGTCCACGAGTGCAGAGGCCAGAATCGTGAGTGAACCGCCGTTCTCGATATTGCGCGCGGCGCCCAGGAAGCGCTTGGGCGGATACAGAGCGGCAGAATCAACGCCACCGGAGAGAATGCGACCCGATGCAGGCGCGGCGAGATTGTACGCGCGGGCGAGACGGGTGATGGAGTCGAGCACCACCACAACGTCGCCACCAAGCTCGACGATGCGCTTGGCACGCTCGATCACGAGCTCTGAGACGCGTGTATGGTTGTCGGCAGGCATATCGAAGGTCGAAGCCACCACATCGCCCTTGATGGAGCGCTGCATATCGGTGACCTCCTCGGGGCGCTCATCGACCAGCAGGCAGATGAGATGCACCTCGGGGTTGTTGATCGAGATCGACTGGCAGATCTTCTTCAAGATCGTGGTCTTGCCCGCCTTGGGAGGCGAGACGATCAAGCCACGCTGGCCCTTGCCGATGGGGCTCACGATGTCGATCGCGCGGCCCGTAATCGAGTCCTTGCCATGCTCCATCTTGAGCGGCTCGTTGGGATAGATCGGCGTGAGATCGGCGAACTTGGGACGATGCTTGATCTGCTCGGGCTCGAGGCCGTTGACCGAGCGGATCTTGGCGAGTCCCGGAAGCTTGTCGTTGGCGCGCATCGGGCGCAGCGTACCGGCAACCAAGTCGCCGGCGCGAAGCCCTGCGGCGCGGATCATCTGCGCGGGGACGAACGCGTCGTCGCGACTGGGCATATAGCCGTGTGCGCGAATGTAGCCGAATCCCTGGTTATCCATGTCGAGAATGCCCTCGATGTCGCGGAATCCCTCGGCGCGGGCGGCGGCGGCATAGATCATTTCGACCAGGTCGGCCTTTTTGACGCCCGTCGGGTCAAGTTCGAGGGAGCGGGCCTTTTCGCGAAGCTCGGCGACCTTCATGGCCGTGAGCTCCTCGCGCGTGAGCGAGGGCTCGGTTGGAGCAAAGCGGTTGTTGCGCTGCTTGCGGTTCTCCTTCTGGCGCTCACGACGCTCGCGACGGGCATCGGCCTTGGAAGACGGGCCCTCGGCGCGCTCAGCGTCGCGGCGATCCTTATGGTTGCGACGGGATTGCTTGCCGGAAGGCTTCTCCTCGGCCTTCGCCTCGGCCTTATCCGCAGGTTGGTCGGCCTTATCGGACGCCTCCTCGCTTTTGGGCTTGGAACCATCCTCGTCAGCACCCGACTTGGGGGCGTCTTCACGCACCGCTTTTCTCGCGCGGGAGGCGCGTCCGGGACGGGCGTCCCTCTTGACCGCGGCCTCTTTCTCAGAGGCTTCCTCGGTAGATGAGGCAGGGGCGGGCTGCGCGGATTCGACGGAAGTCTCCTCGACCCTCTCAGCCTGAATGCCCGGCTCGCGATCGGACTTCTGAGAATCCTTCTCCGCAGGCCCATCAGCCTTCGACTCGTCGCGAGCCGCCATCAAGGCAGCCTGCTGAGCCGCCAGGGCGGCAGCGGCGGCCTTCTCGGCCTCAACGTACGCCTTCGGCTTGCGGCCACGACGGTGCGGACGCAGCGCGGGATCGATCAACGGTGCCTCCACCTTGACTTCCTGCGCACCCACAGCCGGCTCGGCGGCGGAAAGCACCTCTGCCGCACGCTCGGCGGCGCGGCGCTGCCTGCGGACGACAGAGGCCTGGCTGATCTGTGCGAGAGCGCGGGCCTGCATGACCTCCGCAGTTGCAGCGGGAGCCGCGGGAGCCTCGGCATCCCCGGCAGCGGCCTTGGCCTTGCGGGTACGGCGCTTAGCCGGCACCTCTACATCCTCAGACTCCGAAACGGCACGCGCCCGACGACGGGGCGCCGCGGGTGCCGCAGCCGAATCCGCCGTCTTACGGGCACGGCGCTTGGGCTTTACCTCAGGCTCCTGAGCAGCCGAAACGACCACAGACTCGGGGGTAACTTCGGTCTGGGCGGCACGGGCCTTGACGGGCGCGCTCGTCTCCCGGGTACCGGGAGCGTCGACCACGGGGGTAGGCGCAACTTCAGGCGCGCGATCGTCCCTATTCGGAGCCTTCTCGATATTCGCTTCTTCAGACACGCGGTTCTACTTTCTTCTCGCGTTAGTACAAGCACGGCGTCGATACGCGCCGATATATCACTTGTTTGAAAAATGTAGGTAAGAAAAATGAAAGCGCAGGTCGCGCTGGGTTGAATATACCACATTGCAACCGTTCGGCATAGAAAAATGCCCGGACGCAAAGGCATCCGGGCATTTTCATTCGATTGGGAACCAGCGCAGACGCCGATTTACATCGTGGTGGGCGCGGAAACACCGATAAGGCTCAGAACCAGCTCGAGCACGGAGCGGACGGCGTCGCAGGCGGCCAGACGTGCGCGGGACAGCTCGGCGTCGACCGGACGGCCCTCGCTCGGCAGAACCTGGCAGGCCTGGTAGAAGCTGTGGAAGCCGGCGGCCAGCTCCTCGGCGAAGTGGGTCAGGCGGAAAGGCGCACGGTCGCGGGCGCAGGAGGCGATGAGGTCCTCGAGCTCGGAGATCTTACGGGAGAGCGCGAGCTCGGTGGGGTCGGTCAGCAGCGCGTAGTCGACGTTCTCGCCGATGGCCTTGGCGGCCACGGCGTCCATGCCCATCTCAGCGGCCTCCTCCGGCGTGACGCCGGCGGCCTTGCGCAGGATGGAGCAGATGCGGGCGTGCGCGTACTGGACGTAGTACACGGGGTTGTTCTGGCTCTTCTCCTTAACGGCCTCGATATCGAAATCGATGGCCTGGTTGGAAGAGCGGGAGATCAGGGTGTAACGAGTGGCGTCGGCACCGACCTCGTCAACGAGCTCCTGGAAGGTGACCATGGTGCCCTTGCGCTTAGACATGCGAATCGGCTTGCCGTTGCGGAGCAGATTCACGAACTGGCCGAGCAGGACCTCGAACTGGCCGGGGTAACCCAGGGCGTCGCAAACGCAGCGCACGCGGTTGATGTAACCGTGGTGGTCACAGCCCCAGATGTCGATGACATGGTCAACGCGCTGGAACTTATCCCAGTGATAGGCAACGTCGGAGGCGAAGTAGGTGTACTCACCATTGGCCTTCACCAGAACACGGTCCTTGTCGTCGCCCAGATCGGTGGAACGGAACCACAGGGCGCCGTCCTTGTTGTAGAGATAGCCCATCTCGTCGAGCTTGGCAAAGGCGCGGTCGACGGCGGAGGTGCCGGCGTGCTCGCCCTCGGTGTCCTTGATGTAGACGGTGCGCTCGGAGAACCACTTGTCAAAGTCGCAGCGGACGTCGTGGCACAGCTGACGCATGTTCTCGACCATCTTGGCGTAGCCCTCCTCACGGAAGTAGAGCATGCGCTCCTCGTCCGTGACGTGGGCCCACTTGTCGCCGTCCTTCTTATAGAAGGCAGCGGCCTCGTCGATGATGTAGGTGCCGCCGTAAGCGTTGCCACCCAGGCCCTCGGTGAAGGCGTCCATGTAGGGATGGGAATCCAGGTGCTCGTCGGCCTCATCCTGAACGAAGTTGTCGCGGTCCTGAGCCAGGAAGTCACGAGCGCCGTCGATATCGAGGCCCTCCTTCTCCATGATCTCGATGAGCTGCATGTAGCGGTAAGAAATGGAGTTACCGAACACGTCCATCTGGGAACCATGGTCGTTGATGTAGAACTCGCGCTGGATGTCATAGCCGGCATGGCTCATGACGCGGCAGAGGGAGTCGCCGAGCGCAGCCCAACGGCCGTGGCCGACGTGCATCGGACCGACGGGGTTGGCGGAAACGAACTCGACCTGGGTCTTCAGGCCCTGGCCGACGTTGGACTTGGCAAAGTCCATGCCCTCCTTGCGAGCGACGTCCAGAATGGCGTTGTTGGCGGCGGCGTTCAGGTAGAAGTTGATGAAGCCGGGGCCGGCGACCTCGACCTTGGCGATCTCGTCGCTCTCGGGCATGTGGGCCACGATGGCGTCGGCGATCTTCTTGGGTGCGCAGTGGGCCAGCTTGGCGGACTTCATCGCGCAAGTGGAGGTCCACTCACCGTGAGAAGTGTCAGCCGGTCGCTCCATGCCACAATCCTCGAGCTCGAACGCGGGCAAGTCGCCAGCCTCCTGAGCGGCGGCGAGGGCAGTGCGCACCAACTCTTCAATCTTCTCCGGCATAGAGGTCCTCCTCATCCTATGGCCCTGAAATGTCCTTCTCGCAGGGCTCACGTACAGACGCACTGTACTCTAGCACAGTGCAGCAGCTTAGGGGCGTGAAATCCCTGAAAACATGCGATAGCCCGCTTTTTCCGAATTCAAATCTACAGGAAAACGCATAGAAAGATACGGAATTTAAATTGCGAGAATAGCTCATTCAGGCATTTTTCCAATACCGTATGCATCATTATTCACGTCCTGCAATGAGTCCTCTGTAGGTTTTCCCATATAAACATGGTATTATTGTTGTTACTGAGCGTATCGCGTATTCATTTGGAGGAAGCATGTTTGAAATCGGACAGCACGTTATTCATCCCGGCCAAGGAGTCTGCACGGTCACCGGATTCACCGAGGACGTCACGCACCCCATGATTTTGCTCCGCGCCAAATCCGGCCATGCGGAAACCCACCTCATGTATCCCCTTGCCCAGCAGAGCCGCCTCCATGCAATCATCTCGCGCGAGGACGCCGAAGACCTCATCGACTCCTACGCCGACCTGACGGTCGATTCATTTACCGAACGCAACAGCGCACTCGAGGAAACGCATTTCAAGCAACAGCTCAAACTCGGAGCCCCCGAGACGGTGCGTGTTGCAAAGACCATGCGTCACCGCATCGCAGAAGCGGAAGCCCATGGAAAGAAACCGAGCAGCTACTATTCCCGTATGCTCAAGGAGGCGCGCCGCCGCACGCTCGAAGAGTTCTCCGTCGCCCTCGGAGCCGACGAAGACGCTGTAGAAGAGCGATTCAAGGCAGCCATCATCCAAGCGGGCGAAATCCCGACACTCAACTGATCGACGCCCCGCCTCAATTTAGGGACAGTCCCCAAATTGAGGCGCGGAATCGAGGTGCAGCACAACGGTAAGGCCCGCACTCCATCGTGCTATAGTGTGGTGTAGCAAGCCTCCCCCTTCACCGGATGGGGGAATCAAGGTGTCCGACCCCCGACCGTAGGTACGGTGCGCACGCGCGCCATAAGGCGGGGGTCTCGGGCACCTTTTTTGCAATCGCAGCCGTTATCTAGGAGGAACCATGGCACAGCTCAACGCCGGCATGACCCGCGAGGCAGCATTCGCCCTGCTCAGCGAGCACAACAAGGATCCATTCCACATCGAGCACGCAGAGACGGTCGAGCAGACGATGCGCTACTTCGCACGCGAGTACGACCCCGAGAACGAGGAGTTCTGGGGCATCGTCGGCCTGCTGCACGACCTCGACTGGGAAGAGCACGACGACGACCCGATGAACCACACCATCTATGCTGCGAAAGACATCGAGGCCGCTGGTGGATCCGCCGAGCTCATCCGCGCCATCCAGACGCACACAAGCGATTTCAACGCCGAGCTTCCCAAGCCGGAGCTGATGATGGAGAAGATTCTATTCGCCACCGAGGAGCTCACGGGTCTCATCGGCGCAGCCGTGGTGATGCGCCCCTCCAAGAGCGTCATGGACTTCAACGTGAAGTCCCTCAAGAAGAAATTCAAGGACAAGCGCTTCGCCGCCGGCGTTTCGCGCGATGTCATCCGCTCCGGCGCCGAGATGCTCGGCTGGGAGCTCGATGAACTGTTCGCCCGCACCATCGAGGCCATGCAGTCCTTCGCCCCCGATCGCGACACGTTCACCTCAATTTAGGGACAGTCCCTAAATTGAGGTTCTGACATCTAAATCCACCTCAAATTAAGGACTTCCCTAATTTGAGGCATGTGTAAACAAGCCAAAAACGAAACAGGAGATGCCACATGCCGAGAACCTCACGAAAACGATCGGAAACCGGCTTTTACCACGTGATCCTGAGAGGAAACGGCAAGCAAAACCTGTTTGAAACCGATAAGGACCGGGCGGCATTCATGGAGGCCGCCCGGTCCTCTTTTTCACGCGACAGCGTCACGCTCATCGCATGGTGCCTCATGGACAATCATGTCCACCTCATCATCGACGACCCGCTCGACCGCATAAGCACAGCCATCCAACGCGTAACCTCGACGTATGCAATGTACTTCAACCACTCATTCGGACACTCAGGCCACGTGTTCGAAGGGCGCTACGGAAGCGTTCCCATTATTGATGACGAGCAACTGCTTGCCGCGGTGAAATACGTCCACAACAACCCTCTCAAAGGCATGGGGATCACGCCTGATCGCTACCCGTGGTGCAGCTATTCAGAGTATGCATCCGGCGTATCGAGATTCGCAGATATCGACCCGCTTCTCGAGCTACTTGGTGGGACCCAGGCGTTTGTGATGTTCTCCATCAATGACAACGTCACCGGATATCGACCAGCCTTCAAAAAGTATGCCGACGAAGACGAGAGGGCCACGCTCGCCCAGCAAGTATTCGAGTCCTTCGGATGCACGGCAACGGGCGTCAAAGAGCTGCCGAAGAAAACAAGAAACCAAGTGCTCAAGGCCTTGTGCGAATGCGGGCTAACGGTCAAACACGTTCAGAGACTCACGGGCATTGGAGAGTGGACGATCAGAAACGCAGCCGGCCGCATCAATAAACGCCGATCAACCCACAAACCTCAATTTAGGGACAGTCCCTAAATTGAGGTTGCACGGATGTAACAATTCAATAGTTCGCGCCGTGTATAGGGTGAGGAGGTGGAAGGTATGAAACAAAAACCACCGTATACCGTCGAGACACTCCAATCCGAAGCTTTCATGGAGCACGCCATCGAACGCCATCGCGGAGCAGTTCTGAGACTCGCGCTCGCGCGGACGCGCAACGCGGCAGATGCCCAAGATGTCGCACAGGACGTGTTTATCAAACTGCTGCGAAGCACCACGAGGTTCCACGACGACGATCATCTGCGCGCCTGGTTGCTGCGCGCGACCCACGATTCATGCATCGACCTGCATCGGCAGGCCTGGCGTCGCCGCGTCGAGACGCACGAGGACATGGCTGCCGTTGCGGACCGAGAGACGTGGGGCCCGGCCATCGAGGAAGTCGTCAACCATCCAGTATGGACGGCCATGGAGCGCCTACCCGACAAGCTGCGTTGCGCGCTGCACCTTTTCTACGTCGAGGGATACGGCATCGCCGAGGTTGCGGACATCTTGGGATGCACGGAGGCGGCGGCCCGCACGCGCCTGCATCGCGGGCGCAAGAAGCTGGCCGCTGAACTCGCACGGCTTGAAGCAGCAGGGTCCGCACCCGCCTCTGCGCACAGCACAGCCGCGGACTCGAACGACCCGACCGACCCCGCAATGCAGCAGACCGCATATTAGAGAGGAGCCCCGTCATGACACGGAACCTTATGGACGACTACGTCAGCATCATGAAAAGCGTCGGCAGCGACGACGCCCCGCACGAACGAATCAAGCGCGCCGTCGACCGCGAACGCGCCCGCAGCGCATCCGCCCCCGCCGCTGCGTCTGCGCGTACCGCCGTGTCCGCACGAACCGCATCGGCATCCGGACGCGCGCCCCGTCGCGCTCTGCGCATCGCCGCAGTCGCCGCATGCACGGCGCTGCTCGTGCTCGGTGCCGGCATCGCGCTCCCCCGTCTGACGGGCGGCGGCTCCCCCGCAGCCCCCGTAGCGGGCATGCAGGGGTTCGTCCTTGCAGCCTACGCCGACGGCAACCCGGTCGATGGCGGTCAGAACACCGTCGTGACCTCAACGGACATCTTCAAGAATTCGGGGGGTTGGAGCGAGGGCGACAACGACGTCTACGAAACGGCATACACCATCGACCCCAGCATTCTCGGCAACGACGTGGTCTCAGTCGAGTACCGCTCGACCAACGAGAACGTGGTGCTCGAAGGCATGCGCGACCGCAGGAAGGTGCTGCCCGGCGAGAGCGCGGGAACCGAGTACCTCTCGTCGATCACCGTGGGCGGGCCGAACGCGACGCTGCCGGATCTTTACCAGCTCGACCTGCGCGTTTCCGTTCCTGCGACGGATACCATCAAAGAGGCAGACGAGGCATATAACGAGCTCGCAGATGCAGATATATACGATGAAGATCTAAGTGACCGGCTGAGTCTCGAGGTCCAGCGTTCCTGCGCCGAGGAACTCGCGTCCGGAACACTTGAGATCACCGCGACCTTCGCTGACGGAAGTACGCAGACCCACGTCTACCGCATCGTGCCCGTCGAGAATTTCGAGGAGCTCTGGTGGAAAGACAACGCGGCATTCCAGGCAGCGCTCGACGATGAGAGCGTCGACTACGAGCCCCTACAGCTCTTCACCCTGCAGCAGATCGAATAACGCTCAAGTCAACCAAAACCTCAATTTAGGGACTGTCCCTAAATTGAGGTTTACGGGCGCACCTGCCCCGTGCCTCGAAGCTCATACTTGTACGTCGTGAGCGCCTCAGCGGCAAATGGGCCTCGGGCATGCAGCTTCTGAGTCGAGATGCCAATCTCGGCACCCAAGCCAAACTCACCGCCATCGGTAAAACGCGTGCTCGCATTCGCGTACACGGCGGCAGCATCCACCTCACGCAAGAAACGCTCGCAAGCCTCCTCATCCTCGGCGACAATCGCCTCGGAGTGGCCCGTGCCGTAGCGGTTCACGTGCGCGATGGCCTCGTCGATACCACCCACGACCTTCACGCTGATCTCAAGCGCGAGATACTCGCGCCCCCAGTCCTCTTCCGTCGCGTCGACGAACTCGCCGGCAAAGGCGACACCGCGAACGCGTTCATCTCCATGGATCACCACACCGGCGGATCCAAGCTCGGAGAGCGCCTCGGGCAGGAAGGCGTCGGCGATCGACTCGTCCACAAGCAGGGACTCGCACGCATTGCACACGCCCACGCGTTGGGTCTTGGCGTTCATGATAATCGCGCGAGCCTTGGCAAAATCGGCACTCTCATGAACGTAGATGTGACAGTTGCCCGTGCCCGTCTCGATAACCGGCACCAGGCTCTCGCGAACGCAGCGCTGGATGAGACCGGCACCACCGCGCGGAATCAGAACATCAACCACGCCGCGCAACGCCATGAGCGCCCCCGTTGCAGCGCGATCGGTCGTCTCGATGATGGAAACCGCCGCCCGGTCGAATCCACTCGCCTCGACGGCATCCGCCAAGATGCGGGCGATTGCGACACAGCTGTTCTGAGCGATGGAACCTCCGCGCAAAATGCAGGCGTTGCCCGTGCGAATGCAAATGCCGGCGGCATCGGCGGTCACGTTGGGACGCGCCTCGTACACCATCGCGACAAGCCCCAAAGGCACGCTCACGCGCCTCAGATGAACTCCCTCGCTGATGTCGCGCTCATCGAGCACGCGCCCCACGGGGTCGGGCAAATCGGCGAGTTTATCGAGGCCTGCGGCCATGCCCTCGACGCGCTCCGGCGTGAGCAGCAAGCGATCGAGCAAGCCCTCGGATGTACCCGCGGCGCGAGCGGCATCCATATCGATGGCGTTCGCCTCGAGAACCTCGTCGGCACGCTGGCGAAGGGCGGTGGCCATGGCGCGCACCGCGGCACAGCGCGCCTCGTCGGAGGCAAATCCCAATGAGCGCGAGGCGGCCTTTGCCTCGCGGGCAAGATCTTCAACATATACGGCGATATCGTTCATGGCGAACTCCTCACATGTGTAAAATGCACCCGACCCCAATTGCACATCGGGCAGGCCGCGGCGCTACGCGAATACGATCAGGTTGTCGCGATGGATGGCGGGCTTATCAGCGAGCGCGACGAGCAGACGATTGCCGGCGATGTCCTCCTGACGACGGCCCGCGGCGAGCTCGAGCACGTCCCGGTCGGCTTCGGCGATACCGCGGGCAAGCACGAACCCATCCGCATCGCGAACGTCCAAGATATCGCCTGCGGAAAAATCACCATCGACGGCCTTGATGCCGACCGACAGCAGCGATCCGCCGCCATCGACCAGGGCCCTTGCGGCGCCGGCATCGACTGTCACCGTACCGTGAGCCGAATCACCCAGCGCAATCCACAGCTTACGAGGCGCGATCTCCAAACGGCCCGCAGGCGGCACGAACCGCGTGCCCACCTGCTCGCCCATGGCAAGGCGCACCAGCGGGCGCTCCTCGGCACCCGAGCAGATGACGCTCTCAATGCCGGCCGTCATGAGGATGCGGCAGCTGCGGATCTTGGTGATCATGCCGCCCGTGCCGACCGAGGTGGTGGAGTCGCCGGCGGAACCGATGATCGCGGCGTCGATCTTGTCCACGAGCGGGATGAATTCGGCATTCGGGTCGAGCGAGGGGTTAGCCGTGTACAGACCGTCGATGTCGGAGAGCGTCACGCACAGATCGGCGGATACCAGGCAGCTCACAAGGGCGGCGAGCGTGTCGTTATCGCCGAACTTGATCTCGTCGACGGCGGTGGTGTCGTTCTCGTTCACCACGGGCACCACGCCCAGCTCGAGCAGGCGCGTGAGTGCATCGCGGGCGTGCAGATAGGAGGAGCGGCGAGCGGTATCGCTGCGCGTGAGCAGCACCAGCGAGGTCAGCATGTCTACGGCGCGAAACTCCTCGTCATACACGGCGGACAGCACGCACTGCCCCACCGAAGCGCAAGCCTGCAGGCTTGGCATGTCGGTCGGGCGCTTATCGAATCCTAGCAAGGGGGCGCCGCAAGCGATCGCACCCGAGCTCACCACCACGAGGTCCCAGCCGGCATCACGCAGATCGCGAGCCTGCGCGGCGAGGGACGCTATGAAATCACGGCGAAGCTCACCCGCCTCTACCAACGTGGAGGAGCCGATCTTCACCACCATGGTCTTGCGTTCGTTCATCATTTCGCCTTCCAGGGAAGTACGGAGGACGTGGCGGCCATGCGCTCGCGTACGAGGCCGTCGCGCAGGGCGGCGAGCCCGCGCTCCATGCCCACCACGTAGGATTGCGGATACAAAAAGCGCTTGTACGCGTCATCAAGCGAAGCGAGAGATACGGCGCAACGGGCGCGGGCGAGCTCGATGTTCTCACGCGGGGCGACCGCGGAGCCCTCGCGCACGACCGGCTCCAGCAACTCTCGGAAACTGAATCCCGACACATCGGTCACCAACGCCGCGTCGTTCACCGCCACGAGCGTGTGACCGAACGTCCCGTCGCCAGGCTGGGAGGACTCGTCCCAAATCATGTCGCACACGGGGCTTCCCGCACGATCCACGTAGCGACGCACCTGCTGAACACCGGGAATCGTGCGTTTGTAGGGCTGCTCGGAAAACTTCATGACGGGAGTCCAGGATTCCGAGGCGCTATCGCGACGCGCCGAGAGCTTGTACACGCACCCGAGCGCAGGCTGGTCGTAGCAGGTGGCAAGCTTGGTGCCCACGCCGAATGCATCGACTGGAGCGCCCTGGCCCAACAGGGAGCTGATCGTATGCTCGTCGAGATCGTTCGACACGACGATCTTCACGTAGTCGAGACCCTCCTCATCGAAGCGACGACGCGCGTAGGCGGAGAGCTTCGCCAGGTCGCCCGAATCGATGCGGATGCCGGAGAGGCGCTCGCCGGAGGCCTCCATCTCGCGCGCCACGGCTATGGCGTTCTCAACGCCCTCGCGCACGTCATAGGTGTCGACGAGCAGTGTGCAGTTCTTGGGGGAGCTCTTCGCGAACGCGCGGAAGGCCTCGAGCTCCGTCGGGAAGCTCAGGACCCAACTGTGCGCGTGCGTTCCCGAAACGGGAATGCCATAGCGACGTCCCGCAAGGACGTTCGAGGTCGAAGCGCATCCCGCAACGTAGCTCGCGCGCGCGACCGCGACGCCGCCATCGGGGCCCTGGGCCCGGCGCAAGCCGAACTCCGCAACCGGACGGCCCTGCGCCGCCTGAACCACCCGCGCGGTCTTGGTGGCGACAAGCGTCTGGAAGCCGATGATGTTGAGCAGTGCCGTCTCCAAAAGCTGGCAATCGAGCATGGGGCCCGTCACGCGAACCATCGGTTCGCGTGCGAACACCAACTCGCCCTCGGGAATCGCGTCGATATCCACCCGGGGACGGAAGTCGGCAAGGAATCGCAGGAATCCCGATTTGAACAGCAAGCCGCCGCCAGGCGCCTCGAGCTCGGAAAGGTAGGCGATGTCCTCCTCCGTGAACCGGAAGTTTTCAACGAACTCCCCGAGCTCGGCGGTACCGCACATGACCGCATAGGAGTTGCCGAACGGCGCCTCCCGGAAGAACGCCGTGAAGCACCCCTG
>ERZ1673750.1345-NODE-1345-length-12750-cov-4.468295_pt1 | contig 12750 bp, 13 predicted proteins | sample MGYA00580203_ERZ1673750 | MGnify/ENA primary metagenome ERZ1673750 (study PRJEB41218, sample SAMN15661763) | gut metagenome | host: Homo sapiens | place: Canada: London | collected 2015-08-20/2019-03-30 | study: EMG produced TPA metagenomics assembly of... | reverse complement strand
AGATAAGTGATCCACCTTCAAGATCATCAAGGGCGCGTTCCATGTCCTCGTAAATGACCGAGCTTGCGATGTCGGCATCCTGCTCATGCATCCATGAGCAGAACCCAGGCATGTAGTTCTGACCCTCTTGAACGAAATCATTGCCGACAGCGTTCAGCATCTCGACTGGCGTCCAATCATCGCCGCTAAAATAACTCCACGCCATCGCGGCGCACGTCAGCCCGCACCCCGACACAGAAAGCGTCTCATCGGCATAAGGAAGCCCGCCCCATCGCTTATCGGTCTGCAAGTAGATCGGAACGCTTGGGGCGGGCGAGTCCTCCATTACGGCATTCTGAACGATTTGGATCGGTTCTTCTGCCGGTTTCTGAGGTGCCGTGAAAATCATTGCCGCGCAGATGGACATGCCGGAGATTGCGCCAACGAGGAATGCTGCCAGATTGACCAGCCTAATCATCTGTATGGGGCTTTTCGTAAGCCATGGCGCGCTTGGAGTCCCCGACTCCTGCGGTGGTTGGGTCAACGACTACACCCAGAATCGCGAGCACGGCGAACAGCGCGTTGACGATGGCTGCGAGCTGTTCGTTAAGAATGCCGAAATCCCACTGGTATCCGAACGGAGCCGCGCACACCTGAACAAGCAGGAGCACAGCCGGGATGAGCGTCAGCCAAAACGTCTTGTTCTGGATTCGAGTCGTAATGTTAATCATTGCAGTTCTCCTTGTCATAAATCAGGTCAACGCGGTCGTAGATGTGATCGACCTTGCTCGCCATGTCGTGCGAGTGGGCGCGAGACTCCTTTATCTCGCTATGAAGGGCGTCGTTCGATGCCCTAAGAGACTCGACGGATGCCTGAAGGCTCTCTGAAATGTTGTTGCTGCGCTCCATCTGAGCGGCGATCCTTCCCTCCATAACGGAGCGCTCTCTATCGCGTTTGGCGCGTTCGTTCAGCTCCTCGCGCTTGCGCTCCTCGCGCTGCGACTCCAAGTCTGCCTGCCTCTCGTCTCGCTTGGCCTCAAGCTCTGCCTTGCGCTCGTTGTTGCGCCTGAACTCGTCTAACAGGAGCTTTGCGAAGATTCCAAGACCGACTATAACGACTGTTGAGAGAAACCATTCCGGACCGAATGCCGCAGCGTGCGTGACGATGCTTTCGCCCATCTCTTATCCCTCCGCGACCTCGCGCCAAACGGTCTCGGTGCCGACTGCTCCCGGCTCCCAAACATTGTTGGCGACAATAGACTCCCAGACCTTGTCCTTGTGCTTTACGCGAGCGCCGAGCGGATACGGGTTGGTCGATTCCGGCTGCTGCCATGCTGGCACCTCTGAGCTGGGGGTGTCTGCGTTACCGGCTTCAAGAACCTTTGCCCATAGGCTATTGGATGACTTCGGTGCCCAATCGCCCTGTGACACATGATTTTGGAGGCAGACATATAGCACGGAATCTTTCGTAACTCGTTCCCCGCGTGCGTATGCATGGCCATTGCCGTTCCATTCCGGAAACAGCGCCGGGCAATTGCTCGCAACGTCATCTGACAGTGATGGGGCCATGCCATCATAAATCGCGATGATCGCGCGAACCTTAGCCTCCTCTTGTGCGGTCAGTGCCATACTTTCTCCTTTCCCTAGAAAACAAAAGCCCCCGGCGGGTTCATCGCTGGGAGCTTGGTGCCTGTCTATGCGCTCTCCGTCATCCGAAAAGCTCCTTATATAGCGCGTCCATGCGCAGTATTGTGTCGTGCGCATCGAGCCGCTTCATGCCGCCGCGCCACGATTGATAGGATTGGTTTACCTGTTCCTTGGTCATCATGCCGCGACCGACGAGCGCCGCCTGCTTCTTCAGCTTCCTGCGTTGACGCGTGATGGAGCTTCGGCATGGCCTCACGACTACCTTGCCGCCGTCGCCGAAATAAAACCTCTTCTTGAGGAAGACGAATCCGCGAGACAGTTTAACGATCCTCGTCTTCTTCCGGTTGATGACAATCCCGAGTTCGTCGCATAGCGATTCGATTCTTTCGAGCGCGTCATGCAGAACGTTTTTCTCAAGCGCGATGCAATAGCTGTCATCCATATAGCGGCCACTTGCGAGAATTCCGGGCGTGGACAGCATGAGGTGGTCGATTGGTGACGGCAGTGCTACGGCGAGCACTTGGTTTGGCTCGCTGCCGAGACCAAGGCCGCGAGTCCCGTGCGCGTCAATCTGGTCGAATACGACCGATTTAACCCGATCGTCGTCAAGTGCCCGGTCGATAAGGCGCTTGCAAGCTCCGTGGTCGATGTTGCCGAAGTAGTTCGCGAAGTCGACCTGAAGGATGTACCCGCGCTCACCGTGCCTCTTGTGATGGTTTACGAGTTGGCGCTTTAATCGCCTGACGGCATATTCAGTGCCGCGCCCCTTTATGTTCGCGGCGCACCCTTCGGTCAGCGTAGGCCATATCGCCGGTGCTAACGCGTGCCTGCTGATAGATTTCTGTATGACTCGCTCTGAGAAATGGACAGAGCATATGTGCCTGAGCTTTCCGCGCTCGAATATGTCGAACTCGATGAATCCGCGCTTGAAGTCCTTACCGGATAGGAGGTCTTTTCGTGCGCGCATGATGTTCGGCATGACCCTCAGCATGTACCTCTGGACGCTCGATTTCCAACTAACGCCACGTGAGGCGTCGACCGCCGACTGGTATAGGTTGTCGAGATCTGCGATGGATTCGAGCGTGCACCCCTCTATCCGCTCCGAGCGATTTGCGGCCCTTTTGTTATCGCGCCGTGCTCGGCGCGCCGCTCGGCGCTCATCGGAGTTCATTGGAGGCACCCCGAACGGCTTCATGCGGCACCCGAAAGCCGCTTGACGGATGACCATGAAACGCGGGCAGGTGCCAAATCCCGCGCCATGCAAGAAGCGAACGGCAACCGTCTCGGGGTGCAAATTTACGGGCGCGCGCCAGATGGTTGCCCCTTCCTTCCTCAAATGCACGGCGCTCAGAGCTGCGGTCTGCGCGGTCTGGCAGGTCTTGGGAATCACGGGAACGGGCGAACCCAGTCATTCGTCGCGGCGTTGTTGTTGGCATTGCCGTTGTTGTTGACATTGCACACGTTGGAGGACGAACCGCCCATGACGGAGCGGAGCCACCAATTGACGCGAAGATTTCCAAGGGGCAACACTTATTCATTTTACCCCTTTCCTATCAGTTTCACGCCAGACCGAGCGCCCTTGATGAGCTTTATGTCATCATCGACGTCCTGAATAAGCGTCTCGAACCACGACAGGCTTATGTTCGAGTTGAGAGACTTCAGGCATTGCAGGTCTTGGAGCAGTTGGTTGCAGTCGGCGATAGCGAGCGTCATGAATCTCTTGCGCTCATCGACGTTTCGCGCGGTGTTCGGGTAGAACGCATCCGCCTTTACGAGATTCATGACCAAGCTTCTGGCTGTCTCGGCCATAGGGACGGCGAAGACGAACCTGTACGACTTCGGCAGCTGCTTCGTTGTCACCTTCTTGGTGATCGCTGCCCTTATCTCCAATGCGAGCGTGAAATACTTATGGGCACTCAGATGCCTGTTTCGGGCATATACACCACTCAAACGACCATCTCCTTGCTAAGCCGTCTCGACCTGATGGCGCATGCGCAAGGCATGCGCCGGTTCAGTGTTGCGTACGGCTGATAAATCAGCCTACGAGGAAGCACGGGAACGGGCGAACCCAGTCGAGCGTCGCGGCGGTGTTGCTGGCACCGCCGTTGTTGTAGACATAGCACACGTTGGAGGACGAACCGCCCATGACGGAGCGGAGCCACCAAGTGACGCGAGTTCCCAAGATTCGAGATGCCGTGTCTTCGAAAATCGGGAAATGGCAATCGAATCCGATGCTGTAACCAGTCTTGCTCCATGCTTGGAACCCGTAGACCTCGATTTCGGAAAGAGACCATACCTTCCCCAGATCGACCCAAGACCAACCGCTGTCATCGGTGATCTTCCCGCTCGACGCGTAGCGCTCGTTGAGCAGGACGCGTTGCGGCATGATGGCTGCTTGACACTCGGTCGGGAGGGACGGCAGGAAATCGCCGATCTCCCACTCATGCAGCTTCGAGCACAGATACGGGTGCTTCTCATCTGCGATGCCGTTGTTGTCGTTCGTGTCGCGCCACTTGATATAAGATCCGTTCACGGCCTTGTCGCCGGTGACGGACACCGGGGCGGACGGGACCATCGCTATATGGTGGCCCTTCGGTGTGTCCCCGCACTGGTAATACGGGTCGATGGCCGCGATGCGGTACCTGACGGTCTGGGAGGGGACGTTGGCACCGGTCTTCAGCTGCACGTCGATGTAATCGCCGATGCGAAGCCCCGTGAAGTTGGCTGCCTTCACCCGCTTTTGGAGCCACGTCCAGACGTTTGCGCTGCCGATCTCGGCGGCGAAGACCGACTCGATGGAGCGCCCCTTATAGGTTCCGGTCAATTGCTGTCGGTCGTATTCCTGAGCGGTGGTCGCGGCGTTTGCCGTGTTCCGCGCGGTGACGTCCTTGACGTTGCGCGGCGCGCCGTTGAATGTGAGGACTGAGACATCTGCCATGTTGGTTCTCCTTAATTTAGGGTCGCGGTTTCGTCGGAAATGCCCGACTGCGCGAGCGCAAGCGTCTCACCGCTGTAAGAGGTCACGCGGGTCGGCGGGACGTATGCCGTCTCACCGATCAGGACGTACTTGTCCTGAAGCTCCGACACCGCAGAGGCGAGGATTTCGTTGGCCTTCCTCAGTTCCTCGACCTCCGTGTCGCTGGGAGGCTTAATTGACGCAATGCTGTTCGCGATGTTGAGCGCGTTGGTGGCAGCCTCCGTCGCGTCATCAGCGGCACCGTTGGCGCGCGATGCGGATGCGTTTGCGCTTGACGCCGCAGAATTGGCGATACCAGCCGCTTTGCTTGCCGCGTCAGTTGCCTTGTCCGCATTTTGCTTTGCGGCGCTCGCTGCGGAAGCTGCTGAGTTCGCGGAGCTTGCTGCCGTGTTCGCCTTTCCTGTCGCGGCATCGGCGTTTGACGCCGCCGTGCTCGCCTTGCTGGCAGCTGCATTCGCGCTTCCAGCAGCCGCACTTGCCGTTCCCGCAGCCGCGTTTGCCGAGCTTGCGGCCTTGTTCGCCGAGCTTGCCGCAGAGTTGGCAGAGGAAACCGCGCTCTCGCCGCGATTGATGAGATCTTGCACGGCGTCATCCCAGCTTTGCGCTGGCTTCTGACCGTCAAGAGCGCTGCGCAGGATTTCGATTGCGAAGCGCTCCGTCGAATAGGTCTTGCCGCCCGTGGTGATCGTGAAATATGCCTCGTCAGTGTATCCGGGAACGCCGCAAAGCTTGGCTTCGTCAACCGTGATCGTGGCGGTATTGCCGCTCACCGAGCACTGGCCGCGATAGTAGTTGCGCCTGTTCGGGAGCATCACGACGAGCCATACTGTAGCGCCCGAAAGTGCGAACTCAGCGCCGTTATCGTAGATGAGCGCATTGATTGTTGTTCCACCAGCGTCACCCTGACCGACCTTTATGCAATCTCCCGTTCCCTCTTTCGAGATGTCGAGTTCAAGAGTCCGCGTGTTGCCCATCACTCGCCGCCTTTCTCTCCGGTTCCATACGCGAGTGAACGAAGATTTTCCAGCGCTTCATTGAAACTCACGGAAGAACGCGACTCGCCGGATGCTGACTGCACGTCGGCGCTCGCGGCAACTGCTGGAACGCTCGCCGACAGGGCGTCGAACACATCAACGACCGCTTGCATTCGTTGATCGACATATAGCGGTTGGACAATCTGGTAATCTCCGCCGACCTGATCCGGCTCCTTGACCTCATCGACGGGTACAATCTGCCTATTTCCCTGTTCGTCAACTGAGATAAAAACGATTCCCGAGTCTGACGCCCTAGATAACAGCTCTTGGTCGTATTCCGTAACTACCCCCTCGCTGTTTGTAATGGGGTCGTGAGCAATAAAATGAGTGATCCTTGCCATTTGGACTCCTATTCATCTCCAAGGTTGCACCACGTGCACAGGCCGTTCTTGAAGTTCACCGACCGCTCTCTCCATGACCAGCCTATGACGCCATTCCCCTTGTCCGTTATGTCCTTGATGTAGCGCATGGTGTGGTTTCCCGTATGGCATATCGTTGTCGTTACGCTCTGGTCGTTAGAGACTGCCGTTGAGATTTGCGGCGTGCTGATGCGAACGGTTCCGTCCGCAGTCATCTGGATTCCGCGATATTTGATTGACGGGTTGTCGATGTTGTGCGAGTGCGCCGAGAAGTCGATGTTGCCTATCTTTTCCCCGTTCTCGTATCCATACACGGCACCGCCGGTAACGCGCAGGAGGTTAGATGCCGAACCGCATTCGAACGTGCCGTTTGCGCTGATGTTGTTTGCTGTCATGTAGTTTGTCGTGAGCTTGCCCGTGTTCAGATTCCACGTATTGCGACCACGTACATCACTAAGCGTTCCGGTTGCCATATAAGTCGCATTTACATAAAGTAGCCCGCCTTTCATGTAGACGCCCTGAGTCCTGCCGTTCTGCGTGAGCCGGTTGAAGACGTCCATCTGGTCGAGTGAGTCATCGAGGATGTCAACCTTCTGCTGCGCCTGAGTCTGCTCGATGATGTTGCGCGCTTGACGCACGGCGGATTTATACGAGCTTAGGGTCGCCGAATAGTTGCTGTACGCGGCATCGTAAAGCTGCATTGCCTGAGTGAGGTCGCTTGCCGTGGTGACGGCAACGACGTTCTCAATCATCAGAAGGAGATGCGGATATGTCCCGCGTTCACCGAAAACCGAGTCATATTGCATGCTCAGGACCGATTTGAACGAGGCGTTAAGACTCGTGTTGCCCATGAGAGAGCCATAGTCGGTCTTGATGTCCCTGTATTCCTTCTCAAGGGATTGCAGGATCTTCGACACCGCTGCGCGCTCCGCCTCGGTGATTATTCCGTCAGTCGCAATGCCATCGATCGTCTTGTCGAGTCCGTCAATAGCGTTGTCAAGGCCGTCGATCTCACCCATGAGCGCATCGACGGTCTTTCCGCCAAGGACCGCATTGGCGGAAAGCGAGAAATCTCCCGAGCTGAGATTCCAGAAGTTGTCTCCAAGCTCATCGGTCAGCAGACCGGCTCTGATGCGCTCGGCGCGCATGGTTCCTGCGTTGATTGCGTCAGCGCTGACCTGTGCGCCGGTGATGAACGTGCGCCAATCCCATTGGCCGTTAGGCGCCAGGTTGGCCGCGAGACGGATTCCCGCGCCGTTTATGTTGACGGCCCACATTCCGGAGGTCGATTTGAGCGGCAGGCCCGTCTCGGCGCCAATTGGCACGTTGCTCCAAATCGTGCCGAGTTCGAACGTCTCGACCTTGTATGTGCCCACGGCGTTGAATTGGGCGTTCAGCGCGGCTTGAAGCTGTATCAGCCATGCCACCGACGTTCCTGCTGCGGCATCATATAGAGCGTTCTGTTGGCTGTTGCCGCTGATCGCGTTGCTCACGCCCTGCCACATGTCAGCCATCGCGTCGGACAGGTTGCCGAACGTGACAGTCGCATCGCCTGTGAGCAGATCGCGCTCGATTTTCGATACGCGGCCATGCAGTCTGATACCGTCATCCGAAAAACCCTTGTCGATGATTGCAACGTCATCGCCAACGCCCACGCCCTCCCATGAACGACCGAAGGCGTATAGGTCTATGACCGATGCCGTATAGGTGACTTTAGGCTCCTTGACCTTCTCTAGATAGTCTCTCGTCTCCCGCAAGAGCTGCGACGCGTCCTCGCACTGCTCGTTGACATAGGAGCACACAGACGGGAGGACGCCGCCCTTGCCGTCCGGGTGACCCCAAACCTTGGTGGCTTCGGCATCCTCGATGTAATCCTTTCCACCGTTTATGGAGCCGAACGTCAATCTGCGTCCAAACCCTCCGCCGTCCGTCTCCACGCCCTTCCCGTAGCCGTAGACGCGAGTCTTCGGGTTGTCGCTCGAGACGGTGCGCTTCACAGAGAGCAGGTCTTTAGTCCACGTGAACCGTTTCGCGCTGTCCCTGCGCCCGCGTTTCGCGCGGATGCCGACGCGGCGCGACACGATGCCCGCGCCGTCGTGGACTAACGCGGTCTCAAGCTCGCCGCCCCACGTCTTGCAGATGCCAGCGATGGACTCGCGCACGCTCTGGTGGTAGAAGGTATGGGATGCGCTGCCGCCCTGATCGCATGTGCCGACATCCCAGCGCGTGCCGGACAGGATCGACGCGAGCGCAACCGAAACGCCGCCGCTCGGCCTCTTATCGTCAACCCAATCGTCCCACGTCTCGGCGATCGAGTTGATGCACGTTGCCTTGGTCTTCGGCGCTCCACTGTCATCGTGGATGCGGTCGAACTCGTCAACCATGTGCTCGTGGCACTCGCCCTGCTGGTCGATCCAGACGATCCTATCGCCCTTCTGCAAATCTTCGTCGCACGTGATTTTAAGCTCATCCGTCCCGTCGAGCGCATCGGCGTGCGTCGCCGCGCTGACATGGAGCCTGCCTAGGTTTTCGCCCCACCTGCTGAAGCGGGTGAAGCCTATGCGCCTTACTAGAGCCATCTTTCCCGCCATTCCAGAACGGCGGTGCCGCTCGTTATGTTGAGACGGCACCGCCCGTCTATCTCGAAGAAATCGGAATCGATGGAAACGGGAGCGTCGTGCCCGTTTACGGTCACGCGCTCCATGGCCATGTCAACCTCAATCGTGCTCGACTGCGTGAGCGTCGTGTTGACCGCGACGAACTCGCCGGTGTCCACGTTAGTGATCTGCCACTTGCTGCCAGCCGCGGGCTTCGCCGTGACTTTCATGTGAGTCGGTCTGTTCCCGCCCGCTCTGATGAAGACATTCCCGGCAGACGCATCCACGCGCCGTTTCTGGCCGTAGAAATCTGGGTCTCCGATGTGGAACGTCACGGTCGTTGTCGGGCAATCGTCGGTGATCTCATCCAGGTCCGTGTTCCCTGTGACAATTGCCATCAGATACCGTGCCGGGTCATCGGGCAGGTAGAGCGGAGCTGGCTTGTCGGACCACAGCGCCGCCGCGAGCTTATGGCGAATGTCGGCAACATCGCGGCGGTCTTCAGATCTAAGCCAGATCTCAACTGGAAGGTCGTAACCGGAGCGGAACGCACCCTTGAATACTTCCCCGTGCCGACCGGGGACGGCCTCGAACGTCGTTGCCACGTCCGCCATGATCGGCCTGCGAACCTTGCAGTAAACGAGCTTAGACAAGTCGTTGCCGTTGAAGATGATTCTGTCGTGCTGGTTACGTCGCAACTGGAACACCCCTCTGCTTCAGCTTACTCGCGATTCCGATGCCGATCTGCTGACCCGTCTCGTATGCATCAACGCCGTCGGCAACGGTCGCGTTGACGGTTACGGCAACGCTCACAGACTGGTTCGGCGAAGAATTGAACTTAGAGAACGCCTTGTTTACCGAAGTCTCGATGAAGCCCTTAAGCTGACGCTCAGGCGCGACGAACTCGCCGCCCGCCTCGCCGACGCCGATGATCGACGGGCCGTCGAAGTATCCGCCCCTCTTGTACCAGCTGACGCTCACGCTCGGCAGACTGATCGGTCCGAAATCGTTCCAGCGCACGTTGAAGTGCGGCATCTTGGGCTTGGGGATGCTGATGCGGATGCCGTTGAACGCTCCCATGATTTTTCCGGGGATTCCGGAAATAGCGTTCCAAGCGCTCTGGATCGGGTTCTGAATGAATCCCTTAACCGAGTTAAAAACGCTGCTCACTTTAGAGCCGAGACCGGGGAAGCCGAGTTTATCGCCGATTCGGTCGGCGATGCTCACAGCCTGGCTCCGCGCCGCGTCCATCTTGCTTTGGATGTTGCTCTTGATGAGGTTGAAGGCGCTTGCGGCCTGAGTGCTCGCGCCCTGCCAGTCTCCGTTCATTGCGGCCTTGAGAGCATTAGATGCTGCAGAGCCGACGCGCCTGCCGGTCTCCATGTCCCCTTGGATGGTCTGCTTTATGCCGGAAAACGCGCTGCTCGTGTTCGCCTTGAGGTTGTCCCAAGCATCGGAAGCGCCTTGCTTGAGGTTTTCCCATGCGGTGCCAGCGGCTTCCTTCGCCTGATTCGCCTTGTCGGAAATGGTGCTCTTTACGTTCTCCCAAGCGTCCGATGCGCCCTGCTTGAGGTTCTCCCACTTCTCGCCGACGCCGCCCACGAAATCGCCGACACCGCTCTTGACGTCCTCCCAGACGCCGCCGAAGAACTCTCCGGCCCCGGACAGGAAGTCTTGCACTCCCTGCCATTTTTCGGAGATCCAGCCGGTGAAATCAGACCACATCTGCTTGCCCGTCTCAGTCTGCGTGAAGAACCACGCCAGACCTGCGACGGCGGCGCTCACGGCTGCGACGCCCAAGCCGATTGGGTGCGCGGCGATCAGACCGGTGAAACCGGTCCATCCAGTCGCGAGCTTGCCTGCGAGCATGCCGCCAAGCTCTCCGCCCTTCGTGACGATGCTGCCGAACCCGCTCTTGATGGTGCCCAGAAACCCGGTATCTCCCATTACTGACTTGGCGCCGCCCCAAAGCTCGCCCGCCGTCTTGAAAGCCCTGCCGACGCCATCGGCCGCCTCCATCGTCTTGCCGACGGCGGTCGTGACACCGCCGAAAGCCACGGCACCGAGAGCTAGGTTGTTCACAAGCTCCTGCTGCTCGGGTGACAGAGACTTGTACCAGCCCGTCACCTTTTCAAGGGCAGGTGCGAGCGTGTTCAGGAGACTCGTCCCGATCTCCGTCACGGCCGTCTTGACTGGCGTGGCGGCCTCGCCAAGCTCCTGCATGCTCTTGTTCATCTCGTTCTGGGCGTCACGCGATGCAAGGAGGTCGGCGTTGGTTTCCTGATACTGCTTTCCCGCCTCGCCATAAAGTCCGGTAAGGTTCTCGGTGATGAGCTGCGAGCGCTCCTGCTCGCTTCCGCATGCGGCGAGGGCCGCATTGAACGCGTCCTCCTTGGTCTGCCCGTCAGCGACGGCCGCGTTGAACGCATCCTGAGCTGCGGAGTGACCCGCGAGCGCCGCACTCCACTGCTCGGCGCTCGCCGTCGACCAGTTGAGCGCATCTGCGAGACCGCCCGTTACGGTCCCCGTGTGCGCCGTCTCCTGCGCCGCCTCGGCGAGGTTTTCGAGGGGGAGGGCATCGCCGAAGGTCGCATAGGCACCGGCGGCGATGTCCGTCCACTGCTTCAACTCACGTTCGTTCGTCGTGAGACGCGCGAGGTTCTGGGATGCCTCGGTGGCCGTGTCGGACTCGCCCAAGATGCGGTAGAACGTCGCGTATGTCCCGGAAGCCTGCTCGGCTGTCCCACCGGCGCTCTCCCAAGCCGTTTCGAGCTGGCCGCTCTGCTGTATGGCTTCCTCTTGGCTCGCCGCGAGTCCGGACAGGGCACCTGCCGCGCCGACGATTCCGCCAGATAACGCCGTTCCAGCACTGGACATCTTTGAACCGGCGCTAGAGATCTTGTCCGCGTTGTCCTCGATCGCCTGACCCACCTTGCCGAGCGCCGTCTTAGAGCCTTCCGCCTCGCGCGCGGTTGCCTTCAGGTCATCGCCGTAACTCTCAAGCTGCCGCTCGCATTGCATGATCGCGCGTTTGAGGCTGTCGTACTGCCGCTCTTCCTCGGCGGTCAGCTTCGCGCCGCTCTGCTTCTTGCTTTCGAGCTGCGCGAGCGCCTGCTTGTATGCATCGAGCTTCTTTTCAATGTCTAAGTAGGCCGCGCTCAGCGTCCTCACCTTCTGCTCAAGCAGCTCCGTGTTGCCGGGGTCGAACTTAAGCGCCTTGTTTATGTCCCGCAGGTCGCTCTGAGTGTCCTTCGACGCCTTTTGCACCTGCTTCAGCGCGCCCTGAAGCTCCGTCGTGTCACCGCCGAACTTGATGACGAGACCCTTGTAGGAAACCGCCACGTCACATCACCTTCTTCGATTGTCAAAGACCATGAACGCTTGAAGCAACGCGCCCTCTCGGGTGCGCTGCCGTCAAACGCTCGCGTATCGTCAAGACCAGAACTGGGATTCGGCGGCACGCGCCTTCTCATCGTCTTCGTAGTTCTCAGCCGCATCGACATAGAACGCGTTGAGTTCGAGAACGTCTTGGACTTGCGTGTAGCTCAGCACTTGCAGGTCAGAAATGCTCAGCCCGCATTGCTGGCAGTTGTAGATGTATCTCGCATCGCAAGCTGATGCGAGGTTACTTGGAAGGCTCGGCATCCGCCTCTTCGGCTGGTGCGGAGTCCACGCCATCTCCGGTCTCAGGAAAAAAGTTTTCCTCTACTATGCGCATCACGTCGGTTGCCCAACCTTCCTCGCAGCGAAGGTTGTAAGCGCCCACCGGAAGGGAAGAGGCGAAATCGTTGAACGATTTTGGAAACTTCGGGTCTGCCGTCTTGATGCACGCATAGAGGATCTTGAGCAGGGGGACGATGGCGGGAACCTCATAGGTCGTGAGCGAGGTTGCGATCTGAGACACAGCGTCGGCAATGTCAGACGGCTGCTTTCGCCCGCTCTCGCTCAATTCGTAAAACGCCTGGGAGTATGCGATTGGCGTGAACCCGTTGAACTCGGCCTTGTATGTCTCTTCTCCGATACGAATGTCCATTAAGGCTCCTCAACGACTTCGACCTCGGAAAGACCCTCGATCTTGACCGCATCGAAGAACGTGGCGTAATCGGACAGGCCGGAATACGAGTCGTATCCGCTCGTGCGCTTGGTGTCCTCGTCTC
>ERZ1673750.1335-NODE-1335-length-12817-cov-5.248080_pt1 | contig 12817 bp, 10 predicted proteins | sample MGYA00580203_ERZ1673750 | MGnify/ENA primary metagenome ERZ1673750 (study PRJEB41218, sample SAMN15661763) | gut metagenome | host: Homo sapiens | place: Canada: London | collected 2015-08-20/2019-03-30 | study: EMG produced TPA metagenomics assembly of... | reverse complement strand
AAAAACTGCTTCTTTGCATAATCCAATGGCTTATTTTTTCTATAAAATAGTGATATCACAGAATGTAATTCATCTTCTAGTGGTATCATTTTAACTCCAGCACATTTAGCTTCTCTATAAACCGTTGAAAATGTGATCGTAACCCCAACCCCTTCACTTACAAAACTCATGATTGTATTTGCTTGTGGAAATTCAAAAGCTATTTTCGGTTCAAATCCTGCTTTCTCACAACTCTTATAAAACACTTCGTAACTTCCGCTGCCTCTCTCTGGGAAGATAAAAACATCATCTTTCAATTCTTTCAGTTGAAGTCGATCTCTTCCATAAAGCGGATGTTTTTCATATAACACTGCACACAATTTATCATCATACAGTGGGGAAAAACGGAATTTTTTCTGATCTTCCATCATATTTTCTCTCAAGATCAAGAAATCATAACGATCGGAGTTTTCCTGAATCTCACTTGCGATTCTTTCATCGATCACAAGTTTGATATCTGGATATTCTTTTCTGAAATCCGCCACCAATCTTGCAAAATGATATGGTGCAAGAACCGGCATACAACCAATCTTAATTTCCTGATTTTTCTGAACATTTTTCAACATCTCTTCATAGGTTCCCGTCATTTTCTTTGCATAAGACAAAAAGATCTCTCCTTCTTTGGACAACTCAAATTTCCTTGTATTCCTGCGGATCAGTGTAATTCCTAACTCATTTTCCAACTTACGGATCTGTTTTGATAATGCACCTTGTGTCATGTTACAGGCATATCCAGCTTCTGTGAAATTTTTCTGTTTACATAATTCCATATAATAATATAATTGCTGTATTTCCATTTTTCCATACCTTTTTCAAATATCTTCGTATATTCCTATTTGGAATATATCAAATCTCAACTGGAATTGCAATACTTCGCTCTCTATATATATAATAAGAAACACAAAGGGAATACGATTGATAAAATATGAAATTTTGATGAAAGGAATCGTTGATATTATGAAAAACAAAAAAAGATTTTTTTACCATAGATTGTTATTTTATATTTTAGGACTGTTGATCATGTCTGTTGGTTCTAATTTATTTTTGAAAGCAGCTCTTGGAGTTGCACCTAGCTGTACGATGGCTTTGACATTAAGTTATCTTTCCCCAGTTCACAGCTATGCCTTATTTAACTTCCTGATCAACTCTACTTTCTTAGTTTGCGAAGCTCTGATCCTTCATGAATTCGGGAAAATGCAGTTGACTCAGCTTGGTTTGACTTTTGTTTATTCTTTATTTATCGCATTTACTTCTTATGGTTTATTCTTTATTGAACCTCATGGACTTGCCGCTAAGATTTTACTATCTGTCATCGCATGTGCCGTTCTATCAATAGGTGTCGGATTCACGATCAGTTCCGGGTTCGCTGTTATGCCAATGGAAGGACTTGTGAAAACTATCTCTGATAAGAAGAATATAAGCTTTGGCGCTGTCAGAGTTTGTCTAGAAGTTTTATTTACTGTATGTTCTGCAATCTCTTCTTTTGTATTGCTTCCAGAATTACCATCCGTTGGAATCGGAACCGTGATCGCCGCTTTCTTAAGTGGTAATATTACAAATATATTTTCTTCTCTATTTCATAAGAGAATCAATGCCTACCTTGGATTTCAGGCATAATCCTATAGAAAAAAAACGTAATCTCAAATGAACCTCTTGAGATTACGTTTTTTTATTCTATCCTGCTTCTTTAGTTTTTGCCTATTCCCATGGATCGATTTGCTGATTCGTCGGTACAACTTTGATCTTCTTTGAAATCGTTATCTTTGTCCCTGTTTTTAATTTTGCAGAAATCGTCACTGTTCCAGCTTTATTTCCTGTGATTCTTCCATTCGAGTCAACAGATGCCACGGATGGATTACTACTCTTCCATGATGTGAAAGATGATGTATTGATCACTGTTGGATACACACCGTACTCTTTCATCATTTTGCCTTGATATGTTGGCTTCATCTGCATTTTTTCTGTTTCCCATATTGTACCGTATCTGCTGTCTAGTTTTAAATAACTCTTCTTTAAATATGAATTCTTTGTCACGATATTTTTTGTAAATTGCTTTCTTGCCTTGGATTTTTCTACTTTCTTTGCTTTGGAACTGCTAAAGTCTAATACCCAGGTATTGGCTTCGTATCCGTCTCTTGACACAACCGTAACTGCTGCAACCCCTACACTTTTTGCATTCGAAAGTAACAGACCTTTTCTATGTGTGGAAGAATTGATCCAACCCTTTACGATCTGCTTCGGTGTAGTTTCTGCGGATTGTGCGCAGTTTTCATAGATGATCTTCTTGTTGATACTTTTTGAAAGCTTTCCATTTGGTCTTCTATGCGGACTTGTTTCTGGAATATAGATCGTTGTTTCAAATCCACGCATAATTGCTGAATTTGTCAATCCTCGATCCATCTTCAATGCTTTGCGTCCATTTTTCTTACGGTATTTGTTCACTTCTTTTAAGATTTTCTGTGCATCGTTATAATCCTGATATCCTGTAACAGATAATTTCCCTGTAGAAGCAGCCTCTACCTTCTTCTGGCTGACTCCTGCAGTTGTAAATAGCATTGCCGCTGCTAATGCAATACTGGCAGCTCTTCTTAATAGTTTCCTCATAAACTTTCTCCTTTCATACTTTTGATCATGGTACCTTTATATAATTTGTGCACAGATATCATTCAAACAACATCTCTCACAATGAGGCTTTGTTCTTGCCGTACAGACATCTCTTCCATGCCATACCAGCCTGTGGCAGAAATCACTTCCTTCTTCTGGTGGAACGATCTCCCATAATGCCATCTCAACTTTTTTAGGGTCTTTTATCCCATCAACCAATCCAATCCGGTTGACCAAACGGATACAATGTGTATCCGTAACGATCGCAGGTTTGCCAAAAACATCTCCCATGATCAGGTTGGCACTTTTTCTTCCGACCCCAGGAAGACTTAGAATCGATTTAAAATCGGTTGGGATCTTACCGTTATATTCATCTCTTAAAACTTTCATACATTTGCTGATGTCTCTTGCCTTGCTCTTTCCAAGACCACAGGGTCGTACGATTTCTTCAATATCTGCAACGTCTGCTGCTGCCAGTGCTTCTACTGTTGGATATTTTTCAAATAATCCTTTTACCACGACATTTACTCGTGCATCCGTACACTGAGCCGCCAGTCTTACGCTAACTAATAATTTCCACGCCTGATCATATTCCAGTGTGCAGTCTGCATCTGGATATTCATTCTTCAGACGCTCAATGACTTCTAGTGCTAGTTCTTTTTTATTCATGTAACAGTATCCTCCTTGAAGGTTGTTTTATCATTATTATACCTTACATTTTTGCATATTTCTATGCTATAATGATTTTGTATTTTTTGTTCATCGAAAGGAGATTTTTATGAAGAAAAGTTTTTTAAAAGGTGCCTCTATTTTTCTGGCATCTGTATTAACAGTAGGTATGTGTTCTGCTTATAGTGTAAATGCGAAAGCAAAATTTTCTCTACCTAAGAAGACAACATTAAGTTATGACAAAAAAGATAATGGCGGGAATGGTTTTTACACAAATGTGATCTATATCAAGGGAACAAATCGCTCTAATTCAGAATCCATCCTGCGTAATGGTATGAAGGTTAAATCTTCAAATAGAAAGGTTATTTCTACAAAAACTTTTGGAAAAGATTATTATCTTATTGCAGATAACAATCAAGTAGGAATCGGTGTAAAACTTAAGAAAACAGGATCAACAAAAATCACTGCAAAATTTAAATATAGAGGTAAAACTTACTCTGTAAAAACAACAGTCAAAGTTATAAAATACTCAAATCCTTTTAAGAAGATTATAGTGGATGGAAGAGACTGTACTTCTGATTTTAAGAATAAAAACGGATCTGGGATTTCCTTTATGGGACGTAATATCAAGATCACTCCTAATAAGAACTGGAGAGTAAAATCTATTTATACTTACAAGCCAGGAGCTACTAAAATGAAAAGAGTAAAAGGTTCTTCCGTTACAATCCCAACAAATTGCCGTGCTTTTATTACAATGGAAAATAAAAAGAATAAATTAACGGAAAAAGTTACTTTTGATGAAATGGATACTTCTGAAGATCCTGGATTTATATTCTAGACACAAATTTTAAAACATCCCAGAATCGTCTTTTTATACCTGACGATTCTGGGCTGTTCTTATCTTCTACAATTTCTTTGTTTAATCTGTTTCATTTAAATCAATTCCATTCTCTGCCATTTCCCTTGTATGTATCGTTTGACAAACAGGATTCCTCTGAATACCCAGTCTAATGTCATTGCTACCCAGACTCCGAATACTCCAAGTCCCATCCATTTTCCAAGAACAACACTGCAGAAGATTCTAAATATCCACATCGTGGCTGATGCTACAACCATACAGTATTTGACATCATTTGCGGCTCTTAATGTGTTCGGGATCGTGAATGCTGGCGGCCAGATCGTTACACAGCATAAAGTATGATATAATAAGATTTTTCTTGTGATCGCTGCTGTTTCTGGTGATAAATGATATACCTGAATGATCAGTGGTAAGATCATAACTACGATGATATTTAATGCGATCAATGCTGCATAGGCTACTTTTAACAGCTTCTTTGTATAGTATCTTGCAGCTTCATAATCTCCAGCTCCGATGCATCTTGATACAACGGTCAGCACAGCAAATCCTACTCCGATCCCTGGGATCAACTCAAATGATGCTACCACATTTCCGATGGCATTGGCTGTGATAGATGATGTCCCAAATCCTGCAACGATACTTAATACCATGATTCTTCCTAACTGGAACATACTATTTTCGATTCCGTTTGGTACTCCGATATGTAAGATCTTCTGTATTAAATATCCCTTAAAATGAAAATGGATATGTTTGCTTAAATGCACATCCTGATTTTGTTTTGCGAGCAGTCTTACCATGACAACTGCTGCAACAATTCTTGATACTAATGTTGGGATCGCAACTCCTTCAACCCCAAATTTAAACCCATAGATCAAAATCGCATTTCCTGCGATGTTGATACCGTTCATCAACATAGACATATTCATAGAAATCTTTGAGTTTCCCATGATGCGAAACAATGCTGCGCATCCATTATATATTGCAATAAATGGAATAGATGCCGTGACGATCATCAGATATATTTCTGCGTTATGCATAACTCCTGGTTCAATATTTCCAAACACTACATTTAAAATAAAGTTTTTACATGCATAAATTCCTGCCATGATCACTACAGATAATGAAACAATAAATAAGATCAACTGGTCTGCTGTCTTACATGCCATGATATTTTTTCTCTGTCCTAGAAACTGCCCTGCAACGACGGCTCCTCCAGTTGCCAATGCCGAGAACAGATTGATCATCAATACCATAACACTGTCTACCAATGAAACTCCTGATACAGCTTCTTCTCCAACATTCGCTGTCATGATAGAATCCGCGAGTCCTACCGTTACAGTTAGCATCTGCTCAATGATCAACGGTATGATCAGTCGTACGAGATCTTTATTTGAAAACATCCTGTTCCTTGCACTGTCTGTGATTTCCATATTATTTCCTTTCTTTTTCTGTGTTTTAAAGATTATTTCTGTGTTTTGTCTTTTATTTTACAGTTTTTATCTTATCACACTTTTGATTTTGTTCAAGGTCTGATTAAAAATATTTACATTTTCTCATTTTTATACAAAAAATATACAAGGTATCTTTTGATACCTTGTATACATTGCATATCATCGTTTTTTATTTCACATAATCCATGATAATTTCGACTGCTTTCTGAATTCCTGTCCTTGCTGAATTGATCATGAGATCATAATTACCGGGGTCTCCCCATTTTTGTTTTGTATAATAATTATGATAAGAAGATCTCTCCCAATCGGTTTGCTTGATCATCTTCTTCGCTTGTCGTTCTGTCACATGTTCTGTCTCTACGATCCGTTTGATCCGTTCTTCTAGAGGACTGTGGATAAAGAAACTGTAGCAGTTTTCGTGATCCTTAAGCACCACATCTGCACATCTTCCCACGAAAATGCAGGATTCATTCTCTGCTGCCAGTTCATGGATCACATGTGCCTGGATCATAAATAATTTCTCTGGTGTCATGATCTCTTCTGTGTCAACGCCTGGAAATCTGTGTCCGATCGGGACATTGATAATGTGGCTGTAGACTGCATTCTCCTCGTGATTCTTTACAAACTCTTCCGACATATCACTTTCTTCGGCAACTCTTGCCAAAATCTCTTTGTCGTAGAAAGGAATTCCAAGCTTCTTGGATAACTGCTGTCCGACCTCTCTTCCTCCACTGCCGAATTCTCTGGAAATGCATATGATCGTATTTTTCTTCATATTGCAACACCCCTTTTCTTGAATTACTTTATGTATTCCTTTGGTAATTGTATTAACCATCCTGTGACTGGTTTTATTCTTATATCAAAAAATTACAAATTTCTTTTTCATCTTTATCAGGATATTTTCTTATTAAATTATATATTTTCTCAATAATTTCTTGATCTTCTAACAGATCATCTGCTATTTTATCTACCGTATCTCCTTTTTCAATTTTTCTCTGTACTAGTGTCACTAATTTTAAAAGTTCACCTTTCCTTATTCCTATATTCTCTGCACTTCTTAATTGACTCGCTTTATCGCGGATTGCCATTTGTTCCCTTAAATAAAGATATCTCTCACTCTCATCTTGGCTCATCTTAATCATTTCATCCCTCACCTTTTCCATGTAATGATTTCCTTCAGATTCTTCTCTGACTTCTTCCCAAGTACTGGCTGAAATTAATTTTGCCCATCGATATAATTCTTGCTTCCTTGCCTTTCCTTTTGTACTTTTTAATTTACTTAATTCTATCACATGGAATTGAAATTTACTACTGTACAATTCACCTGTTTTATCGTCTTGCAGTAAAATTCTATGATAAAACCCAGGACTTTTTAGATAATTAAAATCAAGAATTCCTACATGAATACATGGTGGAAGTTCATAATATGACTCCCCTTTTTTCAATCCTTCTGTAAACATTCTGCAATTATAAAATAAGCTTCGCTCTGCCCAATCTTCCTGATATGTATTTTGCATTTCAATGTTAATCTTTTTGCCACCGTTTAATACCATCTTTACATCTAAAATTCCCTCTTTTTCCTCTTTAACTTCACCTTCCACAAATGGATCTGCAACTTCTAACGTTTCAATATCTGTTTCTTTCAAATGCAATAATGCCATTAAAAATCCTTTTACAATTTCTTCATTTTTAAATATTTTTTGAAAGGCATAATTATTTGTTAAGCGTATATTTAATTCCTCATTGCTAGCTGCTCTTTTTCTTAACTCTTCGTCATTAAAACTTCCCTCGTTGTTATTCATATTTTCTCCTTATATTACAATTTATGTAAATTCGTGTCATGTAAGTATTTTATCAAATCTTTATTGATTGTCAATTATTTTTTGTAAAAATTTGTAATATTTGGTTATATAAAAAGACAGGAGCCAAATAAACTCCTGTCCTAACACACATCATTATATCCTACGCACTTTTATTTTTCCAGTTCTTCCGTCTCAATAATAAACTTCACACTACCCTTCGTTCCACTAGCTTTCTTCGTAAATGTCTGATAGTTTTCTCCTTCATCCATCACTGCATCAACTCTGTCTAAGATATCTTTTGCATCATCATTGATCGTATTGACAAGTTTCTCAATACCGTCTTTTCTGAAGGTTAACATTCCTTTGTTCAATGTAACAGCTCCATTTTTCAGAGTTGCGATTCCTGTTGTCATCTGTCCCATTCCATTATCCAGTGTTTTTGCACCTTTGCTTAACTTCTTCGCTCCATTTGCTGCTGTTTTTGTTCCACTGTTTAATGTCTTGGCTCCTTCATCTAACTTCTTGATGGAAGATGCCAGTGTCTTAGATGATGTCTTTAACTGCCCAGTTCCTTCTGCGATCTGTTTTAATGCAGCTTCTAACTGTGCTGTGGATGTCTTTGTCTTTGTTAGCAGATTCTGAATCTGGGTTAAACATCCTGATACGATCTGAAGGTCTGTCTGTGTTTCTTGCAAGCTTGTTCCGATAGATCCTGCGTAGGTTCCTAAATTCTTTGCCTGACCTCCTACGGATTGTGCATAACCGCCTAAGTTTTCTGCATCTGTCTTTAAAGAACCTGCAATCGTTGTAAGCTGTGCTTTCTGCTCATCTGTAAGAGAACTATAATTATTCTTGATAAATTCTCCAATTGCTCCTGCCTGATTTCCAACATCTGCTGCTGATACTCCAATAGACTCTGCTAATGCACCTAACGTCTTCGCTGACACACCAACACTTTCTGTCTGTGTCTTAATATTCATTAATTCTTTTGTGATTCCTGTCTGTGCACTCTGTAAGTTAGACTGTAATTTTGCCTGATCACTTTCGCTTGGTGTACTATTCTGCAGTTCTTTGAGAATCTGTCTCACTCCATTATCTAACTTCTCTGTAGATGATGGTAAAGCACTGGTTCCTTTCGCTAACTGACTGGTTCCATTCTTTAATGTTGTAGATCCATTGACCAGTTTGTCAAGTCCTGTTGCTAACTGTTTGGAACTGACTGCAATCTGTTTTGTTCCTGATTTTAATTTTCCAGAGGCTGTGACTAATTTTTCAATTCCCTTTACTAAATCTCCAGAACCATCACATAACTTATCTGTCGCATTTTCAAGGTCCTTTAAGGAATCTGTTAATTCACTTAAATCTCCTGCATCATCTAAACCGAACTCTGATAATGTATCGGAATTCGCAACTGTCGCTGTGACTGTCATCTGGAAGTCTTCTACATCAGCTGTAATCTCGAAATCTTCTGGAATATCGAAGTTTGACCCAATACTTGTATTCTTAAGGTTTAAGCTGTCTGCTAATCCTGGCATTGCAACTCCGATAACGATATGTTTGTTACCATCGGAGATAACTTTTCCGTTTGTTGCTTTGACATTAGAGAAGTTATCTGTATTTAAGATCGCTGCTGTGATCATTGTAAATGGTGTATAGACTGTTGTCTGTTTTCCATTGATCGTTTTGGTTACGGCGGAATGATTTTCATATTCATAACGGATCTTTACTTTTCCTGATTTACCAACAAGTTTCTTTGGTGAAATTTCTTTTCCATCCAGATAGTATGTGACTTTCATAGATACTGGAAGATTTTTATCACTTGTTCCTTGATAGTAAATATCTTTTCCATTGGCATTCCATGTAATGTTGTCCTTTTTGCCTCGTTTATATGTCTCATTTCCCTTAACGTTCTCAACGTCTGTCAGATCTGTAGCATCTTTGATCTTTGCTTCACCTGAGAAGTTCTTTAACCAGTCACTGACAATAACTGTTTTCTCTTCTCCATTCGCATCCGTTTTTACGTATACGGTTTCTTCTTTATCTGCAGTGGACTCGCTGGCTGCTACCGGTACTGCTGCCGGAATTGTAAGAGCTGCAGCGAGAAACATTGCTAATGCTTTCGATAATCTTCTTTTTCTCATAACAATCGCTCTCCTATTCTAAATGCCCCATCTTGAGGGTTGTTTTACAGATCAATTTATCAAATATCATAAACATTGCCGGCAGAATAAAGATTACGGCAACGGTACTGATCACGGCTCCTCGTGCAAGTAAGGTACAGATCGCACTGATCATATCAATATTTGAGTAAATCGCAATACCGATCGTTGCTGCGAAGAAACTTAATCCACTTGTAATGATAGACTGCATGGATGTTTCATGTGCAATACGGATCGCTTCCATTTTCTTCTTGCCATTTATACGCTCTTTCTGATAACGGCTTGTCATCAGGATCGCGTAGTCAACGGTTGCACCTAACTGAATCGTTCCGATAACGATACTTGCAACAAACGGCAGTGATAATCCCGTGTAATATGGAACTGCCATATTGACACAAATCGCAAATTCGATCACGGCTACCAGGATCACTGGTAAGGAAATGGATTTAAATACAATTAAAATGATCACAAAGATTGCCGCGATCGATGCGATATTTACATTTCTAAGGTCAACATTGGTTACGGTCTCCAAGTCATTCATCAATGGTGCTTCTCCAATGACCATAGAACCTGGGCTGTATTTCTTCACAATGTTGTTGATCTCGTTGATCTGTTTATTTACTTTCTCGGTTGCTGATTTGTAATTTGAACAAATAAACTGCATCTCATACTCATCACTTTGCAACATCTCTTTCATAGAAGAAGGAATCATATCAGATGGAATACTAGAACCGATCACGGAGTTCATGCCGAGACACCATTCAACTCCGTCGACTTTATCGATCTCTTTCTGCATGTTGCTTAATTCCTTCTGACTCATGCCATTCTTGATCATGACCATATGGATGTTACTCATTCCAAATTCATCACTTAATTTCTTATTCGCCACATTACTCGGTAAGCTTTGTGGGAGTGATTTATCAATATTATAGTAAATCTCTGTGTGATTATTTCCATAAATTGCCGGGAACAGCAAAATTAAAAATACTACAATTGTTGTTTTATAATGTTTTGTGATAAAGTGTGATGCATTCGTAAGATCTGGCATCAGTGAACGATGGTGTGTCTTCTCAATTAATTTATCACAGATCAGGATCAATGATGGCAAAACTGTTACACAACAGATAACCCCGATAATAACACCTTTCGCCATAACGATACCTAAGTTAGCTCCTAATGCAAATGTCATAAAGCACAGTGCTGCGAATCCAGCAACCGTTGTAACGGAACTTCCTGTGATGGACTTAAATGTATTCGAAATCGCATGTGCCATCGCACGTTCTTTGTCACCTTCAAATCTGATCTTATTACTCTCATAACTATGCAGAAGGAAAATCGAATAATCCATCGTAACTCCTAACTGCAAGATTGCAGTCAATGCCATTGTAAGATAGGACACATCGCTTAAGAAAATATTCGTTCCCAGGTTATAAAGAATTGCCATTCCGATACTTAACAGGAATAAAAAGGCAACGGCAAAGGATTCCATTGTGGCAAATAATACGATCAAAGAAAGTACTGCCGCGATCGTTACGTAGATAGGAATCTCCTGCATGACCAGGTTCTTAATATCGGTAACTACCCCTGACATACCACTGATAAAACACTGTTTTCCAACAATCTTACGCATCTGTGTGACTGCTTCCATCGTGTTATCAGATGATGTCGTTTCTTTAAACATTGCGATCATCATTGTTGCGTTCTTATTAAAGAAAACTTTCCTTACTTTCTCAGGAAGCATCTCTTTGGGAACGCTTAGATCAGCGATGTCATCATACCAGATGATCTTATCAACATGATTGACTTTCTCTAGTTTCTGTTTTAATTTCTGTACGTCATGAAGATTCATATCTTCGACAATGATCATCGAATAGGCTCCGGCTCCAAACTGATCTACCATGATATCCTGCCCCTTCACCGTCTCCAAAGAGTCTGGAAGGTAACTTAAGATGTCATAATTGATCCTTGTCTTCACGATTCCAATGGTTGATGGAATCAATAAAATGAAAGCCAGGAAGACGATGAATTTTCGATGATGTACTAATTTCTTTGCAAATTGTATCATAGCATCCTCCCATTTACATTTATGACGAATAGTCATTTTTTAATCTATATAATGGTATACACCAAAAATGACCAAAAGTCAATAAACTTCTTAAAAGTTTTTGACTTTTGGTCATTTTTTCGTTATACTAAAGAAGATGAAAGGAGAAATTACTATGAAAAAGGTCGAATTAAATAAGAAAAAGAAACAAGATGCCCTTTTGAATACGGCATACCAACTGTTTACAGAAAAGGGATTCCAGAAGACCTCCATCTCCGATATCGTAAATGAAGCTGGCGTTGCTAAGGGTACTTTTTATTTGTATTTTAAAGATAAATTAGACATCCGATATAAATTAATCGCCAAAAAATCTGCAGAAGTATTTAAACACGCCTATCAGGAACTTCAAAAACAATCCATTGATCATTTTGAAGACCAACTGATCTTTATCGTTGACCAAGTCATCGGAGCATTAAATGCTAATCCGACTCTGTTAAAACTGATCTCAAAGCATCTAAGCTGGGGAATGTTTAAAAATTCCTTGGTGGAACCGATCGATGATGCCCAGAGAAATATTTATGATATCTATATGGATCTTTTGAATAATTCTGGTCATGAATTTGATCATCCGGAAGTTATGATCTATATGATTATCGAGATGGTCGCTGGATCTTGCTATAATGTTATTTTGACTGGGGAGCCTGTTTCGGTTGATGAATTGAAGCCTTATTTGTATCAGTCAATTCGGTTGATCATACGGAATCATATATTGTGATTTGTAGTTTGATGACGGAAATTATTGGTGGAATATTATAAAAAGAAATCATGTGTCCGTACGGTTGCCAACACATGATTTCTTTTTATAATATTCAAATAATTTACGTTATTCAAACCACTACACTGTGTGTATGTTTAACGGTATTGGCTAATCATTTTTGTATTCACTAACAGAAGATTATCTTTCACTTTCATCCCTGCTCATCTTAATCATCTCATCCCTCGCCTTTTCCATGTAATGATTTCCTTTTGTTGTTTCTATTTTACTTAATTCTATCACATGGAATTGAAATTTACTACTATAGTAGTCCTCCATACACACCCTCTTGAATTTTTCAATCTTAAATTGTCCACACTCTAGACTTCTGGTATATGATAAAAAATAAATAAACGATCGGAAGAGCAGCATTAGA
>ERZ1673750.1326-NODE-1326-length-12893-cov-5.050787_pt1 | contig 12893 bp, 10 predicted proteins | sample MGYA00580203_ERZ1673750 | MGnify/ENA primary metagenome ERZ1673750 (study PRJEB41218, sample SAMN15661763) | gut metagenome | host: Homo sapiens | place: Canada: London | collected 2015-08-20/2019-03-30 | study: EMG produced TPA metagenomics assembly of... | reverse complement strand
TCCCCGCCAATAAAAATTTCAAGAACAGGCAAAAATTCTTATTCCCGAATAACGGAATCGCAACACCTCCGCTTACCGCCATGTTCCCTCATTCCTTTGGCGGCGGCTCCAGGCCGTACCGGGCATAACCGGAGACGATTTCCTGAAGGATGGCGGAAATTTTTTCCAGGGAACGGACGGGGACGTATTCATACTTTCCATGGAAGTTGTGGCCTCCGGCGCACAGGTTGGGGCACGGCAGCCCCATGAAGGAGAGGCGGGCTCCGTCCGTGCCTCCGCGCACAGGGACGATTTCCGGCCTCACTCCCACGGCTTCCATGGCCCTGCGGGCATGTTCCACCAGGTGCATGTGCGGAAGTATCTTTTCCTTCATGTTGTAATAGGAATCCGTAATTTCCGCCTTTACCGTCCCCTCCCCGTATTTACGGTTCAGCAGGGCCGCACATTCCTGCATGAATTCCTTCTTGCGCTCAAAGGCCTCCCTGTCATGATCCCTGATGAGGTACTCCGCAGCCGCCCGTTCCACATCTCCCCGGAGTGAATCCAAATGATAAAAGCCCTCGTACCCTTCCGTAAAAGCGGGATTCTGGAACGCGGGCAGCATTCCCTGGAATTCCATGAGAACCAGGCAGGCATTCAACATCCTGCCCTTGGCGCTTCCGGGATGAATGGAAGAGCCCTGCACCGTCACCACTGCGGAAGCCGCATTGAAATTTTCGTATTCAATTTCCCCCAGGGCGCCTCCGTCCACGGTATAGGCGAAATCCGCACCAAATCGCGCCACGTCAAAGGCATCCGTTCCGCGTCCTATTTCCTCATCCGGCGTGAAGGCGATCCGTATCTCGCCGTGAGGCCGTTCGGGGTTCAGCAGGAAGGAGGCTGCCATATCCATGATTTCCGCCACACCGGCCTTGTCGTCCGCGCCAAGCAGGGTAGTTCCATCCGTCACGACCAGGTCCTGGCCCAAATAATCCGTCAGTTCGGGAAAAACGGCGGGGGAAAGCACCATTCCCTGTTCCGGATTGAGCAGGATGTCTCCGCCGTCGTACGAGCGCACGATGCGGGGCTTCACTCCGCTGCCGGAGACTCCCGGAGCCGTATCCACATGGGCCACCCAGCCGATGACGGGAACATTCCCCTCCACGTTGGAAGGGATGGAGGCGTAAACAATTCCGGAATCATCATCCAGTTCCGCCTGCGCTCCCATGTCCTTCAATTCCCCGGCCAACAGCCGGGCCAGCTCCGTCTGGCCGGGGGTGGATGGCACGGTGGCGGAATCCGCGTCCGACTGGGAGCCCACGGAGACATACTTCAAAAAACGGTCTAAAACGGAGATGTTCATGGGAAAAATCAAGGATTGGCAAGAGTCTACCACCCGCCCCCGCGAACACAAGCACAAGACACGGTTTATTCTTGCGATTCAGGACGGTGTGCCGTATGTAAACAAAGCTTCTCCCCATGATGACTCCTCTCCCCCTTGGCATTACCCTTGCTTTGTCCCTGACCTGCGGCTCCATGCCCCTTCTGGCCCAGGGGACGTATATGCCCGGCCCCATGCCCGCCACCTCCGGAACAAAGCAGGATCCAACGGACATGTACCTGGAGGCGTTGAGGCTGGTGACCCAAGCCGCAGGACTGGTGGAAAAACGGGATTATATAGGAGCCATCCGCCTGACGCAGCAGGCGGAAGACAAGTTCGGACGCCTGGCTAAGTCTTATCCCCAATGGCGTCCCAACCTGCTGCAAACGCGCCGCCAGCTCAACAGGGAAAATCTGGACCAGTGGCAGAAGCTGGCCCAGCAGCAGGCCGCCGCCTCTTCTTCATCCGGCCCAGGCCTGGAGATGGAACGCCCGGCCTCCGTGCCGAAGCGCCCCAGGCCAAAACCCAACATAGCCCTCCCTCCCGGCTACAAGGGCGTGGAATTCCCTACCCGTCCCGGAGAATCCCTGATCAAAACCATCCCGTCCCCTTCCGTTTCTCCCGGGGCGGCTCCGGAAGTGGTGGAGAGCAATTACGAACGCATCCGCAGACTGCTGGATAAAACCACCATGGAGAACAAGGCTCTGATCCAGGCTCTCAAGCGCACCCGCCGGGAGCAGGAGGAGATTCTGGCAAAACTGGCCGTGGCATCCGCCGGAGAATCCGTTTACCGGGATGAATTGCTCAAGGTCAAAAAGCAGATGGAGGATGAAAGAAAGACCAGCAACAAGCTTATTCAGACTCTCACCAGGAGAGTGGAGGAACTGGAACAAAATGTCACCTCCCTCAGCCAGGACAAAGCCCGTTATCTGGCGCAGATCGCCGATCTTCAGCTGCAGCTCAAGGAGTACCAGGACAAGCTGGACAAAGTGACGGATGAGAAAAACGCCCTCCAGAAAGACCGGGACCAATTGGCGGCCCTGGTGGAGCTCAACAGCCCGGACAAAACAAAAAACCTGTTGGACCGCAACCTGACGCTGGCGGCCCAGCTCAAGGATGCCCAGGACAAAATCGCCGCTCTGGAAACAGCCAAATCCGATTCCGAAGAACAGCGGAAAGCCAACCTGAAAGCGTTGGAAGAGGCGCGTGAGGAATCCGCAGACCTGAAACAGAAACTGATTGCCATCCGGGATGAAAACATCGGCTACCGCAAACGCATCACAGAGTTGAATACCAAGCTCATCAATGCGGATGTGGAACTGTCCAAGCTGGAGGCCAATCCGGAAAAAAGCCCGCTTCTTCTGGAAGAAAACCAGCTGCTGCGCTCCACCATCGCCAAGCAGCTCCGCATACTTTCCGTGCAGGACCAGAGCCGCTCCCTGCTCATCAGCACTTATAAGCGGCTGCATCAGGAAAATCCGGACACGGCGGAAATAGCCTCCCTGATGGACAATGAAGAAGCCATCAAGCTCACTCCTGCGGAAAAACAAATTGTCAACGCCATTGCCAGGGATAACAATATCAATGTTCCCCTGACGGATCAGCAGAAGGAAAAAATCAACAAGCTGGCGCAGGCCCTCTCTGCGGAACGCGGTAAGGCCGCCCAGCTTGCCCGGGATTTGGAACTGGCGCGCAGCCAGATGAAGACCAAAGCGGACAAATCCGCCAGGAATGACAAGAGCCATGCGGAAGCCCTGGCGCGGACCCAGAAGGCCCTGGAACAGAAAAACATTCAGGTGGAGGAACTCACCCGGCAGATGGAAGAACTGAAAAGCCGTTCCGCCGAACAGGCCCGCCTGGCCGCCATCTCCGCCGGAACCATTACTCCGGACCAGGAAAAAGCGCTGAACCGGAGCATGGAAGCCACGGTACGCCGGAAGCTGGAGGCGGAAGCCCTGGGGCAAGGCGCCGCAGAAGCCTTCGCCAAAAAACGCTATGCCGCCGCGGAACAACTGTACCGGACTTTGCTGGACTTCCAGCCGGCCCACGTTCCAGCCCTGGTCAATCTGGGGACCATTCTGCTTCAGCGCAACAAGGCGGAGGAAGCCATTAAATTTCTCAAAAAAGCCACGGAACTGGACGCCTCCTCCTCCCCCGCATGGTTCATGATGGGGGTGGCCCAATACCGCGCCGGGGAAGACCACCACGCCATCGCCTCCCTGACGGAAACGGTCAGGCTGGATCCGGCCAACGCCCTTGCCCTGCTTTACCTGGGCAACCTGGAAACCAGCGCCGGAAACTATGAAAAAGCGGTTATCCACTTTGAAAACGCCCTGAAAATCCAACCGGAATCACCCGACGCGCATTTCAATTTGGCCTGGACCTATTCCCGGCTGGGCCGCACAGCGCAGGCCCGCAAGAGCTATGACGCAGCCATCCGCAGCGGAGGCCTTCCGGATTCCGACCTGGAACTTGCCATTACCGGAACCACCACCCTGCCCCGCAAAAAGCAGGCTCCGGACCAGAATCCCGCATCCGCCGCAAAAGAGGGAGAAACCCGGCTGGCCGCGGCAATAAGCGATCCGTCAGCCATTCCCCACGAAGCCAATGAAGTGCCTGCTCATGTGGCGGAGGATCCGAATGCGCGGGAAAAGCCTTCCGCCGGTCCCAAACAGGTTGTCGTCAGCCACCGTCCGGAATCCGGGAAAGCCTCTCTGGCCTCCCAAATGAAGGAAACCGCCCCCGCGGCTACATCCGCACAACCTCCGGCAGAAACCGCGACTGCCGCAACGGAAACGCCCAAGCCGGAAAAACAGGAACCTCCGCGCAGGAAAAGCCGTTTCCGAATCGGTTCCTGACGTCATTCTCCTTTTTCCCACTAAATAAAGCCATGTATCACGTTTCCATTTTAGGACTGGGCCTCATTGGCTCACGGATTGCACGCCATATGGCCGGGATGGGCGACACGGTCACCGTCTGGAACAGAACTCCGCGGGAGGATTTTCCGGAAGCGGTTCCTACCCCGGCGGATGCGGCCCGCGCTTCCAAAATTATTCAGCTCTACCTGAAAGACAGGAATGCCTGTCTGGAAGTGTTTGAACAAATGAGGGAGGCCCTGACACCGGAGCATATCATTCTGAACCACTCGACTATTGACCTGGCGACTGTCGGAAAACTCTCCCTGATGAGTTCCTCCATCGGCTGCACGTATGTGGATTGCCCGTTCACCGGCTCCCGTTTGCCCGCGGAAAAAGGGGAACTGGTTTACTACGTTGGAACGGATTCCACCACTCTGGACCGCATACGCCCCGTGCTGGAGCACAGTTCCCGGGACATCCTGCATCTGGGAGGCATTGGAGCCGGCACCGTCGTCAAACTGGTCACCAACATGGTCTCCGCCACCATGGTGCAGAGTTTGAGCGAAGCCCTGGCCATCTCCCAGGCGTACGGCATTTCCCCGGAAATGCTGGGCCAGGCCATTTCCCGGAACGTCATTGCCTCCCCTCTGGCCGCATTGAAGCTGCCCCTGATGGCAAAGCGCGACTTTTCCACTCATTTCTCCCTGGACAACATGAGGAAAGACAGTATTTACGCTCAGGAACTTGCCGCAGAAAAAGGAATCCACCCTCCTATTGCCGCCCTGGTTTCCTCCATCATGGGTAAGCTGTGCCGGGAAGGTCATGCGGAAGAGGATTTCAGCTGTCTGGCGGAACAATTCGACTAACTTTTTCCGCGGATGAAATTCAGGGGAACATGCGTCTTTCTGTTGCCGGCTCTTCTTTTGCTCCCTGCTGTCCGGGGACAGGAACGAAACAGGCCTGGTGATGTTTCTTCTGCGGAAGTACAGCAGACAGAAGAAGCGATATCCGCCCAGGAGGCGGCTTTTATTGACGACGCCACGGATCGTCCTGTATTGCAGGGCAATTCCAATGTGAGTCCCGTTGTTCCTCCTTCCCCTCCGGCAAAAGCCGCCTCCGGAACGGAAGAACAACCCGCCAGACGGCAGCCGTTCACCAGCGTTTCCTCATCCAAGCAATTCCATGTCACCGGGATGGATTCTCTGCTGGCCGGAGCCATAGCTACCCGGGCGGATGCCATACGTACTGCGTTGCTAAAAGTCCTCAAGCAGCCTGACGAATGGAAAAACGGCATCAACATCCGCCTGGTAGGAGAGCCGGGAAGCCCCGTTCCGGCCAACCCCGTCCGCATGCAAACCGTCATTGTGGGGAATGCCCTCTCCTATAGCATTTTCATTCATTTGGGCCACGGCATCAACCAGGACAGTCTGCGCCGCGCCATCGTCTCCACCCTGCTTTATGAAATGATGCTGCGCACGGTGGACCCGGAAGGCCTGCCGGACAAAGTCACTCTGCCCCCATGGCTGATTGCCGGGTTGGAACAGGCTGTTCTTTGGCACAATAATGAAGCTGACCGTGCCATGTATTCCACCCTGTTCCAGCAGTCCGGCATTATGACTCCGGAAGAAATCCTGAATTGCCGGGAACCGGAAAAGGAACTGGATGCGACCTCTTACGCGGCCTATCAAACTTCCTGCGGAGCCCTGGTGCTTTGCCTGCTGAACCAGGAAAACGGGCCGGAAGGCATGAAACAGCTTCTTGATCAGGCCATTCTGGGAAATGACGATCCCGGAAACCTCATCAAACGCCATTTCCCTCAGCTCAGCCTGACTCCCTCATCCCTTCATAAATGGTGGACGCTTCAGCTTTCCCGCATGGCGACTCCTCCCCTGACGGAAACTCTCACGATTATGGAAACGGAACGGCACCTTCAGGAAGCCCTTACCCTGGTCAAGTATGATCCGGATACCCGTACTACCGTCACATTTCCTCTGGATGATCTGGAGCAGGCCCATTCCCTGCCGGATCTGAACAGGCAGCTTTCCAACGTGGCTGGCAGCCTGCTCAACCTCAGCAGGCGTTCCTTTCCTTCATACCGGCCCGTCATTGTGGAATATGCCAAGCTGGTGGCCCTGATGCAAACAGGGAAAGTCAACAGCCGGGAAGCCGTCCCCAAAATCAGCCAGCTTCGGGAAATAAGAAACCTTTCCATGAAAACCGCCCGCCGCGTCCGGGACTATATGGACTGGTATGAAATCAACACGCGGTCCGGAACCGGCAAGACATTCGCTTCCTACGCGGCAGCCGTGAAAATCCTCCGGGAACAGGAACAGCCGGCCAATACGCCTGTTTCCCGCTACCTGGACGACATTGAAAAACTGTACACCCTCCCGGCCAGGGCTCCTGTGCCCTCCCTGCATGGGAAGAATTGAGGGAAGGGAGTTTTGCCGTCCCCGGCAAAAGCACTGCACTTCCGGAAAAAACGTTCTCCCATGCCGGCAATGTTACCTTCACGGCAACACAAAATGCCGATGGGTTCTCCCCGGAAACCGGAAGGAGCGGATATCTGGCGCTATGAAGCAAACTGGTTGCCGGGACAGGCCAAATCGCCGCATCACGTTATGAACCAATAGACCGTTCCCTCCAGCGTTTTGAAGAATTCTCTGCATCTGCGCTCACGCGCATTTTTTCATGTGGTCTTTTTTGATTCAGGAGGATTCAGGGATTGTCTTTCCCAAGATGATTTGCAATCATCGCCCCGAATTATTTTCATATCACTATACAATATGGACACGTCATTGAAACTCCACGGCCTGGTGGCCGCCGTACATACTCCGTTCAAGGCGGATGGTTCTCTGAATCCTTCCAGCGTTGACGCCCAGGCCAAGCTGCTTGCCTCCCATGGCATCAAGCTTGCTTTCATTACCGGCAGTACCGGTGAATCCTCCTCCATGCAGCTTGAAGAACGCAAGGAAATCTATTCCGCCTGGAAGGAAGCCTCCGCCAAGCATGGCGTGGAAGTTATCGCCCATACCGGTTCCAACAGCGTCTGGGACGCCCGGGAACTGGCCGCTTTTGCCCAGGAGTGTGGATTCGTGGCCACCAGTTCCCTTGCTCCCTCCTACTACAAGCCCGGCACTGTCCAGCGCCTGGTGGAATGCTGCGCTTTCGCCGCCTCCGGCGCACCCGACCTGCCCTATTATTACTATGATATCCCCGTTCTGACGGGCGTACGTTTCAACCCGGTGGACTTCATCAAGCTGGCCAAGGAACAGATTCCGAATTTCGCAGGCATCAAATTCACCAATCCGGATCTGGCCCTGTACCAGACCACGCTGAATTACGACGAAACCGTGGACATCCCCTGGGGTGTGGACGAATGGTTTACGGGCGCTCTTTCCGTAGGGGCCAAGGGCGCCGTGGGGAGCTCCTTCAACTTTGCTCCGGCCCTGTACCAGAAACTCATGAAAGCCTTTGCGGAAGGCGACGTGGAAACGGCGCGCGACTGCCAGTGGAAGTCCGTGCAGATGATCAATATCCTGGCCTCCAAAGGGTATATGGGCTGCGCCAAGGCTCTGATGGGCTGGCTGGGCGTTGATCTTGGACCCGCCCGACTTCCGCAGGGCAACCCGACCGCTGATCAGCTGAAGGAACTCCGTTCCGAACTGGAAGGCATCGGCTTCTTCCAGTGGGCTTTAAACTGAACCCCGGAATCTGACCGATATGGCTGCAACTCTTGATATGCCCTCCCTGGGCAAGTTCTACCGCCGCCAGCTTCTGGAAGACGTCCTGCCGTTCTGGTTTCCCCGTGCCTACGACGAAAAAAACGGTGGTCTTTACCACTGTTTTGACGCAGACGGCACACTGGTGGACTCCGACAAATCCGTCTGGGCCCAGGGCCGTATGGCATGGATGCTGCTGACGATGTACAACAGCATCGAAAAGAATCCGGACTGGCTCAAATGGGCGGAAAGCGCTCTGGAATTCCTGAAAACCAAGTGCGTTGACCCAACGGACGGCCGCATGTTCTTTCATGTAGCCGCCGACGGTACCCCCATCCGCAAACGCCGCTACGCCTACAGCGAATCTTTCGCCGCCATCGCCTTTGCAGCGCACGCCAGGGCGACCGGCAGCCGGGATTCCGCCCGTGAAGCCCGCCACTGGTTCGACATCTTCACGGACAACTGCTTCACCCCCGGCAAGATGGTTCCCAAGTTCACCGGGGAACGCCCCACGACCGGCCTGGGCACCCGCATGATTACGCTGAACACCGCTCAGGAAATGCGCAAGTACCTGGGAGATGACGACGGCTTTTATACCGGCTGGACAGACCGCTGCATCAACGACCTCCGCACCCTGTTCATGAAACCTGACATCCAGGCAGTCATGGAAGTGGTGGGAACGGACGGCTCCATCATCGACCACTTCGACGAACGCACCCTGAACCCCGGCCACACTACGGAGGGAGGATGGTTCGTGCTGGAAGAAGCCCGCCATCGCGGCAATGACCCCGAACTCATCAAGGTGGGCTGCGACATGATTGACTGGGCATTCGCCCGCGGCTGGGACAAGGAAAACGGCGGCATGCTGTACTACACGGACGTGTACAACAAACCCGTTCAGGAATACTGGCACAACATGAAGTTCTGGTGGCCGCATGATGAAGCGCTCATCGCCATGACGCTCGCCTACAAGCTCACAGGGGAAGAACGCTATGCCATCCGCCACGACATGGTGCGCAACTGGGCTTTCTCCCACTTCCAGGACGTTCAGCATGGCGACTGGTTCGGCTATCTGAACAAGGACGGTTCCAGGGCCAACACCCTCAAGGGGAGCCTCTGGAAATCCTTCTTCCACCATCCCCGCGCCATGTGGTGCTGCGCCCACTACTGCGGAGCCATTTAAGAAGAAATCAAATGTTTCCTGCCGGGAGGCCATTCCGTATCTACGGAGTGGCCGCTTTTTATGCCCTCAACGCAGGATGATATCCTCCGTCCGCACCACCACATCGCCGGGATCCAGCATGGCGTTAATCAGGGAACAGAAGCGGAATTTGCCTATATCTTCCGCTCTTACGGAACATTCCCGAATGTCTCCGCGGGACAGCAGGAAGGCGCGCTTGGTTCCCGGGAGCAGGAAAGTTTCCGGAGTAATCCAGGAGGCCCCGTCCCCGAACACCACGTTGCTGTACCGCGTATCCGTCACCATCCCGTTCCGGAGAATCAGCGCTTCTTCGTCACAGCCCAAGGCCGCCCCTGCCGCCAGAAGCCCTGTCCGATCCTCCCACTTGCATGAGTAATCCAGCCCGGGCATTTCCACACACGTCAGCGTCTGCACCTGCCGGGGACGGTAGGGCTCAAAGGAGGTGCGGCGCACCCTTCCCCGCGTATCATACGTGATATGGCATTTGTAAACGCCGCGGCTCTCCGGGCCGGGACAGGCCGAAAGAACGGAAGCCAGATCGGGAACGGGAGCTCCGTCCGAACCATGAACGCCGATGGAGGCTTCCACCCTCCGCTGGTGCCAGGGAAGCAGGCAGGGAGCGCCATTCTCCCATTTAACGGTTTCAAAAATCAAACGGCACATAAACTTTGGCTACAGCTTCCCGGTATTCCTCTTCCATCCGGCTCATGACGGTAATCCCTCCACCGCTCTTGTATACCATTCCCCGCTCATCCTCCTCCATGAAGCGGATGGAGACGGCGGAATCCAAATCCCGCCCGTTGAAAAAGCCGAAAATTCCGGTATAAAACCCCCTCTCCATATCCTCCGCTTCCGCGATGGCCCGGCAGGTGGCTTCCTTGGGCGCTCCGGTCACGCTCCCGGCGGGAAGCAGCTTCAGAAGGATTTCCCCCAGGCGGGAACGCCAGTTTTCCGGCAACAGCCCTGAAATTTCGGAACTGCATTGAAGAATAGAGCCTTTGGACGTTTCTACAGGGCTGATATAGCGGTAGCGTTTTACCTTCACGCCGGTTGCCACCATGGAAAGATCATTGCGCATCAGGTCCACAATGGTGGCGGATTCCCTATTCTCCTTTTCATCCGTTTCCAGCCAGCGGCGCGCTTCCTGCGTAGCGGACGGCGCCGTTCCCTTCATGGGAAACGTGGAAATGGAGCGCCCGCGCACCGTGACAAACGGTTCCGGAGAAAAGCAGACGCAGCCGCGGCCGTGCACTCCGGAAATCCGCGCGTCCGGCCCCAGCAGCATCCGGTAAGGCGCGCGGGCAAACCGGAACAGATGGCGCAGCGTCAGGTTGGTTTCCACGGGGGTGGACACGCATAAATTCAGCAGGTAGGAATCCCCTCTCATCAGATGGTTCCGGACGGAGGCGAAGGATGCCGCATACCGGGACATGGGCTGGGGGGATGGAATGAACCGCAGCCGTTCCGGAAGCGGAGGGCCGCCGTCCTGACTTCCCATCGCGCCCAGCGGCAGGGAAAAAGCAGCCATGCGCTCCCCCTCCGTTTCCGAAGGTTCAAACAGCAGGTTATGGCCCATATCATGGGAAATGACAAAAAAGAACGGACATTCCGCACGGCCCAGGGCGTTCATGCGGCTGATGGTCTGTTCCCGTGTGTACATTGTCGGGAATTACTCTATCATGTGCGCGCCATGAGTCAACCGAACGTCTGGATCATCGACCACCGGGATTCTTTCACCTGGAATCTTGCAGAACTCGTCAGAAGGACGGGAATGGCCGTTCCGCGCGTGGTTTCCAATGAATCCCCGGAACTGGAACAGGCGGTTCAGGCGGGGGAAAAGCTTATCCTGTCTCCCGGTCCGGGAACGGTGGAGGATGCCTGCCACCGGGCCACCTTCCGTCTTCTGGACCGCCTGCCCCGCTTTACCCCGGTGCTGGGCGTATGCCTGGGGCATCAGATCCTGGGCGTGCGCTTCGGAGCCCGTCTGGAACACCTTTCCCGGCCCCTTCACGGAGCGCGGGAATTCATACGCAGGACGGAGCAGTGTCCCCTTCTGGAAGGATTGCCGGAACAATTTCCTGCAGCACTTTACCATTCCTGGCGCCTTGCCGCTTTTCCCTGGCCGGCTGAGCTGATGGTCACGGCGAGGGATTCCGGGAAAAATGTGCAGGCCATCCGCCACAGGCACCTCCCCCTTTACGGCATTCAGTTCCATCCGGAATCCATCCTGACGCCGGACGGAGAAGCGCTGCTCCGGAACTTCCTGTCCCTTCCGGCAGGCAGCCGGGAAAAACGGCGCATCAAATGATTCCATCCCAGCCCCCGGCATCAGGGATGAACGGGACAAGGCCGGAAAGTGTCTCACTCCCGTGCGGTTCCGGCTCCCATACCCGGCCGCTTCAGAGATAACGTTTTTCACCTTTATGAATGCACAGGACGAACTCAAGATCAGGGACATGGAAATCCTGTTCCAGCCTTTTCACTCACGCAAGCTCAGCACTCCCACCCGTATCGTCCTTCCGGCCATGACCCGGGGATTTTCTCCCAACGGGGTTCCCACGGACCAGGTAGCCGCTTATTATAAAAGGCGGGCCGGGCATGAAGTAGGGCTCATCATCACGGAGGGCACTTTCATTGACGAGCCCAGCGCCTCGCCTTCCTCCAACTATCCCAATTTCTTCGGGGGCGCTTCCCTGCGGGGATGGAAAAAGGTGCTGGAAGCCGTCCACACCACGGATTGCAAAATAGCCCCGCAACTCTGGCATGTGGGCATGGCCCGGCCCTTCAAGGGAGAAGACTTGCCCAATCCGGAGCTGCCGCCCATCGGGCCTTCCGGAATTGACGTAAACACGCTGGAACAGACGGCGGAACCGATGAGCATCGCTAAAATTGAGGAGGTTATCAATGCTTTTGCGAGGGCGGCTGCGGACGCCAAGCGGCTGGGTTTTGACGGTGTGGAACTGCATGGAGCGCACGGCTACCTGATTGACCAGTTTTTCTGGAAGGAGACCAACAGGCGCACGGACGAATACGGAGGCGACCTGGTAGGCCGGACCCGTTTTGCCAGCCGCATCATCCATGCCGTCCGCAAGGCAGTGGGCAGCCGGTTCCCCATCATCTTCCGCTTCTCCCAATGGAAAACGGGCCATTATGACGCCAAGCTGGCGTATACCCCCATGGAACTGGAAGCTTTTCTGGCTCCGCTGACGGATGCGGGCGTGGATATCTTTGACTGTTCCACACGCCGGTTTTGGGAACCGGAGTTTGAAGGTTCCCGCCTCAACCTAGCCGGGTGGACCAGGAAACTTACCGGAAAACCCACGATTTCCGTCGGCTCCGTGGGGCTTAAGGGAGATTTTACGAATGCCTTTGACGGAGGGCCGGAAGCGGAGGCCGCCAGTGTGGAACCTCTGGTGGAACGGCTGAAAGCAGGGGAATTTGACCTGATTGCCGTAGGCCGCGCCCTGCTGGCGGATGCGGAATGGGCGGAAAAAATACGCCATGCGCGGGAAAAAGATATCCACCTGTTTACGAAGGAAGACCTGAAAACGCTGAAATAACGGATTTGCCTGACCGGAAGGATGATGGGGGAACTCCACTCCGCAAAGCCGGAAGGTAGAAAAACGCCAGGCCGCCCCAAAACGGAGGAGCCGGATTCTTACCCCATTTCCGCAGCAATCATCGTTCCCGCAGAGGAGGTTCTTTTATTTCTTCCTGACGCGGACAGTCAGGTACAACAGCCGCAGAAGAAC
>ERZ1673750.1320-NODE-1320-length-12949-cov-6.505429_pt1 | contig 12949 bp, 9 predicted proteins | sample MGYA00580203_ERZ1673750 | MGnify/ENA primary metagenome ERZ1673750 (study PRJEB41218, sample SAMN15661763) | gut metagenome | host: Homo sapiens | place: Canada: London | collected 2015-08-20/2019-03-30 | study: EMG produced TPA metagenomics assembly of... | reverse complement strand
AATAAATTTTTTTAAGATAAAAAAGAGAAGAATATGGAAGAAGGGAAAGAAAATGAATAGGACTAAAAAGAATGACTTGGGTAGAAAGTATGCTGAGTCAGAAACAAAAAAAGAAGGATTTCCATTTAGACATTGGAAGGTTATTGCATTTTATTTGGTATTATATGATATTGTAGCAGTAAATTTTTCTTATTTTTTTGGATTATTAATTCGTTTTGATTTGCGTTACTCAAGTATTCCGAAAGAGTATTTAAACGCATTTATTAAATTCGCTCCGTTTTATACGGCATTTGTAATTATTATATTTTATGTATTTAGACTTTATAATAGTTTGTGGCGTTTTGCTAGTTTTAGCGAGTTGAATCGTGTCTTTTTTGCAACTATAATTACAACAGTATTTCAGGTGATTGGTATTACAGTATGCTTAGAAAGAATGCCATTATCTTATTATATTGTTGGATGTGGAACACAGTTTGCTTTAACATTAATAGTTCGGTTTGCGTACCGATATATTACTTTGGAACGTACAAAAATGGAACATTTACAAGATGCTAAAAATGTTCATCGGGCAATGATTATCGGTGCAGGTGCAGCAGGTCAGGTTATTTTAAAGGAATTAAAGAGTTCTGATTTGGTTGATGCAAAAGCATGTTGTATTATTGATGACAATCAGAACAAATGGGGACGCTACATGCTCGGTATTCCGGTTGTTGGTGGAAGGGATTCTATTTTAGAAGCAGTAGAAAAGTATGAGATTGACCAGATTTTATTTGCGATTCCTACAGCAAGCCCAGAAGAAAAGAGAGACATTTTAAATATCTGTCAGGAAACAAATTGCGAGTTAAAGAGTCTTCCGGGTGTATACCAGCTTGTAAACGGTCAGGTATCTTTAAGCAAGCTGAAGCCGGTCGCAGTAGAAGACCTCTTAGGACATGAGCCGATCAAGGCAAACTTAGACGAAGTATTCCAATATATTCAGGGGAAAAAGGTTCTTGTAACAGGAGCCGGCGGAAGCATCGGTTCCGAAATCTCCCGTCAGGTAGCCGGACATCATCCAGAACAACTGATTCTCTTTGACGTCTACGAAAACAGCTTATACGACCTTGAACAGTGGTTAAAGAGAACTTATCCGGACTTAAACATGATCGCGCTTACAGGCTCTGTACGTGACAGCCGGAGAATCTGCCAGGTATTTGCACAGTATAAACCAGATATCGTATACCACGCAGCAGCACATAAGCATGTACCATTAATGGAAACATCACCGAACGAGGCAATCAAGAATAATGCCGTCGGAACATATAAAACAGCTTACGCAGCCATGATCAACGGCTGCCAGCGATTCGTACTGATCAGTACAGACAAAGCGGTAAACCCAACAAACATCATGGGAGCCAGCAAGCGTATCTGCGAAATGATCATCCAGTCTTTTGACCGAATGATCAAAGAAGGAAAAGCACACGAGATGCCAATGCTTTACACACACAGCGAAGAAGAGAATGGCATCATGCATCAGATCCGCCAGAAGAAATTTATTCCAAGAACAGAATACGTCGCAGTACGTTTCGGAAACGTACTCGGAAGCAACGGCTCCGTAATCCCACTCTTCAAACGTCAGATTGAAGAAGGCGGTCCGGTAACCGTAACCCATCCGGACATCATCCGTTACTTCATGACCATTCCGGAAGCCGTAAGCCTCGTACTTTCCGCAGGAACAAACGCCGAAGGCGGAGAAATCTTCGTCCTCGACATGGGATCACCGGTAAAAATCGACACCTTAGCAAGGAATCTGATTCGTCTCTCCGGGCATGAGCCGGATGTGGATATAAAGATTGAATATACAGGACTGCGGCCAGGAGAAAAACTCTTTGAAGAAAAATTAATGGCAGAAGAGGGATTAAAGAAAACGAAAAATAAATTAATACACATCGGCTGTCCAATCCCATTCAACACCGAACAGTTCCTTCAGCAGCTTACTGTCTTAATGAAAGCTGCCTACGATAATGACAAAAATATTCGCGAGATGGTAGAACTGATTGTTCCTACCTATCATCCAGCAGGAAAGAACGGAAGCGAGAATAAAGGCAAGGTTTATGAGCTGCAGCGCAAGATGATGGAACAGGCTGCGGTGGCGAAGGAAGTGTAAGCAGGGCAGTTGGAAAGATACATAAAGAACTTTACAGTATAAACAACATAAGGAGTAGGAAAATGGCTTTTGTAAATAATGGAAGATTTGAAAAGTTTGAAAATAAAATATGGCTGGCCTCCCCAACAATGTATCCAGAATCCATGCGTTATGTAATGGAAGCTTATGAAACAAACTGGATGTCTACGGTTGGTGCCAATATTAATGAAGTTGAAAAAGCAGCGGCAGAAGTATCAGAAACAAAGTATGCGGTTGCATTATCCTGTGGAACAGCAGCCCTTCATCTTTGTATGAAGTTAGCCGGTGAAAAATTATATGGAAAGCCACCAGTTGGAGTGGGCGCATTGGATAATAAGCGCGTTTTTTGTACAGATATGACATTCAATGCAACCTTGAATCCAGTTGTTTATGAAGGAGGAATACCGGTCTTTATTGACACAGAGTATGATTCCTGGGGAATGGATCCGGCTGCACTGGAAAAGGCTTTTGCAATGTACCCAGAGGTAAAGCTGGTTGTATATGCTGAATTATATGGATTTCCTGGAAACATTAAACAGATTAAAGAGATTTGCGAAAAGCATGGAGCTTTATTAGTCGAAGATGCAGCCGAGGCAATGGGAGCAACATGGGAAGGCAGACAGTGTGGTTCTTATGGTGATTACGCCGCTGTTTCCTATAATGGAAATAAAATCATTACAGGGTCTGCTGGTGGATGTCTGTTGACCAACTCACTGGAAGATGCTAATCAGGCTCGCAAATGGTCAACACAGGCAAGAGAAGCAGCTGCATGGTATCAGAACGAAGAAGTTGGCTACAACTATCGTATGAGTAATGTTATTGCCGGTGTTATCAGAGACCAGTACAATCATTTGCAAGAACATATTGCTGAGAAGCAAGCAATCTATAATCGTTACAAAGAAGGATTAAAAGACCTTCCAATAAAGATGAATCCGTTTGATGAAACAAAGGCAGAACCAAATTACTGGTTAAGTTCTATGTTAATTGATGAAGAAGCAATGTGCAAGCAAGTTCGAGGTGAAACAGAAGCCCTTTACATTTCAGAAACAGGAAAAAGCTGTCCAACAGAAATCTTAGATGCAATCAGCAGCATTAATGCAGAAGGCAGACCAATCTGGAAACCAATGCATATGCAGCCAATGTACCGAATGCATGAATTTATAACAGTGAATGGTTCCGGCAGAGCAAAAACCAACGCCTATATCGCTGGTGGAATTAAAGATGTCGGTGCTGATATCTTCCAGAGAGGCGTGTGCCTGCCATCCGATAATAAGATGACAGCGGAACAGCAGGATAGAATTATTGAAGTGATTAAGGCTTGTTTTGAATAGGTGTGGATATGAAGAATAAGAAGAAATTATATGCTGCATCTGCTGTAGCCGGAGCTGCCGCAGGAGCGGCAATTTACAAGAAAAAACATAACAAAAAGCCAGAATTACAGGACAAAAAAGCCCGCAAAGTAACATTATATGAGAAATACGTAAAAAGAATAATTGATATCCTATGTGCATCATTAGCAATCATAGTATTTAGCTGGTTATATGTCATTGTAGCGGTATTAGTAAGAGTAAAGTTAGGTTCTCCCGTATTATTTACACAGCCACGTCCGGGCAAAGATGAAAAAATCTTTAAAATGTATAAGTTCCGAACCATGACAGATGAAAGAGACGAAAACGGAGAACTCCTTCCAGACGAAATACGTCTTACCAAGTTTGGAAAGTGGCTTCGTTCTACAAGTCTTGACGAACTACCAGAAGCATTTAACATCTTAAAAGGAGATATGAGTATTATCGGACCAAGACCACAGCTTGTAAGAGACATGGTTTTCATGACGGAAGAACAGAGACAGCGTCATACCGTAAAACCAGGTTTAAGCGGACTTGCTCAGGTTAATGGAAGAAATGATATTGACTGGGAAGACAAATTAAACTGGGACTTAAAATACATAAAGAAAATTACTTTTGTGGGAGATGTAAAAATTATCTTCCAGACAGTAATGAAAGCTTTTATCAAACAGGAAGGAATCACAGAAGGCGATATGGCAACAGCACAGGACTTTGGTGATTATCTGTTAGGAAAAGGTGAGGTAAGTAAAGAGGAATATGATGAGAAACAGGAGGAAGCGAAGTTATTACTTGCTGGCAAGGATATTGTAAAGAGTAAAAATGAGTTAGTTTCTATCATAATGCCTTCATACAATACCGCAGAATATATAGCGGAATCAATAGAATCTGTTTTGAATCAGACCTATGAAAATTGGGAATTAATCATAGTTGATGATTGTTCTACAGATAATACAGATGAGATTGTTCAACAGTTTGATGATGAAAGAATCAAGTATCACAAAAATAAAAAGAATTCTGGAGCTGCCGTCTCTCGTAACAGAGCACTAAAATTAGCTAGAGGAAAATGGATAGCTTTCTTAGATAGCGATGATTTATGGTTGCCTGAAAAATTAGAAATGCAGATAAATTTTATGAGTTCTAATAATTATCATTTTTCTTATACCAATTATGATGAAATTGACATGGATGGAAGAAAAACTGGGATAAGAGTAACTGGTCCAAAGAAAATTACAAAGACAGGTATGTTTAATTACTGTTGGCCGGGTTGTTTAACTGTAATGTATGATGCAGAACAGATTGGCTTAATTCAAATAGCAGATATAAAGAAGAATAATGACTATGCTATGTGGTTAAAGATATGTAAACATGCAGATTGCTATTTGCTTAATAAATGCCTTAGCCGTTATAGAAAAGGTCGAGTTGGTTCGGTAAGCACTCATAGCATTAAAACAATGATTGGTTGGCATTATAAATTATATAGAGATGCGGAGCAATTAGGAGTATTAGAAAGTATTTTTAATACGGGAAGAAATCTGATTTTTGGATTTTATAAGAAGAAAAGATATGTAAAAACAGTTAGATAAGAGAGGAACAAAGAAAATGGAAAGAGATTCTTTTTTATATAAGGCAAGAAGAACGGGGCAGGTGGTTGCTCATAAGTTTATTCCTGATACAGTAATGTCTAAATTATATTTTAAAATTGTTCTTGGTAAAAAGTTAAATTTGGATAATCCACAGACATTTAATGAGAAATTACAGTGGTGTAAACTTTTCTATTATCCAAGAAGTAAAAGAGTGGTAACTTGCACAGATAAATATGCTGTAAGAAAATATATTAAGAAAAAAGGATATGGTGATACATTAACTCCTTTGCTTGGAGCATGGGATAGAGCGGAAGATATCGAATGGGACAAGCTTCCAGATCAATTTGTATTAAAGTGTAATCATGGATGTGCTTATAATATTGTTGTATCAGATAAAAAGACTTTGGATAAAAAAACTACAGAAAAGCAGTTAAACACATGGTTAAAAGAGGACTTTGGTGCATTTAATATAGAGCTTCATTATTCAAAAATAAAGCCACATAAGATTATCTGTGAAGAATTTTTGGGAGCAAATATTACAGATTATAAATTTTTTTGTTTTAACGGAGAACCTAAGTTTATTTATGTGTCAAATGATTTGATTCACGATAGACAGGCTCAGATAGGTTTTTTCTATTTAGATGGTTCAAAAATGCCATTAACTAGAGATGATTATACAGATATTCCAGAAGTTAAGTTACCATCATTTTTTAATGAGATGCTAGACATGGCAAAAGACTTATCTAAAGATTTTCCATTTGTAAGAGTTGATTTCTTTTTAGCTAATGATACATATTATTTTGCAGAATTAACATTTACGCCAAGTGCGGCAATGATGCCATTTAATCCAGATAAATATGATTTAGAATGGGGAAAAATGTTAGACATATCAGAATTGGAAGAAAAATATGGAAAGAAAAAGTAGAAAAATAGGTATTATAGGACATTTTGGTGGAAAAGAGAATATATTAGATGGACAGACTATAAAGACTAAAATTTTACATGAAGAACTGTCAAAGGCAACGGACTGGAAAATTATAAAAGTAGATACCTATTATAAAAAGAAGAATCCTATAAAATTGCTTATTGATACATTTAAATGTTTATTTAGTACAAAAGATATTATCGTGCTTCTTTCTGGTAATGGAATGAAATTCTATTTTCCTATATTAAGTTTCTTTGCACAGAAATTTCATACAAATATTTACCATGATGTGATTGGTGGAAATTTAGATTTATATGTTTCTAAATATCCTAAGTTTAAGAAATATCTTAATTCTTTTCAAATTAATTGGGTAGAAACAGCGGGAATGAAAGATAAGCTTGAAAATCAGGCTATAAAAAATTGTGAAGTAATGCCCAACTTTAAAAGATTATCGATAGCAGATAGAGAAGAAGAGATAGAATTTTCAGAACCATATCGTTTCTGTATTTTTTCAAGAGTTATGAAAGAAAAAGGAATAGAAGATGCGATAGATGCTATTCAGAGCATTAATGAAGATGCCGGCAGAGTAATCTGCAGTTTGGACATATATGGTCGCATTGATGATGGGTATGCAGAACGCTTTGAAGAAGTTTTAAAAAATGTAACAGAGGCGATTCAATATAAAGGGATGGTTCCATATGATAAAAGCGTGGAGGCTATAAAAGATTATTATGCATTATTATTTCCGACATATTGGGATGGAGAAGGTTTTCCAGGAACAATAGTTGATGCATTCTCGGCAGGATTACCAGTTGTTGCAACAGATTGGAATTGTAATGCAGAGATTATCGTAAATAAAGAGAATGGAATTCTATATCCGAACGAGGAAATAAGAAATTTAACAGAAGCGATAAAGTGGATGTTAAATAATAAAGATAGTATTAATGAACTTAAAAGTAATTGTTTGATATCAGCAAAAAAATATCAACCAGATGAGTATATTAAAAAAATAGTAAATGTGATTACAGAGAGTTAGGGTTTATAAATTATGAAAAGACTATTATGCATTGTAAGTTCTTTAGATACAGGTGGAGCTGAAACATTTATGATGAAAATCTTTAGAGGTTTACCAGCAGAATATAAGTTGGATTTTATTGTTTCAACAGATACAGGATTTTATGAGAAAGAAGTATTATCTTTAGGAGGGAAAATATATCGGATACCTTTAAGAACTGAACACCCAATTAAGACTTTTAATGCTATTAAAAAAATAGTTAAAGATAATAATTATCAGTATGTGTTAAAGCTCTGTGATACACCAATTGGTTTTTTTGATTTGTTAGCAGCAAAAATGGGCGGTGCAAATAAAATTTGTGTTAGATCATGCAATGCAAATTCTAATGAAGGAAAACTAAAATCACTAGTTAATAAAATGTTACGTCCCTTTTTTAATATGATTACAGATGTAAAAATAGCACCTTCTAAGTTGGCAGCAGAATATACTTTTGGGTATAAAGCAGTTAATAAAAATGAAGTGGTGTTTTTACATAATGCAGTAGATTTAGATGTATACAACTATGATTCTCAAAAAAGAAAAAAAATTAGAGAAGAACTGAATATCAAGCCTGAACAATTAGTTGTTGGTCATATTGGTAGATTTAATTACCAAAAAAATCATGAATTTTTATTAGATATATTTTCATCTATTCAATCTAAAAGAAAAGATGCAGTATTACTTTTAGTTGGAGATGGAGAAAAAAAGGAAGAAATAATCTCTAAAATAGATAGATTAGGATTAACTCAAAATGTTATTTTAACAGGAATTCGCTCAGATATTCCAGATTTGTTATCAAGCATGGACGTATTTGTATTTCCATCGTTTTTTGAGGGAATGCCAAATACAATTATAGAAGCACAGGCAACAGGAATGCCATGTATATTATCAGACAGTATTACAAAAGAAGCGGAAATTACAAATTTGTTAGAGTATCTTTCATTGAGTGAAGATTGCAACAAATGGGCAACTATAGCTATAGACAGCGTTTTGAAAGATAGACCTGATACAAGAGAAGATTTTATTAAACAAGGATATAATATTGAATATTCAATTTCAAAATTAATTGAAATTATATTTTAAATACTAAGGAGAAGCTGATGAATGTAACATATAAAATGTCAGATAGATTAGTTTGGATAGCGACAGTATTTTTATTTTCATCGATTACAATATTTGAATCATATACATGGGGAAAATACATTCTGATACTAGCTTGCTTATTTATTCTTTTTGTAGATGTTTTAGAAGGAAAAGCCAAATACCATTATACAATAGGTGCTTATCATTATTTTATGTGTATTCTTACGGTATACACTTTTTTGAGTTCTATATGGGGAATTAGTGCAAAAGATTCATTGACTAAAACATTTACTTATATTCAAATACTTATATGCATGAGTATTGTATATAATCATTTTAATAAATTTGATAATGTAACTCCATTAATAGAAGTAGTTAAATGGTCGAGCTATGTAATATCTATTTATTCTATTATGTACTATGGTCTTAACTTTGTAATAAGTATGATGACTTCCGGTGTTAGATTAGATAATTCATATAGCAATATTAATACGATAGGAATGTTAGCAGCATTTGGTATAATCATTCAGATAGATGATATTTTAAGAGAAAAAAAGATTGGATTAGAGACAATATTTTGTGTACCTGCATTTATGATGGCTATCGCTACACAAAGTAGAAAAGCATTGTTAATGATGGTTATTGGTATTTTATTAGTTCTCATTTCCAGAAATTTATCAAGTGGAAAACTTGTAAGAAATATAATAAAAATTATAATAATTATAGTAATAGCGTTGTTAGTGTTAAAGACACTTTCTGGAATGGAGATATTTTCGGGAATTAATCAAAGAATGGAATATTTAGTTGCTATGTTCACTGGAAAAGGTGAAATTGGAAATTCGGCCATGTTGCGACAACAACTAATAGATTTGGGTATTGAGATGTTTAAAAAGCATCCTATTTTAGGGATTGGTATAGGATGTCCGCACATAATAGCAGGGCAGGTATTAAATTTTGATGCGTATTTACATAATAATTTTATTGAAGTATTAGCTGGTGGAGGAATTATAGGATTTCTTTTATATTATGGCGCATATGGGTATTTAATTGTAAAATTTTACAAATTAAGAAAAATGGGAACTAAGATATATTCATTATGTATAATATTACTACTTATTTGTTTGTTTAGAGAATATGCTATGGTATCAATATATGATAAAAGTACATATTTTTATTTTATGATTTATTTTATGGAAGTAGATAAATTAAAGCAAATAAAAAGGAGGAAAACAAATGTTATTATCAGCAGATAAAAAACGTTATGGAGAAGAAAAAATACCATTGTTTCAAATGTTTATGAGATTGAAACAAGAAACAAAAAATCCTATATTAAAAATTATTTATAAAATATGTTTTGTATATTTTAGAAATAGGTTGTTGATTGAAATGTCAGTAGATTCAAATATTGATGCGGGAGCATATTTTGGTCATCCATTTTGTATTAATATTAATCCACATAGCAAAATAGGAAAAAATTGTAATATACATAAAGGGGTTACAATCGGACAAGAAAATAGAGGGGTGAGAAAGGGAGCTCCAACTATAGGTAATGAAGTTTGGATAGGAGTTAATGCCACAATTGTAGGGAAAATTTCAATAGGGAATGATGTCTTAATTGCACCAAACACGTATGTAAATTGTGATATTCCAAGTCATTCTATAGTTTTTGGTAACCCTTGTATTATAAAACATAATGATAGGGCAACAGAAGGATATATTAATAGAAAAATTTGATGTTTATAGGAGAAAAAAGCACATAAAACAGATGGAAAAAGATTGTCATATCCTGTAATTGGGAGTATAGGATAAATTTTAATAAATTTTCATAGCAATTTGTATTGAAGTGTAATCATAATTTAGGGATTGGTATGTGTAAGAGTTAAGTTTTGATATACATTTATATAAAAGGACTGGTGAGATACTAGTTGATAAGAATTAATAGTTTTCTAGTATAGTATGTATATTTGTATATATTATTAGAGCTTTTTGAAAGAGAAAAAATATAAGGGTGATGATTATGCAATTAGGGAAAATAATCAAATGTGGAAAAAAATATTTCATAAATGAGGCATATAGATTTGGAGTGAATTCTTATTTGGGATTTTATAATAATACAACAGATAAAAAATATATAAAAAAAGAATTCTATTATAAAATGGGTAAAGTATTAGATTTAGATAATCCACAAACATTTAATGAAAAACTTCAATGGCTTAAATTATATGATCGTAAACTTGAGTATATAAAAATGGTTGACAAGTATCAAGTTAAAAAATATGTTGCTGAGAAAATTGGAGAAGAGTATATTATTCCAACACTAGGAATTTGGGATAGAGCGGAAGACATTGAATGGGATATACTTCCTGATAAATTTGTATTGAAAGCAACTCATGATTCTGGGGGATTGGTAATTTGTACAGATAAAAATATTTTAGACAAAGAAGTAGCAATAGATAAATTAAATAAGAGTTTGAGAACAGATTATTATTTATTACATAGAGAATGGCCATACAAGGATGTTCCAAGAAAAATTATAGCAGAGAAGTTTATGATGGATGATCAGGTTAAGGATTTGAGAGATTATAAATTCTTTTGTTTCAATGGAAAGGTAAAGATTTTTAAAATAGATTTTGATAGACAGACTAATCATAGAGCCAATTACTATAATAATGTTGGAGATTTACTTCCTTTTGGTGAAGCTGATTATCCCCCTGATTATAATAAGAAATTAAGAATGCCTAAACATTTAGAAAAAATGATTGAGTTGGCAGAAAAGTTAGCACAAGATATATCGTTCATTAGAGTTGATTTTTATGAAGTTAATTCAAAAATATATTTTGGTGAATTGACTTTTTTTCCAGCAGCAGGTATGGGAAAATTTACTTCAACAGAATGGGACTATACATTAGGACGATGGATTGAATTACCCGAAAAAGAGGAAGGGATTAAATAATAGGACTTTTGATAGGAGTAAATTTAGCAGTTTGTACATTCTTTTTATTGAGTGGATATATTAGTGGTATTTACAGAATGGGAAGTGCTTTAGAATATTTAAGAAAGCGGCTTATTCGTATTTGGTTGACTTTTATGCTTTGTTGTACATTGACCAGTATTTGTATGGAATTAGTTTATCAGCAGGCATTTGTTGCTTGGAAAATGATTATGGAAGAGCTATTGTGCCAGTACATATTAGGTATATTAAAAATCCAGGCTTATTATATTTTGAAGAAGGTTATGGAGAAGTATTGGGCATTGTAGATGAAGAAATTATTAAATTTCAAAAACGGTAAAAGAGGTAAAATTGTAGATGAAGAAATTATTAAATTTCAAAAGCAGTAAAAGAGGTAAAAAAAGTGTCATCAAGGGGTAAAAAATTATTTTTAAATACAGGCTCATCTTTAATTTTTCAAGTGACGACGATTATTTGTGGATTTATTTTACCTCGTTTAATTTTAAAAGCATTTGGCTCTGAGGTAAACGGATTAGTTAATTCAATAACACAATTTTTAGGAATTATTTCCTTTTTAGAATTAGGAGTAGGCTCAGTTATTCAATCATCGTTATATAAACCATTAGCAGATAAAGATGAAAATCAAATAAGTAAAGTTGTTGTATCTGGACAGAAATTTTTTTCAAAATTGGCTTTGATATTATTGGTTTATGTAATAATATTGATGGGAATATATCCTTTTATAGCGAATCAAAAGTTTGGCTTTGTTTATACAGCAACAATGATTGCAGTTATTAGTATAAGTTCTTTTGCTCAATATTATTTTGGAATAGTTAATAGGTTGCTTCTTACAGCAGATCAAAAGGGATACATATCTTATAATGCACAAACGATTACTTTAATTTTAAATACAGTAGCCTGCTTTATTTTGATTAAGATAGGGGCATCTATACATATAGTAAAATTAACAACATCTTTGATATATATTGTTCGTCCTATAGTTTTGGCTATATATGTAAAAAGACATTATAAGTTAAATTGGAAAATTCAATATGAAGGAGAACCAATTAAACAAAAATGGAATGGAGTGGCTCAGCATGTTTCCGCAGTTATTTTAGATGGCACCGATAATATAGTATTGACTATTTTTTCTGGGTTAAAAGCAGTATCGGTTTATTCTGTATATAATCTTGTGGTTTCTGGTGTTAAACAGCTTTTATTATCAATGACAAATGGCATTCAGTCATTGATAGGAGAGTTATGGGCTAAAAAAGAACTTGATAATTTATATAGTTTTTTTGGATGGGTAGAATGGAGCATTCATACAGGAACAACATTTATATTTGGTGTTACATCTATTTTAATTATTCCTTTTGTTCAGGTGTATACAAGTGGTGTGTCAGATGTTAATTATATTCAGCCATTATTTGCAATATTAATTGTTGTAGCGAATGCGGGACATTGTTTAAGACTACCATACAATATAATGATTTTAGCCGGGGGACATTATAAGCAGACTCAAAGAAATTATATTATAGCGGCGATAATTAATATTGTAATATCAATAGTTGCTGTTAAGACATGGGGATTAGTAGGAGTAGCTATTGGAACGGCTATAGCGATGTTCTATCAAACTATTTGGATGGCATTTTATGATTCGAAAAATTTAATTAAATGGCCATTTACAAAGTTTTTAAAGCAAATTGCAGTAGATTTTATTACAGTATTCTTTTTGCATATTATTGCCAACCCGGAAATTGGAGGGAAAATATCTGTAATAAATAGAATATTTGTATTGAGTACAGTAAGCTATGTTTCTTGGATTGTATTGGCTATTAAGATTG
>ERZ1673750.1312-NODE-1312-length-13022-cov-8.528418_pt1 | contig 13022 bp, 14 predicted proteins | sample MGYA00580203_ERZ1673750 | MGnify/ENA primary metagenome ERZ1673750 (study PRJEB41218, sample SAMN15661763) | gut metagenome | host: Homo sapiens | place: Canada: London | collected 2015-08-20/2019-03-30 | study: EMG produced TPA metagenomics assembly of... | reverse complement strand
ATGATGGAAGATATAAAATCTGGAAAAGATGGAGTGTCTTTTGTTCTTGTGTTTAAGTTATCAAGATTTGCAAGAAATGCCGCTGATGTTCTTTCTACACTTCAGATAATGCAGGATTATGGAGTTAATCTTATCTGCGTTGAAGATGGCATTGATTCATCTAAAGATGCTGGGAAACTAATGATTTCTGTTTTATCAGCTGTGGCTGAAATAGAAAGAGAAAACATCCGTATTCAAACAATGGAAGGTCGCATTCAAAAAGCAAGGGAAGGAAAATGGAATGGTGGCTTTGCTCCGTATGGATATAAACTTGAAGATGGCAAGCTGTTTATAAATGAGGAAGAGGCAGTTGCAATAAGAACGATTTTCGACCAGTATGTAAATACTACGATAGGAGCCAATGGGCTATCTAAATACTTAGGGAATCATGGAATTAGAAAAATCCCAAGACAGAATGGTAAGAATCCTTTGTTTGATGCAGGTCTTATAAGAAAGATATTAAAGAATCCTGTATATAATGGAAAAATAGCATTTGGAAGAAGAACTTTAGAAAAAGTTCATGGTACAAGAAATGAATATAAGCAGGTTGAACAAGATGAATATCTAATATCTGAAGGGATACATGAAGCTATAGTTTCCGATGAAGTTTGGCAAGCTGCTCAGGTTATGCTAAAATCTCAAGCAAAGAAATATGAGCATGTGAATAAAGGAAAAGATACACGCACACACTTGCTTTCTGGAATTGTAAAATGCCCGATATGTGGAGTGGGAATGTTTGGAAACAAGTGTACCAAGAAAAAGAAAGATGGCACAAAGTATAAAGATTTTTATTACTATGGTTGTAAACATAGGCAGATGATAAGAGGTCATAAGTGTACTTTCAGTAAGCAAATTAGAGAAGAATTGTTAGATGATGCTGTTGCTGAGGTAATAATCAAGTTAGTTAGCAATCCTAAATTTGCATCTATGATGCAAGAAAAAATTAACATGAAGGTGGACACCTCTGAAATAGAAAAAGAAATAGATAATTACCAAAAGGAATTGAGGAAGAGTCATTCTACAAAGTTTAAGCTAATTGAGGAAATAGATAATTTAGATGTTGAAGATAAGCATTATAAGAGAAGGAAACAGGATTTAGACGAGAGCGTTGTGAGACTTGAAAGTATATAAAGGAGAAAATTATGGAAAATAATTGCGCTATTATTAACGATAAAAAAGCATTTAGATATAGATCGGCAGCCATCATAGTCGAAGAGGGCTGCGTTTTGCTTGCAAGAAATGATGAGGATGACTATTACTACTCGGTTGGCGGAGCGGTTCACATGGGTGAGACATCAGAAGAAGCCGTGAAGAGAGAAGTATTTGAAGAGACAGGATTTAATTACGAGGTCGATCACCTTGCCGTGATACATGAGAACTTCTTCATCGGAAGCTCTGGCTTAAAAGGAGTAGACTTTCATGAGCTTACATTCTACTATATGATGAAGCCCATGGGCAAAAGAAATATTACGAGCCAAAGCACTACAGAGTCAGGCGCTAAAGAGACAATGCATTGGGTGCCGATAGATGAGCTTGATAAATGCAAAGCATACCCGACATTTATGAAAGAGTTTCTTAGGTCGGAGCATGATGAAGTAGAGCATATAATTACAGATGAAAGAGTTTAATGGATGGATGTACTAATATTAATTTTATTTCTATCAAATTTGAGGTGTTAAAATGAAAAACTATAAAAAGCTTAGAATAATTACTTTAATTTCACATTTACTTATAATATCTTTCATAGCATTATTTATTAAATTTGAAGAAAAATTTAATTATATCTATGATATACATCTTGTGAAAAACACTCAAAGTAGACTTATAGATTTAATATTTGCTCTACTGCTTTTAGCTCACTTTATATTAATTGCAATCAATCTTGTAGTTTTATTGAAAAAAGTTTTACAAAAACAATTGAGAGCTATAGATCTATTCTACTACTTATATCCTGTTTTGATCCTTTTAATAATTACAGGATTTGATATAAATAATTTAATAAATATTATAAAAACACCATTTAACATAATTATTAATTGTTCCGATCTAAGATTGCTTGTATTTTAATTTCGCCATTTTGGATTTATCATATCCAAATCAATTAAATTGGCGAAAATAACCTCGCCACTATTGATTTATATACGCCATTTGTGATATAATGGCGAGGAAGGTGGTGAAGCTGTATGAGAGAATTTGATTATTCAAAACTTTTAGATTTAAATATACCGGCAAAAATGTATGATTTAATATCAAAAATCTATGAATATAAGGGAAAACAGGAGCTATACGTAGCTAATTTTTCTGATGTTCTCGATAAAATGGTAGAAGTAGCGAAAATTCAGTCTACAAAATCATCTAATGCCATAGAAGGTATTTCAACAAATGATACAAGACTAGAAAAGTTAATGAATAAAAAAAGCGAACCTAAGAATAGAAACGAAGAAGAGATATATGGTTACAGAGAAGTTCTTGACATCATTCATGAAAACTATGAGAGTATTGAATTTACAAAAAATAATATTTTGACCTTACACAATAAACTTTATTCTTATTCTGGAGAAAGACATAAAGGAAAATTTAAAACAATGGATAACAGTATCGTTGAAATAAATTCCCTTGGCGAGAAAAAAGTTAGATTTCAGCCTGTATCAGCCTTTGAAACAGAAAAGTATATTGATGCAATGATTGAGGCTTATAATAAAGCTCTTAGCTTAAAAATTCCACCATTATTACTAATACCAACTGTGATTCATGATTTTTTAGCTATACATCCATTTGCTGATGGCAATGGTAGAATGTCAAGGTTATTGACTTTGTTGCTTTTTTACAAAAATGAATTTTTTGTAGGAAAATATATTTCACTAGAAATGATTATCGAAGAGACGAAAGATATTTACTATGAAGAATTGCAAGCTTCAAGTGAAAATTGGCATGACGGAACTAATAACGATTTGCCATTTATGAAATATATGCTTTTAGTCATATATAAGGCATATAGTGAATGCGATGAAAGATTTAAACTAATATCAGAAAAATCTTTATCTTCTTCAGATAGAGTAATGAAGATATTTGCAAACTCTTTAGAGCCATTATCTAAATCAGATATAGTTGTGCTTTGCCCAGATATTTCTCAAAGAACTATAGAAAGAGCGTTAAAAGAATTAAAAGACAGTAGCTTAATTAAGCAAGTTGGCAGCGGAAGATCAACTAAGTATATTAAAGTTTAAAATTATTCTATAAATCTAATAATTACAGTATTTGATGGCAATAATTTAATAAATATTATAATAATACCATTTAATATAAATGGTATAGTGTAAACGAAAGAGGTAAATTATGATAATAGACAGTTACGATATAGATACAGAGCCACTTATAAGCCTAGAACATTTTTATGGCGAGAAGAAAAATTTAATAGATAAATGCTTGGTAATATTTTCAAAAAGGATAGTAGAATATTTACTCGATAATTTTGAGTGCCAAGAAATTGCTAAAGTAGGCTCAGCGAATGGCTCAATTCCAATATATAAAAGCCATTTTGAAGGTCAAGAATTTGCCTTCTACCTTAGCATGATGGGCTCGGCACTTGCTTCATCAAGCTGCGCTGAGGTCAACTGGCTTACAGGTGCGAATAAATTTATTATGTTTGGCTCTTGCGGTAGCTTAGACAAAGAAAAGACTCTTGGCAAGTACATTGTACCCACAGAGGCTTACAGGGGCGAGGGCGCATCTTATTATTATGCCGCTCCTTCAGACTATATTGCTATTAAAAACCATGATAAGCTTGAAGAATTTTTTATCAAGGAAAAGGCTCCATATACCAAGGGAAAGGTCTGGACTACAGACGTTATGCTTCGTGAGACACGCGGGCTTGTCGCAAAGAGAAAGTCAGAAGGCTGCATAGCAGTAGAGATGGAACTTGCAGGCGTACAAGCAGCTTGTGATTTTTATGGCTTTGAGCTTTATGATTTTCTAGAGGCAGGAGATGTTTTAAGCGAGAGCTCTTATGAGGTAGAGGGACTTAATAGCGCCAACCACGATCTTGGAAAATTGTATTTGGCATTGAAATTATTAAAAGAAATATAATTAAAACAAGCTAAAGTATACATGATACAACTTGTTTACAATAAATAGAAAGGAATTTTTATGGATTTAGAATTTATTTTCAATCACGTAATAAGTGGATACCTGCCTATTATGGCCTTATTAATATTATATTTTATAATATTAAAATCATTTGGCAATACGCCAAGCAAAGGACATATAATTTTGACTTTTATATTTTCTTTTTATCTTGTAGGAGTTTTATCTGCGACAGGTGTTTGTTTAAAAGCAAATTTTTCACCGAGATTTTCATTGCTACCTTTTATAGATATGATTAGAGGACCTAAAGATGCAATTTTAAACGTAATTTTGTTTCTTCCATTAGGAATTTTTCTGCCACTACTCTATGAGCAATATAATAGCTTATCCAAAGTTTTATTACTTGGATTTCTATTTTCATTTTCTATAGAATTCATTCAAATGTTTGGATTTGGGACTACAGATATAAACGATTTGATTACGAATACTTTTGGAGCGGTACTAGGTTATGGAGTATATGAATTACTTAGTAGATCATTTTCCGATTCATTGGTTGGAAAATTTCAGACAAAAGGCAAATATAGCCTTTATGAGCCAGTAATTCTGTGGACTATTACTATATTGATTATGCTGACTATTCAGCTTTATATCTACAATATTCTCTTCGCATCTAAGATGAGTGGAGAAATTCAAAAGTGGTAATATTCTATAAATAGACAAGTTTATAAAATGGCGTAGTGCATATAATTACAGATGAAAGGATTTAATGGACTAATTATATCATGAAATTTATTGTAAAAGAAATTATTGATAAAAAAGAAAAAGAAAATATCGCAAGAGAAGTGCTTAATGATTTGCCAGAATGGTTTGGCTTGCCCGAGAGCACAGAAAACTACATTAAAGAGTCGCAAGAAAAGCCATTTCTAGCAAGCTTTTATAAAGACAAACTAGTAGGCTTTGTCGTTCTTGGCGCAAGCAGCCCAGACTGTGCAGAGATCTTTGTCATGGGCGTGAAGAAGAAATTCCATCATCATGGCGCAGGAAGAGAGCTAAACAAAGCCTATGAAGACTTAGCAAAGAGCTTGGGCTACACATACACACAGGTAAAAACTGTTCAGTCCGGCCATTACGATGACTACGACATAACAAATAAATTTTATAAAGCAGTAGGATACAAAGAATTAGAAGTATTCCCAGATTTATGGGATGAGAATAATCCTTGTCAAATATATGTAAAGTACTTGGGTTAAAGGGAAGTGACACTATGTCAAAAACAGTAATTTTAGGGTGTTCATCATTAAAAGACTACATCGATGAGGCTCAAAGAAAAGTTAAAACGAATTACCCAGTATTTTATTTAAATCGTATTTATCATAGAGACCCGAAAGAGATGCGTGATCACATCACCCACAAGCTGATGACAATGGACAAGGACGTAGACACGATTTTGGTCGCGATGGGTTACTGCGGCGGATCGTGGAAGGGCATCAAGGCTCCATGTAGGCTTGTTATGCCAAAGATAGATGAGTGTGTATCGCTTCTTTTGCAAAATACAGATGAAGTAAAAAGTAATTTAAAAGAGCCAGGTCACCTATATGTACGCGAAAAAGATCCGATGAAAGAAAATTTTCACGCGATTTTTGATAAGCTTACTCAAAACTTGGACGAAGAGACGAAAAAGCGCTACCACGAGGACTGGAAGAGGTATTACCACGAGATCGACATCATAGATACAAAAATTAATGACTGCAGAAGAGCGGATTACGTTCAAACCGTCAAGGAAGATGCGGCTTGGCTCGACGCGAAGCTTGGCTTTGTAGATGGCGGCACATATCTATTGGAGAAGCTATTCTCAGGCAGATGGGATGATCAGTTCACTATATTGGAACGAGGAGAACAAATATAAGCAGGTTTCATAAATAGAATGCAAAGCAATTGTTCTGACCGAAGATTGCTTGTATTTTAATTTCGCCATTTTTGATTTATCATATCCAAATCAAGTTGTAAAAGAATATTTTTCTAAGTGTAAGATATGTCTTGACAATTAAGAGAAAAATAATTGATGCCCGATAAAATGAGATTGAAAAAATAAGTAAAAAGTAGTACAATAAAATATAATTATATTCAAAAACAAAATGAACGGAGGAACAAAAATGGGACTATTCGGACTCTTTGGAGGAAAAAAAGAACTTGAACTAGATAAAGCAAAAAGTGATGCAAACAAGTCGCTGATGAGAGAAATCTTTGATAGGAAAGTAGATAATGGCTCAGAATATAAAATAATCTATGCTTATTCAGAAGATATAGGTGGAGCTAATTTCGCGCTACTTCGTACTATTTCCTATAAGTACAGAAGTTTTATACTTGGCTATAAAAAAAGCGATTTAAGTTTAGTTTTTCTTGAGGTAAGCCCTGATTTAACTCAGGTTGGTGAAGCACTTCTTTATAGACCACAAGATATAAAGAAAACTAATTTCACCAAGATGGTAGGTTCATATTATCTACAATACGGAAACTCATTCAAGAAAGAATTTTTCAACTTTTTTGTTCCTAAGACTATTGACGATATATTAAATCACGATTGGTATGACGAAGAAACATTCACTTACATTGACCAAAGTGAAGAACACAGTGACTGGGTTGAGTTTTGGAATAAATTTTGCAAGTAAAAGTAAAGTATAATTTGATATGTACCCTCTTTACTGACAAAACAGTAAGGAGGATATTTTTTATTTGTGTGAGTTCGATTAAAGAGAATATATTTATGAAAAAAGTATATTTTGTGGTATAATATAATAAATATTGTTTTCTTGAACGGAGGATAATAATGAGGGTTTTTAGTTATAAAAGATTGTTCAAAAAACTCATTGATTTAGATATGACAAATAACGAATTGATGGAAAAGGCAAAAGTAAGTAAAAGTACATTTTACAAAATGAAGAACGGGCAGAATGTAACTACGGATGTTTTGCTTAGGATATGTAACGCTTTGGATTGTGATATTGAAGAAATAGTAGAGTGTATTAAGAAAGAAAAATAATATGCTTATTTATTATGTTATATACGCAAGATTAAAGGGGGTATTGAAAGATGAGAGATGGTACCATTGAAAATAAAGTAAAAGTATTTATTAGCTCAAAATGTGGTGGAAAATATACTTTGGTAAGAAAGGCGTTAAAATCTTTATTATCAGAAACAAATATAGTTCAAGTATTTATATTTGAAGAGCTAGGAGCATCAAGCCAAAATGTAATAGATAGTTATATCACAAAACTAGATGACTCAGATTTATGCGTGTTCTTGATAGATAATAAGGATGATGTGCCGGAGGCTGTCGTAAAGGAACAAAAACGTGCTAGAGAATTAAAAAAGAGAGCATTATATATTTTCTGTGATGAAGATAAAAAGGAACCTACAGAACTACAATTAGAAATACGAGATAGTTTTAGGGAAAAATATGACGTGGTTCATGAGTTTTCTGACTTTATTGAAAAAGCATATACTGGAATAATGAGAGATGTTGTTGATATTTATAGAAATTATTGTAGAGAACAATTCATTGATTTTGCTATTAATGAAGATGCCGAAGAGATAAACGTTATAAATAATAACTATATTATTAATAAAGAGCTTTTTCAAGGATTTACTATGACGAGAAATGTAGCTAAAGAGATAATATTTAATACAAAAAAAGAAGAAAGTTCAAGATTAAATCTGAAATTAGATAAATCGCTTAGTATAATGCTTTCAAATCTATTAGGTCACAATACAAATATACCTATTAATTATTCTAGTTTAGCAAATGAGTTATGTAATAGACATGAATCTTACTTGAAGTCTTTTATTACATATAGAGTTAGAGCGATAGAAGCATATTTTTCAAATGAATTAGATGAATGTGCTAATGAATTAGAAAATGCATACAATGAATCTATTAATAATGATAAAATACCAAACTGGCTTTCCAATGATGTTTTAATTGATTGGAGAAATATTATTATCTTGCAAAATGAGATAAATAATCAATATTCATTAGAAATAAAACCACAGACTTTATTGGAAGAAAATCAGGAAAAGGTATATTATCCATTACTTGATAGATGTACAGGTAGTTTATCACAAAATCTGCTTAAAAGGTTAATGAATCAGAAGGTAGATTCTCCATATACAACACATTTTGAAGGAGTGGATGATATCCTTGATGATGTGTCTAATTCATTTATATTATCAATGACTTATGGTTCTCTAACGCATCTGTTGTTAATTAGAGATAGAATGATTAGTATACTTTCAAGCTTAAATTTTTTATATTATGATCATAATATGTACATTTTTCTTGTTAAATTATTATTAATAGAACAAAAAGATGAAGAATTAGAAAAAATTATAAGAGCTTATAATCAAAGTACAGATACGATAAATGCAACAGATATTGAGAATATGATTTCAGGAATAAATTTAATCCCAATTCCACATAAGAGGTTTATTTCAAAATTATTAATCTTAAAACATTATGGTTACTACTTCAGTGATGATTTATTCGCTTCATATGTAAATGAAGTATTTAAAGAGGTTTATACATGGATTGCAGATGAAAATAGAATTCTAAGTATAGCAAGCTATATCTTTGAATTTTTAATATATAATATATCTAGAATAGATAATAATAAAATTATAGCAGTATGCATAAATCTTATAGAAAAAAACTTCAGGAGATATTTCGATAATATATTAAAAGTATTAAGCAGAATTAATTATTCAAAAATATCTAATATCAATCAGGAGAAAATACTTAATTTGATAATTGATATGATAAGAAATGAAGAGATAAGAAAAGGTAGCAATGCACTTTCAAGTTACTTGATATTATTAAGGAAAAATATAACGATAGATGTTGAATTATTGGATACTACTATTAAAGAATGTATGAACAGTTTTTACTTATCTGAATATTTACTAGAGATAGAGCATGACAGAGGTGATGAAACATATAAGCATATTGATAGGTATGTTGAAAAAATTAATCAACGTAATAAAGAGCAAGGAAAGAATGGAACTATAATTGGATATGCTGATGACCCATATAAAACAATTAGAAATATTATAGAGTTCGATAAACTGAAGCTAGATACAAAACATATAAAATCAATATTATCTTCTATTGTTGGAACATTGCGAGAAGAAAAACAGACTATTGGAGACAAGATTAGAGCAATTGAACTATTCATTTACCTGAAGAACAAATATCCTTATGAAAAAGAATTGGATTTAACATTTTACTCAATAATAGAAGACAAAGAATTAGTATTGTGTGGACACGAGGACATGTTTTTTGAAAAGGCATCTCTAAGTACTTTAGAATTTAGCTTTATGATGTTACAATTATGCTTCAATAAATATGATTTTTCAGATGTTCTTTCTAAAATGGCAATATTTTCTCAAAAATCAGAAACAGAAATTATAGAATCCTTTGAAACTTTAAAATCATTTTTATATAATGTAGACTTTGACAAATTAGAGGATAGTGTTTTATCTACAATTTTTCAGTATTCAATAGGCTTGAGTTCTCATAACGAAAAAGTTATAAGAGTACAAGCTACAAGAACAATGATATTGTTATGTAAGTCTAAATATAAAGAATTGGCATTAAGTCAATTATCTAAAATGATGGATAATGAGATATATCAGATTAAAATTGAAATAATGTATGGTGTATATGAATTAGATTTTAAAGATAATACAAAAAAGAACTATATTATAAAGAAAGGATTAGCAGATAATCATTATTTGATACGAAAGGCTGCAAATGAAATTAAAGAGAAAATAAGCATAAATAATGATACAATCTAGAATTAATGTGTCCAGACTTCTGGGTACACATCAAAATCTATCGCCATTTTATATCACTTTCTAAGTAAAAACTACTCCTTAATCAATTTTTTATACACTTTCTCCACTTCATCAGCCAGATTTTTGTAAGCCATATCACTTCTTGAGCAAGCACCCTCTATAAGCAAATCAAAATCCTCTTTGATGTACTCTTCCAGCTCTTTATCAGAAAGAATTTCCTTAATGTCAGCGCCCACTTCTAAACCATTCTTTTTTAACAATTCATAGAGCTCATGCGCATCCATCTTTTCAAGATCAGCCTTTGTGTAAGCGTATTCATCTTTATTTGCACACGCAGCAAATGCTAAGACCATAAGCATCAAAGAAAGAAGAAGAGCAATAATTCGTCTAGATATATACATAAAACGCCTCCTATAAATACTGTGATATTCTTTGTAACATTATACTACTTTAGCATATTCATGTCAATCGTTTCGATATCCTTGCTATTGTTCCGATAAAATGATAAAATAAAATTATATTTAGAAAATAGACTTAACAAGTAAATTAGGTGGTGAGTTAATGAACATAACTAGAATCAACACATACGACGACCATCGCTTTAGTCAAGAAGCCCTTAATCAGCACGGCTGCTACCTTGCAGATGGCGATGCGCCAATAGAGATTAAAATCATATCACAGAGCGAGGCTATTATAATAGGTGATGAAGCCTATTTCGACGAGGTCATAGATGAGTTTCGCTTCAACGCAGAGCATATCACAAAATTTTATGATGAGAGCGGCAAAATCGTGAAGAAATTCAAAGACCTAAAGATGTTTAAGCTTGATATAGATAATATCCAGCCGATACAGTTCTTCGCCTGCAGAGATAAATTAGAAGCAGTAAGGACCTTTGTAACGAGCGAAGAAGACGTGATCATACCAGTTGCGAAGCGCGATGATATATACGTATCCCTAGACGGCCATACACGCCTCTACCTTGCTTATATCCTTGGCTTCAAGCACGTCTACGCTTATTTTAGCGAAGACTTCGATGGCTTTGACTACTTCTTTGATGAAGCAAGAAAAAGAAATATATACACAGCAAAAGACTTGATTTTGCTTGATCATGAGGAATACATAGAGAAGTGGGATAAGTTCTGCGATGAGTATTATATGAATAGAGAGTGAATGGGTGGAGGATTGTTTAGATAAAATAAGAAAATAAAATTATTAAAAATACATAGGAGATGAAACATGGAAATTTTAAGAATTATACTTCCCTTAATCATTGTTTGCGTAGTAGTGGTCTACATGATCTACACTGCTAAGAAAAGGCAAGGCGATGACAAAGGCGAAGGAGAAGAAACTTACATGTCTGAGGGCATGAGCATAGGCATTTGTTTAGGTGTTGCTGTATCGACAGCGCTTGATGGTGAACTTGCCATCGGCATATCTGTCGGCATGATGCTTGGCATGAGTGTCGGTATGAGCATTAAAAAGAAATAAATAAACAATTTAAGATTTACTATTATAAATACTCTCTTTACTATTTTGTTCAGTAAAGAGGGTATTTTTTTATTTTTCATCCTCGCTATAGATATGGTCAATATATCACGATTAGACTTTTGTTTGTTTTTCTAAAAACTGCTATTGACAATGATTAGAAATGTTGATACAATAATACCGACAGTAGTGTCGGTTTGGAGGTGATTTATGAAATGAAAATGGAAGCTGATGAAAGAAAAGAGCAGATTAGACAAGCGGCTATGAAAGTTTTTTTGGACAAGGGATTTAGAAATACAGTTATGAATGACATTATGGAAGCGACTGGGCTTTCCAGAGGCGGATTGTATCATCATTATGGTTCTACCTATGAAATTTTATACGATATTATGGTAGAAGGTAATCTAAATAGGAAGGATATTATTCAAAAATCAATTAATGATGAAGGTTTAATATTAAGTCCGCACTTGTTTTCGAGAATGATCATAGACAAGATACTTGCAGATAATGATTATGCAAAGCTATATATTATGTTTTTATGTGAGTTAAAAGAAAATGATGACTTGAAAGAACTATATGTGAAAATAAAAAAAGAGTCCATACAAGTATTTAAAGAATTATTTTATAGTTTGTTTAAAGAGTTGCCGTCTGATGAGACGTTTGAGTTTATGATTAATATCATGAATTCTGGATTGATGGCTTGCGAAATTTTGAATGCGCGTGAGAATTTTACAAAAAATAAGATATATCTAACTGAAATGATAGAGACTTATTTTACAAATGTTATGAAAAAAAGATGATGAAAGGAGTTAAATTTATGGATCTATTAAAAAAATACATTAAGAGAAATAAAACACCATATTTTATTTCTGTGTTATTTGCAATACTTGGAGTAATTTCAAATCTTTTTGTATATATTATTCTAAGTAAGGTGATTATATCATTGATTGATGGTAGCCAAGATTTTTATTACTATATAAATAAAATTTTCTTGATACTTTCATGTCTTATAATCAAAGAAGTGTTTATGTTTTTGTCAACAATGATTTCTCATAAAACAGCCTATCAAATAATACGAGATATAAGAAAAAGCCTTATGGAAAAATTATTTAATATGCCATTAGGAGATATATTGAATGAGTCCACTGGTAAGTTAAAAGACATAATTGTAAATCAAGTTGATAATACTGAAACAACATTGGCTCATATGATTCCTGAGATGACAGCTAATTTAGTCGGACCTATAATATTATTTGTTTATATGTTAATTTTAGATTATAGATTAAGTTTAATATCTTTAATTCCATTAGTTATTGGTGGATTCTTTATGGCAGGGCCTATGAAAAGGATGAAGGTAAAGTTTCCACAAGCAGTTAAAATTGGCCAAGATATGAATAATTCTGTAGTTGAATATATAAATGGAATAGAAGTTATTAAAACATTTAACCAAGGCGAAAAATCTTATAAAAAATACAGGGATAATGTGTATAAAAAAGCAAATTATTATTACGATTGGATGGGAGAAAATACAAGAGACTATGCGATAAGTATGTCTATTGCTCCAG
>ERZ1673750.1308-NODE-1308-length-13037-cov-5.662071_pt1 | contig 13037 bp, 7 predicted proteins | sample MGYA00580203_ERZ1673750 | MGnify/ENA primary metagenome ERZ1673750 (study PRJEB41218, sample SAMN15661763) | gut metagenome | host: Homo sapiens | place: Canada: London | collected 2015-08-20/2019-03-30 | study: EMG produced TPA metagenomics assembly of... | reverse complement strand
CCCTGCTCAGGAAGATGTCGGAATGATGGAATCCGGCGCCATCCAGGTAGGGTGCGGCAATCAGAAGGTGTCCCGCCAGGTTTTCATTGCTGATATCTTCATGTTCCATCATGGCCATAAATCTACGTTACCAAATGTGACGGAGGCAGGCAACCATGCGTTCAAACGGCCATGTCAGGAGGCGGCGAAAACGGAACACCGGAAAAACAGGAGGGAAGGGGAGCTTTTACCCGAGTGTATAGCGAGTCACCCTGGCGGAACGGACGGCAACCCTGGAATTTCCGGTCGTCTTGCGGGAGGCCGCCCTCCTGGAGGAAACGGATTTCCTTCCGGCTGATGCCGTCTGCCTGCGGGAAAGGGCGACGGCGGGGGGACGGGAAGCCCTGCGGCGGTGGGAAATGACGGAGGCTGTATTGGCGTTCTCCATGCGGTCTGGAGCGGAAGCCATGACCAGCAGGGAAGAATCCTGCATTTTTTCCGCCTGGGCCAGAGCTTTCAGGGAGGCGTCAATGGAACAGCGTTCAATCACGACCGGGTCTCCGGTCCGGAGCAGGTTGAAGGCCTCATATACGTCATTGCTCTTCATCCGGACGCAGCCGTAGGAGGCGGGGGTGCCGATGGTGCGTTCCTCCGCCGTACCGTGGATATAAATCAGGCGCGAGTGAGCGTTCCGGTTACGGGGTTCCAGACCTTCCAGCCACATGATGCGCGTGACGATGGGGTCCCGGCCCGGAGAATTGGGCGCGACGCATTCCCCGGTGGGCTTGCGGCTTTTAAACACCATGCCCTTGGGCTGTCCGCTGCCGATTTTGGAAGCGATGCGATGGGCGCCCAGAGGAGTGCGGCAGCTTCCCTTTCTGTCTCCCAGGCCGAATTTGGAAGTGCTGACAGGGTAGGTTTTCACCACCCGGCCATTGCGCATGACGGCCATTTTCTGGTCCCTGACGCTGACGACCGCGCCGTCTTTCACGATGGCGGTGGGCTCATAATCCGGACGGGAACAGGATGCCAGGACTCCGAACACAGCGAAAGCTGCGCCGGCGAGTTGAATCAGGCGTGCTGCTTGCGAGAGAGGCGCAGGCATGGGAAAGGCGTCAGTTCTTGGCTTTGGCAGTTTGCTTGGCGGGCAGCAGATTGGAAATCATGCGGCCCAGGGAACAGAATCCCGTGTAATAGAAACCCAGGAAAGGAATCATCAGGATGGGGGAAAGGTAATGGCCCTGGCGGATCATGATGATGATCAGGTTCAGGAAGAAAGTTCCGCAGGCGATTTCCAGAACAGGAATGACGACGGATTTAATAGCCCGGTACCCGTTGCGTTTGAGCTGGGAGACGTGCCGGCGGTCTTCCTTCCGGTCCACGCCGTATTTGGGCGTGCGGACGAAGGCGGACTGATGGCCGAAGATGGCTTCCAGAACAGCCTTGGCGTTGTTGACCGCCATGCCCACGCTTAGTGTGAGAAGGAGGGGGAGGTACGGCAGTTCCTTCCACCAGGATTTGGGACGCACCACGATTTGGGCACTCATGTAAAAGATGCAGACGGCCACGCTGGTCATGAAAAACAGGGCCACATTCACAAACCACATGAAGACCGTTTCATTTTCCGGAATGCGCTGCGTGCAGATGGGGTACACCAGGAAGCAGAGCAATGCCAGGAGCAGATAGGAATAATTACAGGTGAGGTGGGTAGTGGCTTCTACCTTGGCTTTAAGGGGGGCATTGGAGCGCCAGATGTCCAGCAGGATTTTCTGGCAGACCTGAATGGAACCCTTGGTCCACCGGTGCTGCTGGGACTTGAACCCGTCCATGTCCACGGGAAGTTCCGCCGGGGTAACGACGTCGTTCAGGTAGATGAAGCGCCAGCCCTTGAGCTGGACACGGTAGGAAAGGTCCATGTCTTCCGTCAGGGTGTCATGGGACCAGCCGCCCGCGTCGCCAATCACGCATTTGCGCCATATGCCGGCAGTGCCGTTGAAAGTGAAGAAGCGGCCGGAACGGTTGCGAGCCGTCTGTTCCATGGCAAAATGGCCGTCCAGGTACATCCCCTGGATGCGGGTGAGGAGATTGTATTCACGGTTGATGTGGCCCCAGCGGGTTTGAACGAGGCCCACGTTTTCATCCGTGAAGAAATGGATGGTTTTTTGCAGGAGATCCGGTTCCGGAACGAAGTCAGCATCCAGAATCAGCAGGAATTCCCCCTTCGCTACTTTGGTAGCCGCTTCCAGCGCGCCTGCCTTGAAGCCAGTGCGGTCCGTGCGGTGGATGCAGATGGCGTCAAAGCCGCGGGACTTTAATTCCTCCACCTTGCGGTAGCATTGTTCCGTGGTGTCGTCTGTAGAATCGTCCAGAATCTGGATTTCCAGCTTATCCTGCGGATAATCCAGAGCGGCTACGGATTCCAGAAGGCGGTCCACGACGAACTTCTCATTGAACATGGGGAGCTGGACCGTCACGACGGGCAGTTCCTGGAAGCGTGCTTTGGGCTGGGGCTTGTTATTACGGTTTTTCCAGTACAGGTAAACGATGCTCAGGCGGTGGAAGCCATATCCTGCCAGGCCGACAAGGACCAGAAGATAGCACAAAAGCCAGATAAAATTGTAATTTAAAGACATGCAGGGGTTACAAAGGGGGTTGGTATCTTTTTGCGTCAGGGAAGGGGGATTTCCTTGACGTGACGCCCGTATAGGACACCATAGGGCGAGAGTCAAGACATATTCCGTTTTGCTTAACCTTTTTGAGTGTTGTTATGAAGAGATTGTATCTGCTGGCCGCAGCTGTATCCGTCACGGGGGGAATGGCGTTTTCCGCTCCACAAGAAGATGCCCCGGAGAAGGAGGCGGCAGTACTGGATGTGCAAACGCCGCCGTCCGGCAAGCAGGACCAGCCGGCCATTCCGGAACGCCTGCTGGACGACTCCCACATGAATGAGGAGCTGGGCATCAACGAATTTACCGCGCCGTCCATCCGCAAGATTTTTGAAGATTTGGAGGGGCTTCCTGAAATACCGGAAAAGGTGGCCTTGCGCGCACGCCCGGAGCGGCCTCCCATGGACCGCTGTTCCCTGGCTCTCCAGTTGGGCGGCATGATGGCGGACGGCTTCGTAATCGTGCAGTGCGGCAAGATGAACGAGGTGAAACCCATTGCCCTGGATCTTTCCAGCTATGCAAAGGCCATTGGAGCCGGAGAAAGGGTGAACCGCCACGCCGCCAGCCTGCTGAAAAATGCGGAAGACGGGGATTTGAGCAGTTTCAAAAACAACCTGGCCCTTATTCAATCCGATGTGGAACAGGAACTCGCCTCCCTGAGGGATTCCGATATGGCGAACCTGATCGGCCTGGGGGGCTGGATACGCGCCCTGGACGCCGCTACGGCGGCTCTGGATAACAAATTTGCGGAGGACAAGGCGAAAGTCATTTTCCAGCCGGATGTCCCGGAATATTTTCATTATATTCTGGACGGGGTGGAGCCGGAAATGAAGGAACGCCGGGACATTGCCAAAATCATGAACCTTCTGACGGTCTTGCAGGAGCAGATGACGCTGGCTCCGGACGCCAAACCCGCCAAGGCCGGCGTGGAAGCCATCCGCAAAACGACGCTGGAGTTGCTCAAGGCGGCTCTGGCCCCTGTGGAATCATAATTCCTCTCTCCGGCAGGCATACATCTATGGTTCTTCCCCTTTTGACCAGTCTGGAAGTGCGTCTTACTCCCCGCAGCCTGTACTTGCGGAATGAAAAACTGGAGCGGATGGTTCGGGATGATGGCCGCATCCCCGTTCCTTACAACGTAAGCATCCGCAATGCGGGAGACGGCGCCGTGCGCATCATCGGCAAAAAGTGGACCGTCCGTTCACATGGAGACGGAACGCAGATAATTGAAGGGGATGAACTGTTCGGTTCACGCCCCCTGTTGTGCCAAGGGCAGATTTTTGCGTTCAACGGCCTTCAGATGCTGCGGCTGCCGGCGCGCATCCAGCTGACCCTTCTTGTCCGGGACGAGGCGGGAATCCTCTATCATACGGATCCCGTCAGCCTTAAATGGTGAAATAAAGAGCTTCTCAAATCCTACGGGGTCTCATAAGCAAGTAATTTGAAAAATTACAATTATTTCATTTATCATACAGGATCGAATAACAAGAGAATAGCATTATATGATATTTGAAGCTGGATATCAGTTGTTTTGGCAGATTTAATAAGCCATATATCATAAAAAAGTAAAAAGAAGAATTGATTTATATAGTAAAATACGTCCCTTTCTTTTATTACGATTCTTATCGCAAACTATTAATTACTGCAATGTATCTTGACATCAGGACATTTTTGGAGATTGAAAACATTACTTCAGTGATTTTGCTTTATGATTCCACCCTATGGAATTATTAGCAGGAGTATGGCGGGTGAGTATGAGAGATATCGCAGTTTAGATAGGCTAAAATGTCAAAAATGAGTAAAATTTCGAAATTGTTTGAATTTGTTATTTATTTTATTTTCATGAAAATTCTATGTTAAACACACCAAAACAACACTTATGATGAATTGTATTTTGGCGATACAGAGAGTAGTCAAATCTTGTGCGAGGAAGAACGAATCTGTAAAGTGAAGAGCATGAGATGGATTGGTCAGATATCGGAAGATGCAAATAAATCTGTTGACAAAAATAATTAAGAGCAGAAGATATATTGAAAAACCTGTAAAATACAATGCTAATCCAAATAGAGAAATAAAGATGTTCGAACGTAAAAATTTCATGGTATATGTGGGTGAAAAAAGTGGCGCTAGTTACGTCAGTGGGTTAAGCAAAATTGAAGAAATCTACAAGGTTAATGTCGATGCTGAATTTAGCAAAGATGAATGTTCTACACTTCTTGATCGAATAAAACATGATAAAAAGAGGACAGATTTGGAGCCAAAAGAGCGGAAGAAGAGAAGTGACTGGGCATCCCATTTGAAACGGTATATTGCATTCAGGACAGAAATTACCCGGATTGTTCCCTCTGTTCAAAATTGTTCTTCCAGCTTAGACTGTGATATAATTCATTTTATTATCGATAAATATAAGTCTGATTTTTTAACGATAGATAGTCGTGAACGCTACAAATGGAAAGCTATTGGCTGGTATAAACAACAATGGGACATAGATGCAGTTGATTTTTCAATGATGCTGGCATCTGCCTTTGAGAAAGCAGGCAATCTGCTTTCAGCGAATATGTATTGGCCTTATGATATGATGGTGGAATTTGCGGAAGCGAACCCCGAAGCTGTTCGGAAACTCTTTCGAATGCTTTACAATGAAAATATTCCACTTGCAGAGCGTTATGCAGCTTTTCGTGAAGGGTTTGAAGGCTATGCTAAGCCGTTGGGTAAAAAACATTATCAAGATCTTCATGCTATTTCAGTATATTTGTCGTTTGAATACCCTGAAAAGTATTTTATTTTTAAGATGAAAATATTCTCTATTTTCCGAAAACGTGTTGGATATGCAGTGGAAAAAACAAAACAGCAATCTTCCGTCTGGAAAGTAGAAATTTATACTCAGATGTGTCAACTGATTTTAGATGAAGTTCAAAAGGATTCGGAACTTATCCAAATGAGCAAAAATCGTTTGGATGATAGCTGCTATCAGGATGAAGCGTACCACTTGCTCACAATGGATATTGTTTTTTTTGGAGGGATGTATATGTCCGAATCTGATTTTAAGAACAATAGTCAGGAAACTGCTGCATTGAGTTACTGGCCTGCTTTGGACGAATACAATCCCGGAATTACCGCGGATATGTGGGCCTCAGTCTTAGATGATGATACTGTCACCTCTCCCAAAAATATGGATATGTTTCGAAAAATGCTGGAACTGGGCGGAGAAAGTACCTGCGCTCATTTAGCTGAAGTATACGGAAATACTTATGGATACTATAACAGGCTGGTAACCAGTTTCGGCGAAAAGGTGAAAAAGAAGTACAACTGTCCCGATTGTGTTGATCGAGAAGATGATAGAACTGAACGAAATCAAGTATGGGTGATTCCTTTTGTTGGTCGTTATGTCACCGAAAACGGAAACAAACGTTATTCTTGGAAATTGCGTGATGAATTGAAAGAGGCACTTATGAACATGGATATTACAGAGGTTTCTCTGGAGGAAAAAAACGTAACCGATGTTGGTTTGAACACTATCTTTTACGGTCCTCCTGGAACAGGCAAAACTTATCACACGGTTATTTACTCCGTTGCAATCATTGAAAATAAGAAATGGATTGAGATAGAGAAGGAAAATTACTCTGATGTGTTGGAGCGCTACAGTAGATATAAGGCAGAGGGAAGAATTGAATTCACGACTTTCCATCAATCTTATGGATATGAGGAATTTATCGAGGGTATTAAACCTATTCTTACTTCAGAAGATGGTATTGATGGGGAAACAGGCGATATTCAGTATAGTGTGCAGCCTGGGATATTTAAAAAATTCTGCGAGAAAGCACAGCATCCGAGTACATTAAAAACGAAAAACTTCTGTTTTAGAGAATCCCCGAATATCTGGAAAGTATCCTTATGGGGAACCGGGAATAACCCTGTCCGTTCGGAGTGCTTGAAAAATGGCCACATTCGTATTGGATGGGACGATTATGGGAAGGACATTACAGATGAAACCGATTTTGATGATGGTGGTAGAGTAGTTCTGAATGCCTTTATGAACCGTATGCAGATCGGTGATATTGTGTTTTCGTGTTACAGCTCTACTACGATTGATGCCATCGGCGTTGTCATGGGTGAATATGAATGGCATGATGAATACGATAACCTGAAACGGTTGCGAAAAGTGAACTGGATTGTGAAAGATATTCAGGAGAATATACTTTCCATTAATGGCGGAACTCCCATGACATTGGCTTCAGTTTATCGTCTGTCAAATGTGACGGTTAATGATGTATATCAGATTATTGAGAAATATTATTCTGTTCCACTTTCACCTGTAACCGATAGTCATGACAACAATTATGTTTTCATCATTGATGAAATCAATCGTGGTAACATTTCAAAGATTTTCGGTGAACTAATTACCTTGGTTGAACCGATAAAACGCTGGGGAAATTCGGAAGGTATGAAGGCTGTGCTGCCCTATTCTCAAAAGTCTTTTGGTGTACCGAAAAATGTATATATTATAGGTACCATGAATACGGCGGATCGTTCCATTTCAATCATTGATACAGCTTTGCGCCGCCGATTCTTCTTCAAGGAAATGTTACCGAATCCTGATGTCTTGGCAGATGTAAGTGTAAAAGGTCTGTCTGTCAGTAATTTGCTTACTCACATGAATAAACGGATTGCTGTTTTGTATGACAGGGAGCATACTATTGGTCATGCATATTTTATGCCGCTGAAAAAAAATCCGACGATTAAAAAACTGGCTGAAATTTTTACAAATAACATTATTCCTCTCCTGCAAGAATATTTCTATGAGGACTATGAAAAAATCCGGCTGATACTTGGCAACAAGTTTATTGCTGTTAATACTGTTAATTCGAATGACTTGTTTGGTCAAGAAGATGTCGATTTGGATGATGGGTGCAGCTATGAGATCAACTATGCTGCATTTGATGACATTGAATCCTATCGTTCCATTTTAAATGTAAAGGAAAACGAGGTATAGAGTGAACTCTTTTTATCAAATCAAAGAATATGATTCGTTTATTTCTGATAAAGAAATTGCTGGATATAAGACTTTGCCTGAGTCCATTTTCCATCAACTTGAGGATTTTATTCTGACTAATAGCAGCAAGAATACCGATGCACTGGAGTTGATGGGACTTTCTGCAAAAAAGGGTATTGGAAAGGTGATCACGGCAAAAAATTATGTCGGCATTATTACACTGAATGATGGGATAACCATTGAAATCTTGCCCAAAATTTACTCGGCAAGTGTGGACGACAATTTTGGTACCAGAACCAAACGGGTGTTGATCGATATGCTGAAAACGCTACGGGAAATACCATTTAAATCTTTAAAAAATTCTTTTGTGAATATTGAAAAAATGGATATTTTTGAAATATTTATTAGAATGTTTGTGAACGAGGTGTTCTTCATTGTCAAGCGTGGTCTCAAATGCAGTTATGAAGCAATCGCAGAGAACACTACATTTTTTAAGGGAAAGATACTGTTTTCAAAGCAGGTCAAGTTGAACCGTTTCCATAAAGAGCGAATCTATGTTGAATATGATGCATTTACCGCCAATCGCCCGGAAAATAAATTGTTGAAAGCAACACTGATCTATCTTTGCAAAAGGACTACATCTTCAAAAAATAGAAGTGATATAAAAAGTTTGCTGGGTGTATTTTCAAATGTGGAGGCTTCTGCTGACTACAAAGGCGATTTTGCTAAGTATATAAGTGATCGAAACATGAAGGATTACAATACTGCATTGATGTGGTGTCGGGTATTCCTGATGGGCAAGAGTTTTACTTCTTTTGCAGGATCGGAAATAGCACTTGCGCTGCTATTCCCAATGGAAACACTTTTTGAAAATTATGTCGCAGCTATACTGAAAAAGAAACTTTCCAGAAGTGACTTTACAGTTTCAGTTCAGGACAGAACTTATCATCTATTCAATGAGCCTAGTAAGAAATTTCTGATGAAACCGGATATTGTGGTTAGACGTAAATCTGACGGAGTTTCTTTTGTGTTGGATACCAAGTGGAAGATTCTTGATGCTGGAAAAGTGAATTACGGTATTGCTCAGGCTGATATGTACCAGATGTTTGCCTACCAGAAGAAATATGGAGCAGAATGCGTTATGCTGCTTTATCCTGAAATAGAGAAGAGACCTCTGGAAGATGATATCGAATTTAGATCAGATGATGATGTAATTGTTCGAGTTCAATTTATTGATTTGTTTAATGTAAAAAACAGTATTACAAAGATTATACAACAATTTGAGGTAATAACTGTTTAATCATTTGGCAACAAAGATGTGTTCTCTTTGCGCTGTTTTGCAGCTATCATTGTGAATTTGTCATCAGCGAACGGGTTTATTAATCATTCACTTCTGATTAAGTTTGAAAGATGAATAGCATGAAGAGAACGTTGTGTAGATAAAGGAATAGAGTAAATTTTATCCTTCACTCATTTTGCTCACGATGACCTTGTTGAGGAATGTTTTCCCAGAACCTTGTTATTTCTCTATTTTTACAGAAACGGGTGATCTTGCCGTTTTCATGCCGAGATATTATAAGTACCCAAAAGCATTCTCATGTGACTAAAACCTTATCTAGACGATGAAGTGTAGACAACTTTCTTGCCGAATGGAGCTGTATGTAATGAATCAATCCGAGTTAAATACATCAAGATGCTTCCGGGTTAACCTTCTTCATCATCCCCGTGGTTGAGGATGAAGTTCAGGTCGTCAATGCCCAGGCTGGAGGTAAAGCCTTCATCTCCCAGCACGTTGGCGACGAGCTGGTTCTTCTGATGCTGGAGAATGCGGATTTTTTCTTCCACGGAATCCTTCGTCAGAAGGCGGTAGGCGATCACCTTGTTTTTCTGGCCGATGCGGTGCGTACGGTCGATGGCCTGGCTTTCTACGGCCGGGTTCCACCACGGGTCATACAGAACGACATAGGAGGCGGAAGTAAGGTTGAGGCCGGCGCCGCCGGCTTTCAGGGAAAGCAGGAAGACGGAAGGGTCCTTGGTCGTCTGGAATTTTTCAATTTCTCCACGGCGGTCCTTGGTCTGGCCGGTAAGATAGTTAAGCGGCCTGTTTTCCGCTTCCAGCCTGTTCTTGATGATTTCCAGCATGGAAACGAACTGGGAGAAGACGAGCACTTTGTGCCCTTCTTCCCGGAGCTGGTCCAGCAGATAGAAGAGGGCCGTCATTTTGGCGCTGTCTTCCTTGGCGTATTTGGGATCTACCAGACCGGGGTGGCAGCAGATCTGACGCAGGCGCATCAGGCCCTGCAAAATGGCGAAGCTGTTCTTTTTGACGGATTCGTCCGAATCCAGGCCGAGCAGGGCCTGCTGAATGCGGCGGAGTTCCGCCTTGTACAATTGGCTCTGGATGCCTTCCATTTTGGCGTACACTTCTTCTTCCGTCCTGGGAGGCAGGTCTTTTGCCACCTGGGATTTGGTGCGGCGCAGCAGGAAGGGTTTCAGGCGCGCGGCCAGGCGGTTCTGGCTTTGCGGGTCCTTGCGCTTGTCAAAGCGCTTCTTGAAGTAGGAGCGGGAACCGAGGACGCCGGGCATGGAGAAAGCCATGAGAGACCACATGTCCAGCAGGCGGTTTTCAATGGGTGTGCCGGAAAGAACGAGGCGGTTGTAGGAAACGATTTCCCGCGCCGCCTTGGCTGCCTTGGAATCCGGGTTTTTGATTTGCTGGCCTTCATCCAGAATGACCGTGAGCCATTTGATTTGGTTCAGGGTTTCCCCGCAGACGCGGAGCTGGGCGTAGTTGACCACGACCATGTCGTAGTTCTTCTTGATGTCTTCCAGATTGGCCTGGTCCTTGCTGCGGATGACGAGGACGCGCACGCCTGGCGCAAATTTTTCCGTTTCTCCCGCCCAGACGTCCAGCACGGATTTGGGGCAAACGATAAGAACAGGGGGAATGACGGCTTTTTTCTTGGATTTGTTTTTGCGGGCGAATTCTTCACGCAGCCAGAGGACATAAGTGATGGACTGGATTGTTTTACCCAGGCCCATGTCGTCCGCCAGAATGCCGCCGAACCCGTTCGTGGCAAGGTAAGCCAGGAAATGGAACCCTTCCACCTGATACGGGCGCAGGGTTGCCTGGAGCTGGGAGGGAACATCCGGCTTGACGTCGATCTGGATTTCCGCGGTACGGTCTTTGATGCGTTTCCATGCCTTCGGGTCGAACACTTCCGCGGCTTTCGGGTCCGCCAGCTGCATGGCGTGCATGCGGTGGGTTTCTCCGGAAAGATCGAAGGGGTCCAGGCCCAGGCGGGTAACGGCGTCGCGCTGGTCGTTGTCCAGCTTAATTTCCAGGCGCATCCATCCTCCGTCGTCCATGCGGACGTAACCGCCTCTGGCGGCGACCAGGGCGCGGATTTGTTCTTTGGAGAGCTGGACGCCTTCCACATCAATGACGATGCGAAGGTCAAACCAGTCAATTTCCTGGTTGACTACTTCAAACCGCACGGCGGCGGCCACCGGATCCGCCAGCAGCGTCTTGAGCTTGTCATCCATATTGACGGTCAGCTCTTCCGGAAGCTGCTTGGCCCATTCCGCGAATTTTTCGGGGAACTGGCGGGTGACGCGGGCCTTGAACGCGCCCACCTGGGGGTCGTAGGAAAAGCCCATTTCTTCCAGCAGGCCGGGAATAGGATAAAGGTGCTCCCGGATGAAGCGCAGCAGAACTTTGTTCTTCATGGGCTCCTGATGGGATACGTCCCAGCCGTCCTTGCCGAGTTTTTCCGTGCGGTAGCCGGAAGCGTCCCGGGCGCTTACTTCGCAGAGCACGTGTTCCGTTTCCGCAGAGGTGAGGCCGCGGACGATTTTCATGTCAAAGGTGCCGCGCAGGTCAATGTCCACCACGCGGTCTTCCATGCTGGGGGGCAGGGAAGCGCCTATTTTGCGGAGGAATTCCACCCCTTCAAGGCTGTCGATGACCTGCTTGGGAATGGAGTAGCGGGGTTCCACTTCCGTACTTTCCAGCCAGCGGGGAGGTCCGGGGAAAACGGTTTCGTCAGACTGGTATAGTTCCTGCTGGCCCGGAAGCTGCCGGACGGAGTGAGAGACGTTGATGCCGGTGGAAGTAGCGAGCTGAAGAGCGTAGCAGTCCGGTTCAATGGGATCGTCCTGGCAAATCCATTTGAGCGGTTCGTCCACCACTTTGAAATAGTTTTCATCAAGGTTCACCAGGTAGCCTTTCAGGGCGGGCTGGTGGAAAAGTTTGTTCATCAGGGCGCATGCGGCTTCCTGGTCCAGATCCAGCGTCAGGGCGTCTTCCGCACGGGCGTAGTCGGACAGGGAGACGAGCAGGATTTCCGTCTGGGCGTCCATGCGTACGGCGGCCCGTTCATGCAGATTTTCCAGATGTTCCAGATCCTGTTTTTCCCGGACGGGAATCCAGTCCTGCTTCAGGGAATGACGGTATTCGAAATGCCCCTCGTTAATAGTGGAAACAAGCCTCATGAACAGTTCTCCGCGGGGCGGCTGCGGGGGGCGTTCATTCACGGATTGGATGCGGTCGTACCAGGTGCCGACTTCACGGGAGCGCTCCCATTCATGAATCTTGCGCTGTACCTTTTCCAGATCCGTAATGGATTCCATGAATTCCGGATAGGGCAGGCGTTTCTTGTTGAAGGCGTAAGCAATGTAATTCCAGAATTCGAGGATGTTCGTGGGAGGCACGGGCCACAATTCCAGCGGGTCATAGCTGACGATTTCCCATCGGGGATTCAGGCGCACCATATCATGGTCGTGAATCTCCTGTTCAATGGCGAAACGGCGGTAGCGCTTCTCCAGTTTGCTGACGTAGTCCGCTTCCTTGTCGTCCAGTTCGCGGCCCAGTTTCTCTTCCAGAATATCCAGAAGGGGAACATCATTCAGTTCGTTCGGGGACTCCGGAAGATCCTGGCCGCGGTACATGCGCTCCAGCATGGCGGCATACATGGCTGCTCCGGCGAGGTCCTCGTCTTCCGTGGAGCATGCTCCGAACCACCTGTTGCCCTGAAGGCGCAGATTTACGCGGTGCACGCCGTATGCGTCTTCCACGCGGCCCTGAATATATAAATGATTGCCGAAAATTTGCGTGACCGCGCCATCTTTCTGGAGTTTCTCTCCGCGCAGCCGGATTTCTTCCGGAAAGGCATTGAGGAAGTTCAGAGTAGCCCTGTCCGGGTTAAGTGCCATGCTCATAATATCAAACTGTCATATAAAAATTGGAAACAAGCGTTCCCAGTCAGGGGACGCCACAGGTCTATGCACTTTATTATGGCACAAAAAGCGGATTAGAGCAACTATTCTCTGAAAATAATTCCGGAGGTTGTTTGTGGTGAAGTATTTATTGTTGAATGACAAATTGTTATGTTTATGTG
>ERZ1673750.1293-NODE-1293-length-13104-cov-4.927197_pt1 | contig 13104 bp, 9 predicted proteins | sample MGYA00580203_ERZ1673750 | MGnify/ENA primary metagenome ERZ1673750 (study PRJEB41218, sample SAMN15661763) | gut metagenome | host: Homo sapiens | place: Canada: London | collected 2015-08-20/2019-03-30 | study: EMG produced TPA metagenomics assembly of... | reverse complement strand
GGTACCAAAACTCATTATTGCCATCATTATTGGTATCCTGTTTGGACAGTTCCTTCCAACTGGATTCTGCCGCTTTGTTGTAACACTGTCTGGATTCTTCAGTACCTACTTAAAATTCATCATTCCACTGATGATCCTTGCTTATGTAACCATGGGAATCGCTGATCTGTCACAGGGTGCTGGACAGCTGCTTTTAATTACCGTTGCTCTTGCTTATGGTTCAACTTTACTTGCTGGTACAGCTTCTTACCTTGTATCATCCAATCTGTTCCCACACTTTATGACTTCTGGGGCATTAGATCAGATTGCTGCGACTGCTGATGCGTCACTGAAACCTTATTTTTCACTGACGATCACACCGCTGTTTGATACATTATCTGCTGTTGTTCTTGCTTTCATTTTAGGATTATGCTTATCCACAATGAAAAGTAAAGAGATCGGAAACAGCCTTTACAACGGAATGAGCGATTTCTCAACGATCATCGATAAAGTACTGCACAAAACGATCATTCCTTTATTGCCATTATATATCTGCGGTACATTTACTGATATGACGAAATCAGGAAAAACATTTGCAATCCTTGGAATCTTATGGAAAGTATTCCTTGTAGTGATCATCATGCACTTTGTATGTATCACGATCCAGTTTATAATTGCAGGTTCTGTCAGCAAAAAGAATCCACTCTCTCTTATTAAAAATCAGGTTCCTGGTTATACTACAGCTTTAGGAACTCAGTCTTCTGCTGCTACAATTCCTGTCAATCTGGAATGTGCAAAGAATGACGGTGTCAGTGCTCAGATCCGTAACTTTGTAGTGCCTCTTTGTGCCAATATCCACATGGCAGGTTCTATGATCACGATCACAGCATGTGCAACTGCTGTATGTTTGATGAATCAGTTACCGATCAGCCTTGCAACTGTTATTCCATTTATTATGACACTTGGTGTTGCAATGGTCGCTTCTCCTGGAGCTCCAGGTGGATCTATCATGACTGCATTGCCTTTCCTTTACATGGTATTTGGTACAACAGCAGGAGATACAAACGGACCGATCTGTGCTTTAATGGTCGCACTTTATATCACACAGGATTCTTTCGGAACTGCATGTAACATTTCCGGAGATAATGCGATCGGAATCGTTGTAGATTCTATTTACAAGAAATTTATTTTAAAAGAAGATACAGTGGAGGCTTAATTTATGTCTTTTATCAGTGCATTTGATGTTATGGGGCCAAATATGATTGGTCCCTCAAGCTCCCACACAGCCGGAGCTGCAAGGATCGCATTTCTCGCAAGAAAAATGTTAAATGGTACACTGAAAAAAGTTCAGTTTACACTCTATGGATCTTTTGCAAAAACCTATCATGGACACGGAACGGATCGTGCCTTATTAGGTGGAATCATGGGATTTGGAACCGATAATATGAGAATCCGTGATTCTTTCGAGATTGCAAAAGACATTGGACTTGATTTCTCTTTTGTACCAAATGAAATAGAAACTGATGTCCATCCAAATACAGTGGATATCTTAATGACAAATGAAAACGGAGATCACATCTTAATCCGTGGGGAATCTTTAGGCGGCGGGAAAGCCAGAATTTGCCGTATCAATGATGTAGAAGTTGATTTTACTGGGGAATACAGTACCTTGATCGTGATCCAGAAAGATAAACCTGGCGTTGTTACTTATATCACAAAATGTCTGAGTGATCAGGATGTTAATATCGCTTTTATGCGTCTTTTCAGAGAATCTAAAGGAAATACAGCTTATTCTATCGTTGAATCCGATGGTCTTCTTCCTGAAAACATCGCAGAGGAGATTAGGAAAAGCCCAAATGTCTCAGATGTTATGATCATTCAGCTGTAGAAAGGAGACTGAAATATTATGGATTTTAAAAACGCAAATGAATTGCTTGATTTATGTAAAAAACATGATCTTCCAATCTCCGAAGTAATGAGACAGCGTGAGATCGTAGAAGGGGAAAAAGAAGCTGATACGGTTCATGATGCAATGGCAAGAGTTCTTGAGATCATGAAAAATGCTGCTTTTACTCCGATCAAAGAACCGGTTCGTTCCATGGGGGGACTGATTGGTGGCGAGGCAAAGAAGATTGCTTCCCGGTATCATTCTGGAATTGGAATCTGTGGTGATCTGTTAGAAAAAAGTATGATCTATGCGATGGCGACTCTTGAGACGAATGCATCCATGGGGTTGATCGTAGCATCCCCAACCGCAGGGTCTGCCGGAATCGTTCCTGGACTTTTACTTGGGCTTCAGGAAGTTCATAAATTAGATGATGAACAGATCATTCAGGCACTGTTTAATGCCAGTGCGATCGGATATCTTGCTATGAGAAATGCAACGGTTGCAGGTGCTGTCGGCGGATGTCAGGCGGAAGTCGGTGTTGCTTCTTCGATGGCTGCTTCTGCCACTGTCGAACTGCTTGGCGGTGATCCAGAACAATGTCTTGGAGCTGCCTCTACCGTTTTAATGAATATGTTAGGTCTTGTTTGTGACCCCGTTGGCGGGTTGGTGGAATATCCATGCCAGAACCGTAATGCCGCAGGTGTTGCAAATGCGATCATCGCAGCTGAGATTTCTTTATCTGGAATCCATCAGCTCATCCCGTTTGACGAAATGTTAAACGCAATGTATATCGTTGGTAAACGACTGCCAGCTGAACTAAGAGAAACCGCCCAGGGAGGCTGCGCTGCAACTCCTTCTGCATGTGCTGCATGCGGAGGTTGTGCGTAAAAATTCCTTCAGAACACATTTTTAAATAGTAGGTAATAAATCAATCTCTTTTTTGCTTCTTTTGGGCGTTTTCATATATTGGAATCTAAAAGAGTGTCTGCATCACTTAATGATGCAGACACTCCTTATTTACTATATCTTAAGCATCCGATATCCAATACCTATATGTGTCTGTATATACTGCATGCCATCTTTATCTGGCTGTAATTTCTTCCGTAATGTTGCCATAAACACTCTAAGTGATGCAACATCATTTTCCAGTGAACTGCCCCAGATCTGTTGCGTGATATAAGTGTGAGTCAATACTTTTCCAACATTATGAGACAGCAAACATAATAATTTATATTCGATTGGTGTTAAATGCAGTTCTTTATCTTTTAAATATGTAGATCCTGCTGTATAGTCGATCTTTAACTCTCCATTTACAAAGACTGCTTGTTCTTGTTCCTCGCCTGACTGGATTAATGCTAATCGGCGCTGTGTAACCCTGATCCTTGCAAGCAGTTCATCAACTGAAAATGGTTTTGTGATATAATCATCTGCTCCTGCATCCAGTGCTTCTATTTTATCTACATCTTCACTTCTTGCACTGATAACGATAATTGGTACGTTAGACCATGTTCTTACTTTTTTGATCACATCCACACCTTCCATATCAGGCAATCCAAGATCTAATAAAATGATCTCTGGTTTATGAGAAGATGCTTCTAAAATAGCTGAACTTCCATTTTCTGCTGTAATATATTTATAATCATGTGTTTTTAATGTTGTCACGATCAGATTACGGATTGGCCGGTCATCCTCCACGACTAAAATTAATGCTTTATTCATTTAATGTAACCTCACTTAATGGCAGTGTGAAAGAAAAAATACAACCATGTGGTGTATTGTCCTCCAACACCAGTTTCCCGTTATGCACCTCTATGATCGAACGGCAAAGTGCCAAACCTAAACCAAGACTTCGATGGCTGTCTGCGATCGTATTTTTCCCTGTATAAAACATTTCAAATATATGCGGCTTCATTTCATCACAAATTCCAGGGCCGTTATCTTCTACTTGAATCTTTGCTTTTCCATTTTCATTCATGGCACAAATGCGGATTGTAGATCCTTTCGGTGTATATTTAATTGCATTATCGACCAGATTGATCAACACTTGCAGGATCAGCCGCACATCCATACGTGCAAGTATCAATTCATCGCATTCTGTAACGATCTGATACTCTTCATGTTTCCTGCTGATATGCCGTAATGATTCCGCGATCACCTCATCTAATAATTGATCTGTAAATTTCAGTTTTAATCTTCCATCATTTAATCTTGTGATCGATAATAAATTTTCAACGATATTGATCAACCATTCTGAATCATCATAAATATCTGTATAAATCTGATGTTTTGTTATATCATCAAGACGTTCTCCACTATTTAACAGCATGTCTGCATTCCCAGAAATGGAACAAAGTGGTGTCCTTAGATCATGTGAGATCGCACGAAGCAGATCTGCTCTTAACTGTTCATTTTTGGCAAGAACGGAGATTTTTTCTTTCTCCATGATATTCTTTTTATTTTCCATGGCAAGTGCACATTCATTGATCACAGAAAGTAAGATACTATATTCGAAGGAATCTAATGTATATTCGTCAACTGGTATTGCGATCACACCATACACATTATCCTCAATACAAATGGCAAGGTATAGACACTGTGCATCTTTAAAACGTTCGGTCGTTGCTCCAGCACGCTGCTTGTTTTCATACACCCATTTTGCGATCTCCTGCTCCCTGCTTGTCAATAAATCTTCTGTCTGTTCTTTCTTTTTATTCGAAAATATATATGGTGCTGACAATTCATCGTCTTCCACAACATATGCTACAATACTGCGGTCTAATAATTTGATAAGCTGTGTACATGTAATACTTAAAATATCCGTATCGTTTTTTGCTTTTTGAAGTAACCGGTCTGTGTCAAATAAAATCTGTGTACGAAATGCAGATTGTGCTGAAAGCCTTGCATGTGTTTTTAATTTTGCTGCAAGTGTTCCAGTAATGACAGAAGATATTAACATGATCACAAAAGTTACCGGATATCCAACTGCATACGTCCGAAATGACATTCTTGGTTCCGTAAGGAAAAAGCAGAACAAAAATACACTTAAGACAGAACCTCCAATGCTGTATAAATATCCATCTGTAAGGATTGACGTTAATAAAACACCCAAAATATAAATTGTAACGATGTTTGTATCTGTAAATTGAAGTTTCTGAATGAATAGACCGATCAACGTACAAACTGCAAATATAAATAATGTCAATAAACTGTCTTTCATCGTAGGCTTTCCTACATAAACCGCTCCATGCGGTTTTCGATAATTATCTAAGTTCATCGCATCTGGAATAATGTGGATATCAATATCAGGAACAGCCTCGATCAACTTCTCTGTTAATGTCTGTTTGCTGAAAAAGTGATTTCTCTTTGCACTGCTTTGTCCGATCACGATTTTTGTGACATTTGATAAATGTGCATATTCCGCGATCTGTACCGGAACATTTTCCCCATGTGTCATTACGATTTCCGCACCAGATTCCTTTGCAAATTGTACATGAGCTTCCAGTCTTCTTTTGTCCGATTCTCTTTCTCTTTTTCCTGTCTGTACATACAATGCCGTAAAACGTGCCCGCATATCTCTTGCCATTTTTGCTGCTGTACGTATGATCTTTTCATTCGATGGTGAAGAAGAAAGACAAACAAGAATGTGTTCGTTTTCTTTGTTCAGCTCTACAAATTCTCCTGTGCTCATCTTGGCCCCCTTTCCTTATCGGATGCATTATATCATGATCGTCAATAATAATCCATAAACACATCAATCATCGTCATCATCTTGTTCCCTGTCAATTACTTTCCGATTTTCTCCAAGAAAATAATTTACTTTTTTCAAAAAGAATAACACAAATGCAAACATCAGTATTACCGCCAATGCTAAAATGAAATCTGACATAAGCTCTCACCTCTTTTTCATGACATCAGATACAAAAACACTTTTTGATCGCTTTATATTCTCCTAATACCAATAATGTAACATCTTCCTTAAAACAGGTATCCGCAGATATCGCCATACTTACTTTTCCATCATCTTTTACTGCCATAATGTTAATATCATATCTTCTTCTAATATCGAGTTTTCCCACTGTCTTTCCGATCCATTCCTTTGGAACTTCTACCTCAAAGATTGCATGTGAGGCATCGACTTCCATATAATCAAGAATATGATCATCGGTATAACGGATCGTTGCCCATTTTGCCACCATTTTTTCTGGATAGACTACCTTATCGGCTCCATTTCGTAAGAGGAATTTTTCCTGTACATCTCGTTCAGCTCTGGAAATAACCATTTTGCCTCCAAGTTCTTTTAACAGACAGGTGGTTTCCAACGAATTTTGAAAATTCCCACCGATCGTAACAAAACAGATATCATAATTTGCAATCCCCAGAGATTTTAAAAATTCCTCATTCGTACTGTCCCCGATCTGTGCATTCGTAACATATGGAAGTGCATCATTCACTCTTTCCTCATCCAGATCAACTGCCATGATCTCATGCCCAAGCTGACTTGATTGTATCGCTATATGTTTTCCAAAACGTCCAAGTCCGATCAGTAAAATATTCTTCATCATCAATTCCCTCTTTCTTTTATCCCACTATGATCTTATCCAGTGGTAGTTTTGCTTTTCGTTTATTTTTATCTGAAAATACTGCATAGATCAGCGTCAAACCGCCAACACGTCCCAGATACATCAGTATGATCAAAATGATCTGTGACAGAATATGAAGTTTTGGTGTGATTCCTAATGTCAAACCTACGGTTCCAACTGCAGATGCTGCTTCAAACAGACAGCTTGAAAGCGGCAGTCCCTCATACACACTGATCGTCATTCCACCTGCAAAAAATAAGATAAAATACATCATTGCGATCGTTGCTGCATTTTTTATCACACCAACATCGATTCTTCTTCCAAATGCTGTCACATCATCACAACTTTGAAAGGTCGCCAGTACATTTAAAAGTAACAGAGCAAATGTTGTTGTTTTCATACCTCCTGCTGTAGAACTTGGTGAACCTCCGATCAACATCAATAAGATCATCATTGCCTTTGATGCTCCTGTCAGCATCGAAAGATCTGTCGTATTAAATCCTGCAGTTCTCGGTGTCACAGCTTGAAACAATGATGCAAGCAACCGATGAATTCCTGATAGATTTCCATAATCCTGAAAGAAAAAGAAAACAGCTGGTAACAGGATCAGACATAATGTTATAGTTAGAATAACCTTACTCTGCATATGGTAATGTTTGAACTGAAATTTATGAAGATAAATGTCTTCCCATGTAAAAAATCCAATTCCACCAATGATGATCAGTAACATGATCACAATGTTGATCACTGGATTTACCGCATATGATGTCAATGATACAAATGGATGCCATTTTGTTCCAAGAAGATCAAATCCTGCATTACAAAAGGCTGATACAGAATGAAAGATCGACATCCAGATTCCCCGTAATCCAAAATCATGACAGAAAACAGGCATCATGAATAACGCACCGATCAATTCGATCAATAAAGTTCCTTTTAAAATAAAACTCATCAATCGAACGATCCCTCCTACTTTTGGTGCAGAGATCGCATTTTGCATCGTGCTTCGCTGCATGATCGATATTTTTCTTCCTGATAATATAAATACGGCTGTTGCTGTTGTTATAACTCCCAGACCTCCGATCTGTATCAGGAACATGATCACTGTCTGTCCAAAAACGGACCAGTAACTTCCAGTATCCAGAACTGCAAGCCCTGTCACACATACTGCAGAAGTTGACGTAAATAATGCTTTGTGAAATGGTGTTATGATTCCTTGAACCGATGAAATTGGCAGCATCAGGATCAATGCTCCAAAAAGGATCACTCCTGCGAACCCTAATATGATCACCTGAAATGATGTTAAATGTCTTTTTTTATGAATCTTCCATGGCATATATGATCTTACCTCTTTTTCAAATTATTTTATGACCTTTTAATCTTATCATCATTATATCTTTTATGATAAAAAGATAGTGTAAGGATATGTTCTCTTGTATTAAGATTGTATAAAGAAAAAAGGAGCATAATATGATTTCAAGAAAGGATCCTGCTTTACAGGATTCTCCGCCTGCGGCGGGTCGCTTCTGCCTCTGGGATTTCGTAAAAATATCTGTAAAATATAAAATCCATGAGAACACGATTTTTTGGTTTGTTGTTCTCATGGATTTTATTGTTTCTTATTTTTTCAAGTATTCTTCAATCATACATTCATGCTTCTTTTCTTTTTTACTATAATTAATTCCCACAAGCAAAACATTACCTGCATATTTTTGAATAGAATCTGGATATTTTTTATCCTTAATCTGTTGCAATGCACTAACAGCACTTTTATTCCACTTCAATTCCACAACAAGTGCCGGATAATCATTCCTGTATTCCGGTTTTGGAATGAACACAAAATCTGCAAAACCACGTCCTGTAGGAAATTCCCTGACCGGTTTAAAATAATACTGCATTGCACTCAAATAAGCTAATGCCAATACACTGCTGAGTGAATTTTCATTGTTATATTGAATTGCTGAAACATATTCCTCATGGATCTTCTCAATCTGAGCTGCAACTATTTCTCCATCCATATCCAAAGTTGCATCCAGTAAATCCTCTGATTCTTGCTGAAATTTCAGCATTTCATTCCATTCTTTTCTTTTTGTTGCACGAATCAGTTCTTGTCTTATCTCTTCATTCGGTACAAATGCCATCCTATTAACACTTGAATACGCTAAGTATCCCATATGAATCAAATATGTTAAAACGTCATCTTTATTTACAATATTCTCAACGTCATTTTGGAATGACCCAACATCTACTTCAACAGATGCTCCCGACACCATTTCAATAATTGCGGTCTTCAATCCATCAAAATCCATATTGATCAATGGAACAATCGAATCATAAGAAGCTGTTCCTGACCAATAACTTTGGAAGTTTCCATCCGCCATCAAGTTTACAACTGCATTGGGATTATAGACATGATATTTTCCTAACTGATATCCATCATACCAACGTTTGACTTCTGTAAAATCCTTCTTATATGTCTCACAAAGTGCTTTTACTTCATCTTCTGTAAAACCGATGTAAGAAGCTAAACATCCTGCATTCAACATGGAATATTCTCGAAAATTGTTAAGTGCTGATTGTGTTTTTTCTTTCTTGATCGGCAAGATGCCTGTAAGATAAGCAAGTTGAATATATTTCGTTGGTTCTGTTCCCTTAAACATACCTCTTAGGAATCGGATATACTCATCCTGCACCTTTTTGTTCGCTGATTCATCTCTGATCAGCACATCCCATTCATCAATGATAATGATAAATTTCCGTCCTGTCTTATCCTTAACCAGAGAAAGTGCATCTGGCAAAGATACCACTTCTTGACGTAAAATCTCTGGATAAACTTCACGCAATTCATCCAGCACAACTCTTGTGATATATGGCACAACATTATCCGCATCTTCGCAATTTATCAAAAACCATTGTACATCAATATGAATCACGTCATATTTATTCAAATGTTTCTTAAAATCTTCTGATTGTCCTATCTCAAGATCAGAAAACATCTTTTCTGATTCTGCTCCCTTACTGTAATATGCTGCAAGCATATTCGCTGCATATGATTTTCCAAAACGTCTTGGGCGGCTATTACAAATATACGCATCTGTAGAATCCAGAACTTCATTCATACATACGATCAATCCTGTTTTATCTACATAAATTCTGGAATTAAGTGCTGTTTGAAACGCACTATTATCTGGATTAACAAATCTGCCCATATTTTATACCTCTCCAATTCCTTTTACCTGTTTTTAATATTTCTCTATTTTACACACGTGTTCTTTTGTTTTCTTATCATAATTAATACCAATCAACAACAGATTATCCTGATATTCTTCCAAACTTTCAAAATACTTCTTATCTTTGATCTGCTTGATCGCACCTTCTGCGCTCTGATCCCATTTTAATTCAACTACCAATGCCGGTTTCTCTGCAAATTGTTTTTTCGGAATAAAGACCAAATCTGCAAATCCTTTTCCACCTGCCAGTTCTCTGTGAATGGTATAAAAATTCCTTGCTGCATATAATGCAAGTGAAATCGTATAACTCAATGCATTTTCATCATTATACTGGATATGTGATGTCTCAAAATGTGCCTGTTCAATGGCTTTCGCCACTTGTTCTTCTCTTCCCTGCCAGATTGCATCTAATGTATCTGCTGAATCTTTCAATGCTTTCGAAACAGTTCCCCAATCTGAAACAGAAACCGTATTTACATATTCTGCCCGAATCTCACTATTTGGTATCTTGACTGTTTTCGTCTTATCATCATATGCAAGATATCCAAGATGGATCAATAATGTCAGCACATCATCTTCTGTACGAAACGTTGCCATATCATTCGTAAAACTTTCGGTATTCACCGCCACGCTTTCTCCAGCGATCATACTTAAAACATCATCTTTTAGATGCTCAAAATTCATATCAATATACATCTGTAATGCTTCAAAAGTCTCTGTCTGATTCCAGTAATTTGATATCTTTCGAAATCTCATACTATTTACAACCGATCTTGGACTATACACAGACGGTACTCCATCAAATGAATATCCGTCATACCAGTTCTTAACTTCTTCCATATCCATTCCGTATTGTTCACAGAGCTTTTTGACTTCTTGTTCTGTAAACCCAACATAACATGCTAAAGGTCCCGGATCAATCATGGAAAATTCATCAAACATATTCAGTGCCGAATGCGTTCCATATTTCTTAATCGGTAAAATTCCTGTCATGTAAGATAGATAAATACATACCTTGTCTTTTAGTAAATCTCTCAGGAAATCTAAATATTTTTCTTGTGCTTCTTTGTCTTGTTTGTATTCTCTGAAAATACAATCCCATTCATCAATGATCACGATAAATGGACACTGCGTTTGTGCATAGACATCCTGCATAGATTCTATTAAATCTGTGTCGTCAAAATAATCAACTTCTGGATATTCCATTTTCAAATCTCTGATCACAAGCTTCTTCACACGATTGATCAATTCTTCTACTTTATGACTTCGACTTAGAAATTCCTGCATATTTAAGAATATGGTATTATATTGATTAAGATATTTTTCAAAATCTTTATCTTTTGCAATTTCAAACTTCCCAAATAATTCTTTTGAATTACAACCGCGGCTGTAATAAGCTGTCAGCATATTCGCAGCCATTGACTTCCCAAATCTTCTTGGACGGCTGACACAGACATAGTTTTGTGCTGTATCTAGTACGGAATTCGTATATTTTATCATCCCTGTCTTATCTACATAAATTTCAGACTGAATCATTCTTCTGAACTTTTCATTCCCTGGATTTAGATAATTTCCCATACGATCACCTCCTTGAATCAATTTTCTATAATATGAAAAAACTTCGTGCTCTTATCTATATTGATTATGATAGCACGAAATTTTAGTCGTCTCAACTTATATTGATTACATGAAATGAAAAAACACCTGCTCATAACATACATAAAATATACGTTACGATCAAGTGTCTTTTCATACAGTGATTATATATAGAATTTCTTCTATCCTAGTTGTTTACTGCAACATGTTTTGCCTGATCTGAATTGTAAACTTCTTCATCAACCAGACCTTCTGTTGCTGCTGTGATAACGGCTGCTGTTGCTGCTCCTGTTACATTTGTCATTGTTCTTGCCATGTCAACGATCGTTGAGATTGGTGCAAATACGACAACTAATTCGATTGGTAAGCCAAGTGCTGCAAATACAGCTGTTGATGTGATCGTCGCTGTTCCTGGAACCCCGACTGTTCCAACAGATACTACTAATGTAATCAGGATCAGAAATGCATACTGTGCAATTCCGTAATGATATCCTAACATATGAACACTAAATACCGCTGTTAATGCTGGCCAGATTCCTGCACATGCTGGCATTCCAACATTGGCTCCAAGACCTGCCGTAAATGATGCTACATCTCCATCAACTCCAAGTGCTTCTTTTAACTGTCTTAATGTAACCGGGATCGTACCAACACTGCTCTGTGTCGTAAATGCTACATACTGAGCTGGTGCGATTCCTTTAAAGAATTTAACAGGACTTAATTTTGCTACAAATTTAATTAATAATCCTTCTACTCCAAATGCCTGAACTGCACATAAGATATAAGATAAAACTAATGTACTTAATAATGGCAGCAATTCCGTGACACTACTTCTTCCAACGGCTCTTGCCAAGAAAGATAATACTGCATATGGTGTAAATCCAATGATCCAGTCAATTGCCTGTCCGATCACCTGATTCCCTGCATCAATAAATGCTTTAAATGGTTTTACGGATTCATTTTCTTTGGAAATTGCATTGTAAGATAATGCAATGATAATCGCAAATACAACGATCGGAATGATCTGTCCTTCACTCCAGTTTGTTGCGAAGTTGCTTGGGAATAAGTTTACGATCGTATCAACAACAGATGGAACTTCAACTTTCTGATATCCATCAGCTACTTTGTAAGCAAATCCATCACCAACTTTTAAGATGACTGCTGCGATCACTGTAATCGTACTTGCGATCGCTGTATTTAAGATCAGATAAAAGATTGACTTTCCACCGATTTTCTTTAAATGAATGGATTCACTTAGATTTGTAATACTTGCGATGATACTAAATAACAGCATTGGTACAACAAGTGCTGTCAATACATTGGTATAGATCCGTCCGAAAATCTCAACATATGTAAAATGATTTCCAAATCCCAGACCAACTGCGATTCCAAAAACTGTTCCTAATAATGTTAAAAGTCCGAAGTCTACGCCTTTCTTATAATCCAAATAATAGATAACCGCAAACAAAACAACTGTAACTGCTAGTGCGGCAAAATCTGCTGTGTTAATGCTCATTTTGTTACACATCCTCTCTTATAGTTTTTCTTTTTTCATAGTTTTCCGGTAGGAATTATTCGTATAATAGCATTTCCTAGTAATACTGTCAAGAATATTTGATGCTTCTTTTTTTATACAATTTTGATTTGTTGGAATGTTTATGAAGCATAATAACATTACTTTCTGTCTGAAAATTTCCTATTTTACAACCAATGCTGTTCTCCATACACACCCACTTAAATTTTCAATCTTGTGAATTGTCCACTCTATAGACTTTAGGTATATGATAAAAAATAAATAAACGATCGGAAGAGCAGCATTAGAATTTTGCCA
>ERZ1673750.1281-NODE-1281-length-13180-cov-7.888305_pt1 | contig 13180 bp, 8 predicted proteins | sample MGYA00580203_ERZ1673750 | MGnify/ENA primary metagenome ERZ1673750 (study PRJEB41218, sample SAMN15661763) | gut metagenome | host: Homo sapiens | place: Canada: London | collected 2015-08-20/2019-03-30 | study: EMG produced TPA metagenomics assembly of... | reverse complement strand
TGAGCTCGCGCGCCACGTCCATGGCCACGTTGCCGCCGCCGATCACGGCGACCTCCTCGGCCTCCAGCGGCCAGGTGCGGGCACCGGTCGGATAGCCGTCGTACCATTCCACGAACTTGGCGGCGCCGTACACGCCATCCAGGTCGGCGCCGGGCAAGCCCAGCGGCTTGTCCTCCACGGCGCCGGTGGCGAACAGCACGGCGTCGTAGCGGGCGAGTAGCTCGTCCAGCGTCACGTCCTTGCCGAACTCCACATCGCAGTACAGGTGGATGTTCGGGTTGTCGAGCGTCTTCTCCAACGCGTCGGCGATGAACTTGATGGACGGATGGTCGGGGGCCACGCCGTAGCGGACCAGACCGAACGGCACCGGCAGCTTCTCGAACAGATCGATGCGGGCGTTCTCGCCCAATCCCAGCTCGGCGCCGGTCTTCTTGAGCTGACGCAGGAAGATATCGGAGGAGTAGACGCCAGCCGGGCCGGCGCCAATCACGGCAATACGAAGTTCATTGTTCTCAGTCACGCGACCAGCCTAGCGCAACACCTCGAATCGCACTAGGCCCAGGCCGCATGACATTCAACGAATCCTCACGAGTCGGAGCCTCAGTCCTTATCGATGAGGGCGGTGAGCGCCCACAGGATCGACACCACGTCGATGGCCTCCTGCATCAGCGCACCGATGACCACCGGGATCAGGTTGAACGCGGCGGCGATCATGCCGACCAGCGCCAGTCCGAGTCCCAGACACACGGCCTGGATCATCACGCGCTTAGTGCGCCGGGAGATGGCCACGGCCCGCGGCACGGCGGCGATGTCATCATTCATGATCACCACCTGCGCGGATTCGGAGGCGGCCGTCGAGGTGCCGTCGGTAATGGCCATGCCGATATCGGCGGCCGCCAGCACCGGGGCGTCGTTCACGCCGTCGCCCACCATCATCGTGATGGACCGCGTGGTCGATTCGCCCACAAACCGCACGATCAGCTTGTCCCACCACGGCTGCCGCTTCGGGTTCTCCCGCTTCGCGTCGACGATGGCCTGCACCTTGCCCTCCGGGAACAGCTCGGCATGCACGTCGTTGATGCCGACCTCCGAGGCGATGATGTCCGCGGAGGCGCGCTTGTCGCCGGTCAACATGGTCAGGCGCTCCACGCCCATGCCACGCAGCTTGTCCAGGGACTCCTTGGCATTGGCGCGCGGCACGTCCTTGAGCACGATGCGTGCCGCCAATTCGCCGTCAACCGCCACATAGGTGGCCATCTCGTCGGGAGCGAGCTCGCCGAACATCTGCGCCACGGTGAGCTTGCGCGCGGCCAGGGCCGATGCCTTGGCCTCCTGACGCCTGCGCGCGGCGTCAACGGTGGCCCGGAAACCGCCGGCGTCCGCCGCACCACGGCCCGCCACATCCGGCGTCGCCGCGGTCTGAGCCGCAGCTGTTCCATCCTCCGTCGCGGTGACGAAGGCGAACCGTCCCACGCGGATCCGATGCCCGTTGACCTCGCCGCTGACACCGTTGCCCGCGTCCTCGGTCACGCCGCGGACCACCGGGTAGCTGCGCGCATCCACCAGCCACTCGTCCTCCGTCGCCAGCGTTTCACCGTTCGCGGCGCGCTGCTTGAGTCGGTCCATAACGGCCGTGCCGCCCGTGGTGATGCCCTTGGCCAGGATATGCACCGAATACGATTCCACAACGCCGGCGTACATCAGGATATGGTCGGCGTCCAGCCCCGCATACGGCCGGCGTCCGGATCGTGCGGGGGCCGACGCGCCCTCCGCGGCCGCCGGCACCGTGTCGGACGACTCTGCGCCGGCGATCTCCACGCGCACGACCTGCGGCTTCTTGACGGTCAGCGTGCCGGTTTTGTCGAAGAACACATGCGAGACGCGGCCGAGGTTCTCCAGCACCTCCTGCGTCTTGATGATGATGCCGGCCTTGGCGAGCCGCCCGGTGCCGGCGATGTAGGCGACCGGCGCGGCGATGAGCAGCGGGCATGGGGTGGCGAGCACGAGCACCTGCGCGAAACGGGTCGGATCGGCGGACACGATCCAGGCGGAGCAGGCGATGACGAAGGAGATCACCGTGAACGGCACGGCCATCAGGTCGGCGGTTTTGACCACGGTGGCGCGCGATTCCTGCGCGGACGAGACGAGTTCGATGATGCGCTGGTACTGCGAATCGCGGGCGAGTTCGGTGGCGCGCATGGTCAGCGTGGCCGAACCGTTAATAGCGCCGGACATCACGCGGGCACCGGCGAACACCTCGCGCGGCACCGGTTCGCCGTTGATGTTGCTCAGATCGAGCGTGGCCGAGCCGCTGAGCAGTTCGCCGTCGACGGGCACGGTCTCGCCGGGCAGCACGATGAGCACATCGCCCAGCCGCACCTGGTCCACGGGCACGGTGCGGTACGGGGCGTGGGCGATATCCGCACCGGCATCCCCCGTCGTCCGCGCATCCGGTTCCGTGGCGTCGGCGGCCATCACCCGGTCGATGCGGGACATCGTCCGCGCATCGTCGTCGGATCCGGACGCGGCATGCGCGCCGGAACCCACCCCCGGCAGGTCGGCGACGTGCGCGATCTGCGGCGCGGCCTCCATCAGCGCGGTCAGGTTGTTCTTGGCCTTGTCCTCGGCGTACGCCTCGATGGCGGAACCGGAGAACACCATCAGCACCACAACCCAGCTGGCCCAGTACTCCCCCACGGCCATCGTGGACAGCAGCGCCACCACCGCCAGGATGTCGACGCCGACGTGACCATGCCGGATATCGTCGATCATGCCGCGCAGCGTGTCGATGACGGTATAGGCGACCAGCACGATCACGATCCATTGGCCGATGCTCGGATCGACGAACCAGAACGGCTTATCCCACGGACGGAAATCCCACAACAGGGCAATGGGCAGAGCCGACACAATCACGATCGGCAGCATGGGAACGAGCTTGCACACGTTGAGTATCCTGTGCAACACAGCGATGAATATCTTCATCGTCTCTCCTTACGTCGGTATCGGCCGTACGGACGTTCCGCACGGCCGGTGCTTGATTCACGCCTTGTTAGCCCATCGACGACATGAATCGCACGACACACGGCGTAAAGATCAACAATTCATCTTCAGTTATTGAGGTTGCGGCCCGCCCCTGCGAGCGCATGTATGAGCGTACCAGCAGATCGCCGCGACTCCAACCCACGCGTGCCCTGACAGCGTGTCAGCCGCACATTCCTGCCGTCGGTCCGATATCGGTATGTTCCCGGAGGTGCGTTGTCATCGCCACGCGACGACACGCCCTCCAAGCCACGCCTCAAAGGCGTGTCGTCACAGCCGTATGACAACACGCCTTCCAAACCATGAACTGTCCGAAAATCGTTCCGTCGCCGTGCAACAGGAACGGCACCCCGACCGATGACCGGTTCTCACCGGTCGTCGGTCGGGGTGCCGTTCCGAAGCAGGCGCGAGACGTCACACCGTGACGCCCGCGTGCGGTTTACCAGAACCCGAACGGATCGAACAGGCCGCCGTCGTCGTACCCGTTGCCGTTCTGGTCCTGCTGACCGTTCTGGTCCTGCTGGTCCTGCTGACCGTTCTGGTCCTGCTGATCCTGCTGGCCGGAGTCGTTGTTCTGCTCGGTGCGGTTGCTGCCGTTGACTGCCTCCTCCTGCTGGTCGAGCGTCACGTCCACGTCCATGGTCTTACCGCCGCGCACGATGGTGAGCTTCACCGTGTCACCGAGCGACGCGGCGCGCACGAACCCGAGCAGCGAGTAATTGTTGTTCACCGCGTTGCCGTTGAACGCCACAATCGTGTCGTTGGCCTGCAGGCCGGCCTTGTCCGCCGGGCTGCCGGACACCACGGCCTTGCCGCCGGTGCTCGGCGTGGTGATGCGGGCGCCGCCGCGGACCACGCCGTCGGCCTCGACCGTGTCGCTGGTGATGGTCACGCCCAGCGCCACATGCGTGGCCTGGCCGTCCTTCATAATCTCGTCGGATACGCGCTTGACCAGATTCGACGGGATGGCGAAGCCGATGCCGATGGAGCCGGCCTCGCTGCTGGAGCTGGCGGTGGAGGCGATCGACGAGTTGATGCCAATGACCTGTCCGGCCGCGTTGAACGTCGGGCCGCCCGAGTTGCCGGGGTTGATGGCGGCGTCGATCTGCACGGCGTTGGTCACGATTTGCGAGTTGTTGTCATCCATCACGCTGACCGGGCGGTTCAGCGCGGAGACGATGCCGGTGGTCGCCGTATCGTCGTAGCCCAGCGGGTTGCCGATGGCCATAACCGGCTCGCCGACCGCAAGCGTATCCGAATCGGCAAATTCGACCGGAACCAGCCCGTCGGGGGCGTCATCCAGCTGGATGACCGCCAGATCGGTGGTGGTGTCGGTGCCGGTGACCTGCGCGGTGTACATCTGGCCGTTCGAGAGCGTGACCTGGATGTTCTGCGCGCCGGAGATCACGTGGTTGTTGGTCACGATGTGGCCCTGCTCGTCGATGATCGCACCGGAGCCGGCCGCCGTGCCGTTCTGCAGCGTGGTCTGGATCGAGACCACCGACTGGGAGACATTGTCCGCCACGGCGGCCCAATCCACGGCCTCGCCGTTGGTGATCGGCGCGCTGCCATCGCCGGACTTGCCGGAGTCGATGTGCTGCAGAGAGCTGGTCGTCGGCACCTTGACCCAGCCCTCGGTGATCGCCATGTAGCCGACGCCCAGGCACAGCGCCGCGCTGACCAGGGCCGCCACCACGGCGATGATCACGCCGCTGACCGTGCGACCGCCGCCGCGGTTCGGCTTCGGCGCGCCGGAGCCCGGCACGGGCGGGAAGATCGACCCCTGCGGGCTGCTCGGCCCGTTACCGTTATTCTGCGGGCCGTTGACCGGGGCCATGAACGGATTGGTCGGGGCGTTGTTCGGCGCGGCGCCGCCCTGCTCCTGATTGGCCGGACCGTTGTTGCCGTTCAGGAACGGGTTGCCGGTCAGGTACGGGTTGCGGTTGTTCTGCGGCGACATTTGCTGAGTCGGCGCGGACTGCGGATGCTGTTGCGCGGCAGGCTGCGTGGGGGTGGGGCCGTAGGCGCCGTATTCAGGTGCGGGGCGGTACGGCGATTCTGCGGCCGAGGCCGGGCCTGCCGACGCCGCGCTCGGTGTGGATTCAGCCGCCGCCGGTGCCGCAGTCGGGATTGTCTCCGTGGGCTGCTCGGCGTTCGCGGCCTCGCCGCCGGTGGTCATGGTGAACTGGTCACCCTCCACGATCTGCGGGGTCTGGTTCGGCTGTTCGTTGTGCGGCTGTTCGCTGGATTGCGGCGTCTGCTGGTTCGGCCAGCTGCCGTTGTTCTCTTCAGCCATTGCTGCTCCTTGGTTTCGTTCTGTTCCTTATGCCGTTATACAAGCGGCGGTCAACCTGCTCGGCTCACCGCCGTCTCGGAATCGCTATCTATGAGTTAAGGGAGCGCTTCTGGAAGTTTTCTGAATGTTGGTTGGAAGCTTTGCGCTAACCAGCATGGTATTCGTTGACACCCGGGCCGCACGGAGTCGACCGAGCCGGCGTCTTGCGCTCGAATCGCCCATATACCAACGATTCCGACCGATTCCCGACAGCCACGCGTCCACACATCGCCCATCGCCCCTCCCTCCCCCGATGTGACGCAGCTCACCGCCGGCTTTCGGCAGTGCTTCGCCTAGAGTGAACGGTATGATCAGTCTGCTTGAGCATCCCCGCGGCGCGGAACCCGGCAAGCCCGGCGACCGCGGCGCGTTCTCGTTCGAAACCATCACCCGGCTGCCCGGCTCCCCCGACGGCAAGGGGCGCGGCGGCGCACGCTACGGCCGCACCGGCATCATCCATACCCCGCACGGCGATATCCGCACACCCGCGTTCGTGCCGGTGGCCACCCAGGCCGCGATGAAGGCGGTACTGCCGGAGACAATGAAGGATCTGGGCGCGCAGTGCCTGCTGTCGAACGCGTTCCATCTCTACGAGCGCCCAGGCGAGGATGTTCTGGACGCGGCGGGCGGTCTCGGCCGATTCATGAACTGGGACGGGCCGACGTTCACCGATTCGGGCGGGTTCCAGGTGCTCTCGCTGGGCGCCGGGTTCAAGAAGACGCTGGCGATGGACGTGACCGGCATGAAGTCGGATGACGTGATCGCCGAAGGCAAGGAGCGCCTGGCGTTCGTGGATGAGGACGGCGTGACGTTCAAGTCGCCGCTCAACGGCTCGTTGCACCGCTTCAGCGCCGAGATCTCGATGGGCATCCAGCACAAGATCGGCGCCGACATCATGTTCGCGTTCGACGAGCTGACCACGCTGATGAACACGCGCGGCTACCAGGAGCGGTCGGTGGAACGCACGTTCCGTTGGGCGCAGCGCTGCGTGGCCGAGCACCAGCGGCTCACCGAGACGCGACTGGGCAAGCCGTACCAGGCGCTGTACGGCGTGGTGCAGGGCGCGAACTACGAGGATCTGCGGCGACGGGCCGCGTCGCAGATCGCCTCGCTCGACTTCGACGGCGTCGGCATCGGCGGCGCGATGGAGAAACGCATCATCGGCGACATCTGCGCGTGGATCTGCGACGAGATGCCGGAGAACAGGCCGCGGCACGTGCTCGGCATCGCCGCGGTCGACGACATCTTCGCCTGCGTGGAGAACGGCGGCGACACGTTCGACTGCGTGGCCCCCGCCCGCTGCGGCCGCAACGGCGCGATCTTCACGCGCGACGGCCGGTACAACGTCAAGCGCGCCGAGTTCAAAACCGACTTCGGGCCGCTGGAGGAGGGCTGCGACTGCTACACCTGCCAGCACTACTCGCGCGCCTACGTGGACCACCTGCTGCGAGCCCGCGAGTTCAACGGGTTCACGCTGGCCACCATCCACAACGAGCGGTTCTTCGTCAAGCTGCTTGACGACATCCGCGCCTCGATCGACGGCGGCTATTTCGACGAGTTCCGCGACGCGACGCTGGCCCGCTTCTACGCCAACGGCTCACGCGGCTGAGCCGATGGGCCGACGCGATAATCCGAGTTGATAATCCGAATCGATAGTCCAAATCGATAGTCCGAAGCTACTCGACAATCCGAAGCGACAGAGAGGACTGCATCATGAACCTGCTCGAAGCGATGGAACAACGACACGCCATCCGCGCCTACACCGATGAACCGGTCGACCAGGCGATTCTGGACATCCTGCGCGCCGAGATCGACGCGTGCAATCAGGAGAGCGGCCTGCACATCCAGATGACCACCGGCCTCGACGACGCGTTCCTCGGGCTGAAGACGCACTACGGACGGTTCACCGGCGTGCACAACGCCATCGCCCTGATTGGGCGGCCGGTACGCGACGGTGCGGCGGACGGGCACGGTGCGGCAGGCACGAACGAGCACGACGCGGCAACCGAAACCGCAACAGGTACGGCCGACCCCAGCGTGGCGGTCGATACGATACCGGACGGCGCCGCAGCTGCGTGGCACAAGGCCGCCGCCGCGGATGAGGCGGCCACCGACCCTGGCGAGATCGCGTTGCAGGAACGGGTCGGCTACTACGGGGAGCGCTTGGCGTTGCGCGCCGTGCAGCTGGGATTGGAGACCAGCTGGGCCGTGCTGGACGATGCGGACGCGGCGGAACACCCGTGGTGGTGCCTGCACCCCGGGGAGAAGATTGTGTGGGTACTGGCGTTCGGTCATGGTGCACGGCCGGGCGGGCGACGCCGCAGCAAGCCGATCGAGGAGCTATGCCGGATACCGGACGGCATGGCGATGCCCGACTGGTTCCGCGCCGGCATGGAGGCCGCGATGCTCGCACCGACGTCGCTGAGCCAGCAGCCGTTCCTATTCACGCTGCACAAGGACGGCACGGTCAGTGCCGAGGCGATGGAAGGCCTGTTCGCGCACGTGGGGCTGGGCTGCGCAAAGTACCACTTCGAAGTCGGTGCAGGGCGCGAGAACGTTCGTTGGCGTGATACTGCCGCCTCCGGTGAAGAAGCTGCCGGCGCGACCGACTAGCGGGCGGAGAGACCGCCTTTGCTTACGAGCAAGACCCCGTGCGACACATCGCGACACGCCGATTTGCACATTCCGGCAATCGAGTGGTAAGTTAATCACTTGTCTGCGAGTGTGGCGGAATGGTAGACGCGCTGTCTTCAGGTGGCAGTGAGTGTATGCTCGTGGGGGTTCAAGTCCCCCCACTCGCACCAGCGACGGAGGCTCCGGAACGTTGAAATACCAACGGTTCGGAGCCTTTCGCTTTCCCGAAAACCCGGCCCGTGGTAACGGCATTGGTAACAAAAAATTCAAGGCATCGGGAATTGACGCCTGTCAAAGCCTGCCGTTTTAGGCAACTAGCATCGAACACGACTCCGGCGATTGGTAACGTCCGGCAACAATGGGCTAGCCATACTGCGGCATTAATTGATTCAGCTCAGCGCACTCGTCTTCAATCCCCCGGACACATCCGCACAACATTGCAATACGACATAGCCCATCATGCGCCCGCCGTTAACAGAAGTTGCATCACATGATCCAATACTGGATGATATTGATAGGCATTGCCCAACGGGAAGCGAGGAAACCACAATGCCGCGGACCACATCGCGTAACGCACATCCCAATCGAGTCATCAAAGCTATATGCATCAATTCGGACAGGAAAATCCTTTGCGTTGCCCCTGATGACACAGCAGGTGATGCCACGTGGTCCTTCCCGGGCACCCCAATTCGTACTGGGGAAAAGGAATTGGACGTTCTTGAGCGCATACTGCGCGGCACCTATACGGGAGAACTTTCGGTCGGCAGTGAATTATGCAGTGCGAACTATCGCGAACAGGGACAGAACTATCAAATTGATTCGTTCATCTGCTACCCGACAATTGACGCCGACATCCTGCAAAACGGACGAGCAATCAAGTGGCTCTCTCCCGACGAAATGGCTTTTGTCAAGTGGAACGCAGCCGACCAAAATGCGGCGGATAGAGTCATGTCTCCGCTGTTCGGAAAAAGCGAATACACCACCAAAAAGGCAATCCAGGAACACGCCTTGGACGCCATAGACCTGACATTAGGCGAGATTGATACCGAGGGAAGACTGAAGCCGAATTCAAAAAACTACCCAGGATCGGTCATTGAACAGATTTGGTTCAATCATCCGGCCGACAATATCTCGGCACCCGATTTTCCCGAAGCGGGAGTCGAGCTGAAAGTCACACCAATCGATGTGAAGCAAACCAAGGATGGCACAGACTTTAAGGCCGGCGAACGGCTCGTTCTCAATATCATCAACTATCGCGAGGAAAAGAACGTCACGTTCCACACCAGCTCCTTCTGGAACAAGAATCGCTTCATCGAAGTCATCCAATATCTTCGCCGAGATGTGTCACGAAAAGGAGAGGACGAAGACCGCCGGAAATACAAGGTGAAGTTCGCCAACATGTTCGCGATGGAAGACATCAATGAGGCGGACTTCCCACAACAATACGTAGTGCGCTTCTCAGAAAAACACATGGCTCAAATTCGGCAGGACTGGGAAACCATCCATCGTCTCATCGCCGAAGGCCGGGCGAATGAACTCACCGAGTCCCTGACCAGAACCGTCGGAGCATGCACGAAAGGCAACCGTGACTATCGATATACGACACAGTCTAACGGCGAAACAGCGGCCAGCCGCGCCTATTGCTTTAAGCAAGGTTTTATGACGACCATCCTGCAGGACTATATCATCCGGGACCATCCGTCGCAGAGCTTGATCCGAGACGCCCGCGCTCTTTCGACCAAGTCCACAGAAGAAATCATCCTCGACTATTTCCGCCCGTATATGGGTGAGACATTGAACGATATAGCGCAGAAATTCAATCTTAAATGGCCGTCTCATGACGTACCCAAGAATCTTAATTATATGTTGGTACGACGTATGTTGCAGATTCAAGGAGCCGATGACGGCGACGGGACCGACAATGACTATGCGTCATTGAACGTCGAGGAATTCCGTAACGGACAGATACGAATCAAAACGATTACGCTTTTCCACAAAACTGCCAAAGAAAACTTCAAAGTCCAAGGGATTCCCGATTTTGAAGCCCTCGCCGAACAGGATTGGGAAAGTTCGGATCTGTATGCAGAATTGGAATCGCAACGGTTTCTGCTATTGGTCTTCGACAACGAAAACAGCTATAGGCAGGATAAAAATCCCGCGGGCATGCGGTTCCTCGGCGCAAAATTCTGGAATGTACCGGCACGGGATCTGAACGGTGACATTCGGTCCGTTTGGCAAGAAGACGTGGACAAAATCCGCAACGGGGTCGAATTGACCTATCGAAATGGACGCGTATACAACAACTTTGTCAAGGAAACAGCCGGCAGAATCCTCCACCTACGTCCCGACGCAAGCAAAGCACAGTACTGTCCCGCATATTATGACCAAAACACCCGCAAACTTGTCAACAATTCGCGACATCTTCCCGCAAGAATTGTCTGGCTCAACCGACCGGCCAACCATGAAACATATTCCGATGACTATATGACGAGACAGGCTTGGTGGCTCAACAAAGAATACATGCTGGAACAAATTCGAGAACTGCTATGAGCACGTGCAACAAGGCGTGCCGGATTTGATCCCATCCACGGTTTGCGATACAATTGCTTCGTCTTATAGAACATTTGTTCGGATCGAAAGGATAATATGGCCAAGGAAATACGGATTGCCGAACTGTTTGCCGGCGTCGGAGGTTTCCGCCTTGGCCTGGATGGATACGGACACCCTGGAGACCGTTTCTATATGGAACCAGCCGGTCCGTTTAAAACGGTATGGGCCAATCAGTGGGAACCGGCAGGCCAGGAAACAAGGCAATTCGCGTGGCGCTGCTATGAATCGCGCTTCGGCGAGGGATCATGCGTCAATGAAGACATCGCCAAGGTGCTCGACGACGTCGCAGAGGGAAAAACGACCATTCCCGAATTCGACATGGTCGTCGGCGGTTTCCCTTGTCAGGATTACAGCGTGGCAAAGCCACTCGCCTACGCCGAAGGCATCGAAGGCAAGAAGGGCGTGCTGTGGTGGAGTATCAACCGCCTACTGGAAATGCGCCATCCTAAATACGTGCTCTTGGAGAACGTCGACCGTCTTCTGAAATCACCGGTCGCACAACGCGGACGCGATTTCGCCATCATTCTTTCCTGCCTGCACCGACTCGGTTACAGCGTCGAATGGCGAGTCATCAACGCAGCCGACTATGGCATGCCTCAGAGGCGCAGACGCGTTTACCTCTACGCCGAGCTCGAAGCAGCAACCTGGAACCTGCAGGACCGCCTGCTTCACTCCGGGATTGAAGCGCGCGCCTTCCCCTGCAATCCAGACGAACGATTCAGCCCCAACGAGTTCATTATCGGAGATGACCCCTACGAAGCGACAGAGACATTCGGGAAAGGCGACAAGACCTCCAAATTCCATGAGGCCGGAGTCATGCAGCACGGACACGTACTGACCATGCGCGTCAAGCCAGTCTATGCCGGACACCGAAAAACACTCGGAGATGTACTCGTGCCGGTTGAAGAAGTGCCCGAAGAATTCTTCATCACTAACGACAAACTTGCCTCATGGACGTATCTCAAGGGTGCCAAAAAAGAACTTCGCACAACCAAGACAGGGTACGAATATACATACTCCGAGGGGCCGGTGGCCTTCCCCGATTCGCTGGATTCCCCGAGCCGGACAATTCTGACCGGTGAAGGCGGCCGCGGCGCGAGCCGCACCAAGCATGTCGTCGAGCAAGACGGACGGCTCCGCCGACTTGTGCCGGACGAGCTAGATCAACTACAGGAATTCCCCAAAGGATGGACCAGCGGCATGAGCGATGGACATCGGGCATTCTGCATGGGCAACGCTCTGGTCACGGGCATCCCGCACCGTATCGGTAAAGTGCTGGCTGCCGATATTGCTCTTCGCACTAGACAACAGCTTGATAACGAATAAAGCTGGATTCATCCAGCGCTTTCGACATCAGGAACATACCGTCCAATTATCATCGCGTCATGTCATGCACGCCTTTCCTCGGACATGAGATTGTCCAGACCAGCAATAAGTTGGTTGCACCGGTCAACATTCGCATTGATGATTGCTGTGTCCTCGTGTGTGGCTCCGAGTTCCGCGTTAGTTAAGCGGGCGATTTGGTTGATGTTGTGGCCGATATGCCAGATTTCGCTGCGGATGCGTTTGAGTTCCTGGACCGTCGGCGAATCCCGTTCCTCGCGTTCCCGTTCGATTTGCAGGTACGCGTCATGGAACAGGTCGATGATTGTGCGGGATATCGTCGCGTGCCGTGCCTCGGCGACGGACACGATCGTCTCTTTTTCCTTCCTGCTGACGCGGATGTAGATGCGTTCGTCTCGTGGTTCCCCGTTTTTGTGGAATTGTTTTCTCGACATTTTCCGCTGCTTCTTTCATGTCGTTCATACGGGTTGGCCCTGTGGCACTCGGGTGTTTTTCTCCGGCTTCGCCCGGAGGGCGGCAGGCACGGTTTGTACGCACAAACCGTATAGCTTGCTCCCGCAGGCAATCTGTAGGAATACATGTACCCATACCTGCGCCTGCATCGATGGCCTATCGCTTGTTACCCCTGTATTGCATCTGTACCAACACCTGCCTGGCATCTGTTCCCATACCTGTACGGGTACGTGTATGGGTACCTGTGCACCTGTAGCCGCATCGATGCAATAACTGTCGGCGTGGTGTCACGGTTCGATCTTGTTCCGTCCGCGAATGGCGTCGAGAAGCTCCCGGCAGTCATGTTCCACCCGCCATTCCGAGTGTCCGGCAATGATGTTGATTGACGGATCTTCAAGCGCCTGCGAGACCAAGAGACGCATGAGTTCGCTACGTGACATCTCTGCCTTGAGCGCATAGCGCGTCAGCACCTCATATTGCGCCACGCTCATTCTCGCGGTGATCCGGTCATCGTTGCATATCTCTCCGGGACGCGCGAGTGTCAGCCGCGGGATGCCCGCGAAGCTCAGATCGTCGCCTTCGTACAGCGCCTCCACGTCGTCCGGGACGATGATGCAACGGATGAAATGACCAATTCCGACGTCCAGCTCCCTGCATTTCTCACGCACACGCTGCGCGGTTTCATGATCGATCTCGGTGTTGAACTGCTTCTTAGGTCAGTTTACAAGGAACTACACGCAGACCGTGAAACGGGCTGCTGACAAC
>ERZ1673750.1274-NODE-1274-length-13230-cov-5.417230_pt1 | contig 13230 bp, 8 predicted proteins | sample MGYA00580203_ERZ1673750 | MGnify/ENA primary metagenome ERZ1673750 (study PRJEB41218, sample SAMN15661763) | gut metagenome | host: Homo sapiens | place: Canada: London | collected 2015-08-20/2019-03-30 | study: EMG produced TPA metagenomics assembly of... | reverse complement strand
GGACTACACTGATAAAACTACAGTAGTCTTTGATCTGCACGGGCATCACATTTCCGCCAAGGCCGATATCTTCACGTTCAATACAGATATTGCTGGAAAAATCGTTAAATGCTTATTTTGTAAAATGATACAAACATACCCTCGAATTTTTATTCAATCAACAAAACAGATTTTTATATTTTTGATGTAAATATCCCATATTTTACTTATCTATATGATTTACTTATGAATTCGCTGGCTACAATCGATCATAATCTCTACTCTTTCTTTTTTGTGATTGCATACAGTACAGACCGCTTTCGATCTGGTAGTCCATCTGGAGTGGGTTAGGTCAATTACCTCTCCATCCAGCTCAGCTCTTACGATCTGGTCAGAATAATGCCTTAATATTTCCTCAAATTCGAACTGGCTTATGTCTGTTGCACATGGGTGTTCAGGAGTATACATCGGACATTTAAAAATAATGCCATGGGGAGTGCGTTCTAAAACAAGTTCAGCATTGGGATCGTGAAAGGCACAGAATAGGTGTAGCATAAGTATTACCTAGTCTTTTTGGTGTTATTTAGTCCATAAAAGACATACAAAACAACACTAAACAGCATTAAAAAAGCCCCGATCTACGGGGCTCGTGTAGTAGCTGACGAAATATTCCACTGCGCTATTGAGGAAAAACTCACGAAACTCGCTGCAAAGCTGGGCAGCGAGGGTTTTGTTGTGCGCAAGAATCAGCGTGGGCCGCTGCACCTGGGCAATGATGTTCGCCATGGTAAAGGTCTTGCCGGAGCCGGTCACGCCCAGCAGCGTCTGCTCCTGATCGCCCCGTTTGAGCCCCTCCACCAACTTAGCGATGGCCTCGGGCTGATCGCCGGTGGGGTGGGTAAGGAGGCATGTTCCCCTGTTTTTATGGCCATACAGGCCGACGGATGCACCTGTTTTCTTCCTAAAATCAGGGCTTTTTAACATAAAATGGTTCCGGAAAAGATCCGAAGAACCAATATTTAATATATGCCTCTTACACTAACGGCCCATTTTTATCAATATATAACGTCTTCCAAATTGTATAAAAAATCCGTAAAAGATAAAAAGCAGGGGCTATTGCTTCTGGAGGTTTCTCCCCTTTTGCAACAGCCCCTTTGTTTGGCTTTTTAAACGGTAGATATATGAACAATATTTCCCATTGTGCAGAAACAAGCCTACAATTCAGATGCATAAAGCTGCCGGCTACTTATTTTTCCATTGTCGGATATTGTAATAATGGTGCCGCCTGTTTTCCCCTCTCGATAGGAGCTGAAATTACCTGTCTTCATCACAAAACACATATGGATTCCCTTATATTCAAGGCCTAAGGTATTTTCATGCTCGTGTCCAAAAAACATATAGCGCGTGCTGCCCAGTTCGAGTACCGCGTCAAATAATCCATAATCAATCGCCCCGCCTCCTACTTCGCCCTCGCCATACATATATTGAACTTCACTACTGTTATGGTTATAGAGGTCGTAAGCTGTTTTGAATTGAGGAAGGGGTGTATGAGTAAATAACACGGAGGGAACCACTTTTCCTGTTGCAGCAGTAATACCGTTCACGTTATCCCTATACCATTCTACTTGACTATGCCGGGGTGATTCATAATATGCACCGGCTTTGTTACCCTCTCCGTCTTTCAAAAAAATTTCTTCGTTACAGTCCATCATAATGAGCGAAGCGATAGGGGCGCCGTTTTGATGAATGTTGATAAAATAGTTTCCTACTCCATCAATATTCGTCGGCCCGATTTTAAAAAGGCATAAATCTGACTGTTGCATCTGTTGGCCAAGATAGACTAAATCTGCTTTAAAATCCCGTTCATGATTCCCGTAAATCGGCGCCCACGGTAACCCGAAAGAGTCCATCATATCTACAAACGCTTTTACATGGAAATGATTGAATATCCCTGCAAAATTATCGCCAACCGTTACGATCATATCCGGCCTTTCCTTTTCAACCATTTTGGCAAGGTCAGACTTTATTTGTTTCTTGCTTTTAAATGGATTATCAAACTGCACATCTGTGATAGCGAGGATTTTAAAATCCCTGTCTGCTGCTTTTTCCATTACGGTAATTTTGCTCATATCGAAGCTTTCCTCGCCATACCATATGTCATCGGCATAGCCTGAAGATTTTCTCGGAATCAGTAAAAACGAAGCGATGCTGCCTAAAACCACTACGGTTGCCGCAAGAAAGGCAACGGTAATTTTCAACCATGTTTTCATCCTAATCTCCCTTTTCCAATGTTCTCGTCTTCTGATCGAAATTTCATGCAAAAATTTGGGCTTGATAACCCCGCCAGAAAGCATATTATCCATAAAATGTTCCATCGCCGCACGTCAAAAAGAACATTATATTTTTATTATAGAAACGCATTTATTGCCATACCATGCATGCTTCTTCTACGATACGATGCCTTTTAGCCACACCCTATTTCCATTCATCTTTTACACAGCATCTGAAATTCAATCATTTAAATAAAACAAGAAGCGGTTAAATCATATTTATAGTAATATATTATAATATATTTTTAGCGTGGTCTTTCGATAATAGATCAAATTATTTAGAAATCCCGCTAAAAACATCGCAGGCAGCCTGGTAAGTTCCTCCGGCTGCCTGCGATGCTTTCAGCTATTCAGAGCGTGCAAGGATGTAGGTTCTGCCAATCTGTTCCATCGGGATCCGCGCAAAGCCATCCGACAGGCTTTGCAGCAGAGAGGGAAAGGAGAACAGGGCCGCCAGCGCGAAATATATATCTTCTAATTTTTTTCATGGTGACGATACTCCTCCCCGGACGATGGCTTTCTTGCTATTATGCTTGCCATCTGTTCAAAAGCGCAGATTACCCCAGATCGTGCCGGTCGGTAATCAGAACGGCGGGCGTTTTGCAGGCTTCCAACTCCAGCACAATGATTTCATTCTCTTCTTTCAGCAAAGCGCCCGGCAGATACAGTGTTTTCTGCGGCCCTTTCTTCCAATAGCGGCCCAAATTGAAACCGTTGACAAACACCACGCCCTTGCGGAACCCATCCAGACGAACAAAACAATCCGCTTTTGAATTCGCCCGGAAGCACCCTTTCAGGAACATTGGGTATTGCTCAGCGCTCCGGCTGAAATCCAGCTTTTCCACGTTGTCCAGCGGCAGGGTGGTCACCTCAAAATCCATCAGCGCCTGCAAATTGAGGCTTACGCCGCTGATGCCTTTGCGGTCCGTTAGATGATCGCCATAATTGACGCGGCCCATCGCCTCCACCAGCACGCCGATCTCCGTTTGCGGGCGGTCCAAGTTGAGCAGCATACCATCCTTTTTCATGATCTTCTTGATGAAGCCTTCCGGTTTTGTCACATCGAAGTTTTTTTTCAATTTGCCGTCGATATACACATAGGCCCGGTCGTGCAGCTCTTTGAGCATCAGCGAGGCCATGCCGTAGGCGCCATGGACAATGGTTTTATAATAAATCAGGCCAAAATTCTGGCCGTAATACTCCATGCTCTCCGGCAGTGGCGAACGGTGCTGTTCCCCAATTAAATCCATGTTTTCAAACAGCCCCGTCCGCTCTGACAAGGCCACTCGCCCGATGTTTTGCAGCTTCGGCTCGGGCGGCAGCTCGCCCAGGGGGATCCCCTGCTTTTCGCAGAGCAGCTTGCGCACCGCATGATATTGGGGCGTATAGCCGCCGTACTCATTGAGCGGCGCGCAATAATCATAGCTTGTAATGGTAGGGCTGTAGCGCAAATAGTGGTTTGCCCCGGCGGTGAAGCCAAAATTCGTGCCGCCGTGGAACATATAGAAGTTAAAGCCCGCATCCTGTGCAAAAAAATGCTCCATCTCCTGCAACACGCCCCGATAGCTGCGGGTGTGGTGCTTTCCGCCCCAATGGTCAAACCAGCCGCACCAAAACTCCATGCACATTTTAGGCATGTGCTCTTGAATCCCATCCAGCGCGTGAAACGCCTTTTCAGCGCGGCTGCCGAAGTTCAGCGTTTTGTAAACGCCGGGCAGGCCGCCGCCGTGAATCATGCTTTTTTGCGTACCGTCCGCCGTAAAAAGCAACACATCCACGCCGTTTTCCGTTAAAATACTCCGTATGCGTTCCAGGTACCCCGTATCGCTGCCGTAGCTGCCGTATTCATTCTCTACCTGCATGGCGATGATGTTCCCCCCATGGGTGATCTGCAAGGGCGTGATGAGGCGCAGCAGCTTGGCATAAAAATCAGACACATGCTGTAAAAAACTTGGGTCTCCACAGCGCAGGCGAAGATTCCGATCCTTTAACAGCCACGCGGGCAGGCCGCCAAAATCCCACTCGGCACAGATATACGGGCCGGGGCGAAGGATTACAAAAAGCCCCAGTTCCTTCGCCGTTTCAATGAAACGCACGAGATCCAGCCGGCCGGAAAAATCATATTCTCCTTTTTTCGGCTCATGCAAATTCCAGCAGACGTAGGTTTCTACCGTGTTGAAGCCTGCGGCCTTCAGCTTTAACAGGCGGTCGCGCCAATATTCCGGCAGCACCCTGAAATAATGGATCGCCCCGGAATAAATTTGGAACGGCTTTCCATCCAATAAAAACATACCGTTATCCATTGTCAGCGTCATGATCGAATTCTTTCCTCCTTAAGGCTTTACAACTTTACAGCGCGTATTTCCCAGTAGCCGCATCCCGCCTGCATGGATCGCTTCCCTTTGTAAAATCCGGGATTTCCACAGGTGCGCCGCCGTTTGCCACGGATTGCTCCGACAGCGCTGTAATGCACATCCAGGACGCGGCGTCATACACATCGATCGCGGGGGCCGTCTCCCCTTTTGCCGCATGGATCATCGCACGCAGCACCAGGTAATCCATGCCGCCATGGCCGCTCTCCTGCATGCCTTTGGAAGGGTGCCGCCACAGCTCGCTATCATACTGCTGTGCATACCGGTCCGCATTTTTCCACAAAAGCGCCGGGTCCGCCTCCAGTTGCTCAAGCTGCTCACGCATCTCCTGCTCGAGAAAAACGTAGTCCCCCTCCTCCTGATACATGCCCTTGGTGCCACGCACAGTGAAGCTGCGGCTGTAAACGCGTGGGAGGGTCGTATCGAGCGTTAGCGTGATTGTCTCCCCATTTTCGCAGGTGATCACGGTTGTCACAATATCACCCTGCTGGAAAACTGTGTTGCAGAGCGCCTCGTCATCCGCTTTATTCTCTAACAGATACGCATGCATGCCCCGCGCCTTGCTCGCCACGGAAACAAGGCGCACCATGCGGTTGCCGCGGTTGATGCCCAAAATTTTGGCGATAGGGCCGAGATCGTGCGTCGGGTAATTTTCGCAGTTGTGGCTGATGTAGTGCGGCAGGCGGTAGTGCCGGTTTTCCCGCCCAAAGGCAACCTCCTTGCGCAGGTCGTGGCGATAAGCGCCATCGCAATGGACAAGCTCGCCAAACACGCCCTGCCGCGCCATGTTTAGGCACATCAGCTCCCGCCTGCCGTAGCAGCAGTTTTCCAGGAAGAAAAAGGGCGTGCCCGTTTGCTCATAGGCGGCCACTAGATCAAAGCACTCTTGCAACTGATAGGTGCCGCCCACCTCCATGGCGGTAAAGATGCCTTTGCGCATCGCTTCTATGGCGATTTCAATGTGGCATTGCCAGGAGGTGGCGATCACCACCGCATCCAGGTTTTCCAGTGATAAAATCTCCTGATACGTTTGGGTTTCAAGGGGCCTGGAGTAGCCGGCCCGCTCGGTTAAATTCGCCGCATGGCTGGTTCGATCCGCATACACATCACACACGCCGGCGATCATTACATCCTTCATGCGCAGCATCGGCTCCAACAGCTGGATGCCGCGCTGGCCAAGCCCGATTAGGGCAACGCGAATACTCTGTTTCATCTTTTCTCCTCCTCGTTCTCATATGGCCGCAGCACATACCAGCGGTAAGACATGGCGGGCAGGGTGATCCGCATCGCCGCGTTGCCGTTGGAATCAATTTCAAACAGCTGAGGATTTTCGTCCATCTCCGAAATCACAATTTGCCTGCCTGTAGGCGCTGCCGGGGGTAGAGGTGGGATGGCCTTATCCGCCACCTTCTCATCGGTGATATACGTGCGTGATTCGCCGTTTCTCGCCCGGATGACCAGCGGGGCGATCTCCTCACCATAGATCGGATAGGTCACATCGCAGTTTTTCGTTTGCGCAAAGGGCGCGGGCGGCTGTGCAAGGCCGGTAAGCCCCGTGTAATATAGGGGCAGCGTGATGTCTTCCGTCCGCTCTTCGTCCGTCTGGTTAAAAAACATTACAAACCCACGCACATCGCCATAGGGCAGTTGGTTCATGATGGCGTCGATGCCGGTCGTGCGCTCGGGGTTACCGGTGTCGATGCGCGGCGGCAGGAAATGCACGGTGATGCCGTTGAGCACGCGGCGATATTTTTTGAAAATAGAAATCCATTTGGCCATAATCTGTTTGCCCGTTTCAGAATCATACACCTTTTTCCCGCGGATGGTGGGCCATACGCCGCTGGCGGTGATCTGCGCCAGCGCCCAATCGAAGGCGAAGCGGTTCTGTTCGGTCGGGAAGAACATCGCGTCCTTCCCGCCGCCATGGTAGACATTCAGCGGCAGGAAGCCCCAGCCCTGCGAGGGGTTCTTTGAGAACGTGCCCTTATAGTAATAAATCCGTGAGGTAATCAACTGCTCCTCCCGCCGTTCGGAGAAAGCGATCTCCTCATAACCCACGCCGGAGCGGTTGCTGCCGTTTAAAAAATGCCAGTCCGGCGCATTGATGTAAACGCCCCGCGCTTTCAGAGCCTGATACCAATCCACAACAGCCTCTTTCCACTGGTGATACTGCGAATCCGTAAAATCTTCATGACAGTGCGTTTTTCCGCCGGAGCAAAGCATCATACCATAGGGGCCGTCGATCTCCACCGCATCCGCGCCCGTCTGATCGATGAAGCGGGTCACGTTTTGGATATACTGCCGCGACCAATCCGTGGCCAAACAGCGGCAGATATGGCTCCCGTCATGGTTGAGCGCCTCATCCCCCCGGACGGGCCGGTAGTTTTTTACATAGGCGAGCGTATAGGCCCCCATGCGGATCCCCTTTTGATGCCCGTAATCATAGGCCGCACGGATTCGGTTCAAATACCGCTCGTTCCCACTCTCCATATTAACGCCGGAGCCAAAGGATTGAATGACCATTTCCAGCCCCACCTCGGCACACTGATCCACCGCTTTTCGGATAGCAGCTGTAGAGTTGGAAATCAGGTGAAAAAACAGCACATTATCCGTGCACCACGGGGCAATCCGGCGATACATCTCTTTGACTTCAATCAGCCTGTGCTCATAATAATCCGTGCCGAACAATAGCTCATACGCGGTGATGGAATGCGCCTCTTCGCCTTTTTCCAGCTTCACATTCATCCGGTAGGCGGGAGCAATCTCCAATGTGTCATATCGATAGCGTGCATAGTTCTTCGCATACTTTGAAAGCTCCAGGCCCAGAAAATCCGTGGTGGAATCATAATCGCTATCCACAAACAGCGTATCGCGGTGCTGTGTGACCCGCATAACGTCGGCGGCAATATTGTCCACAGTGACGCTTTCCTTCCCGATATTGGTTACGGACAGCTGCTTCATCAGAACGGGCATGCCGTCATAGAGCTCATACCGCACTGTCAGCTGCACTTGCAACGTCCGATGGAGGTAACGCACCTCAACCGCCTTGCCGGGCGGTGGGTAAGGGCCTTCAGCGGTCATGGTTTCCGTTTTCTGGAACGGCACGCGCTCCAGGCAGGGCGCGGCTTTAAGCTCCGCGAATTCAAAGCCGTCCTCCCCGCTATATTTCTTCCCATTCACCGATACCCAAAAATCCGGATACGCTGCGTCTATCAATTCTTCATCCTTTTGCAGATTGCAAAAGGATGCCGTTCGGCAACCGTCCGTCAAGATTTTCCGGCGGATAAGGCCGTTGGAAAGCGTGAGCTTCCCCTTATGCATGGAACAACATGCCTGATGATCTTTTTGATCTTTTCTATCCAAAACCCAGTGGCTCATTTCATATCCCCCTTGTTATAAAAGCTCCAGCAGGAAACTGTAAGCAGCGGTTTCGCCAAAGTGCAGCAGCTTTTTAAACGGCTCCGCCGTATCCGGCCCGCAGCTTTGGCTGCCGATGCCTCGCATAAAGCCGTTGATGTGCAGCACGGTTTGATCCAGCCGCTCCACATCCTCCCTATGCCGGGCCTTGCGCAGGTTTTCCTCATCCACATCCACCGCCTTGAAATGGAGCGGTTGCTCAAGCGCCGTGAGGCGAAGGCCACCGCCCGCGTCGTCCGTAATTTCCGCCCATCGCACGCCGCTGCGGTTACCGGATTCCTGCGGCTTGATATAGGGCACAAACATATCCGGAACGGTCGTGCGGTAAACGCCCATCACATCCTGCGCCGAAAAATCGGCATAGCTCTCCGTTTCCCCCATGCCGTAATAACGAACGTTTTGATAGCGCCCGTTCAGGGCCAGCGTCAGGCCGATCTGCAAAAGGTCAACCGGTTGTTTGATCCTGCTCGTCAACCGCAGCGTGACCTGCATCGCCGTTTCAGAAACCGCCTTTTGCAAGAGTTCCACCGCAAAGCGGGGTTTCCCGCGCGCCCTCAAAGCAAAGCTTGTGGAAACGGTATTTTGAAAGCGGTCAAAACGGCGCTTCTGCTTCCCTCGGCGAAGCCGATCGAGGCCCAGCTTGCGGGCGGGCGCCGCTACATACACGTGATTATCAATCACCGCCTGCCAGAGCTGCGGCGCAAAACCCACGCTGTTTTCCGGCAATACCGCGCGACCCTTTTGATCTCTGAGCACCATTAGATTGCCGTGTTGGTCAAAGCGGAATTCCGCCCGCTCCCGCGCCAACGCAATTTGGGAATCCGCTTCGCGCCACGGCAAATCCACCCGATGGGCGACGGCAGCAGGAAAACGCTCCTGCAATCTGATTTGCTCCTTCGCGATTTCCCTGCCGCTGGCCCGCTCGATATATTGCAGAATGAGAAACGCATCGTCGTGATCTGTTATGTAAAAGTCATACGGCAGCCGCATACTGCTCTGCGGTGCAATCTCCAGGTCAAAAACACGGCGGTTTTCCAGCACGCCGTTTCGCAGGAGCGAGCAGGCAATCCCGACCCCTGCGCTGGAGAGGAAGTAATTTGTATTCCGCACCCAGAGCGCCCCATTCTTCAAAGAAGCACGCAGAGGGCGATACACATTTTTCATGCACAAGGCGCTTGGCGACGGCGTCCGGTCGGGGTAAAACAGGCCGTCGCAGCAGAAATTACCGCTGTTGAGCCGGTCTTTGTGATCGCCGCCATAGGTGTATTTATATTTCGCCCGCGCATCATAATGCGCGTGATCCGCCCATTCCCAAATACATCCGCCGAGGAAGCGCTCGTCGCTGTAGATCACCTCCCAGTATTCCTCCAGCCCGCCGGGGCCTACCCCCATACTGTGCGCGTATTCGCAGAGGAAGAAGGGGGCGTCATAATCCTTCTCATGCGTCCACTCTCCCCGGCTCAGCGCCCGCATCTCCTCCGGCGGGGTATAAAAATAGGCCAAAATATCATAGCGAACCCGCTCGCTGCGGCACGCGGGCTCATAGTGAACCGGGATTTCCGTTTTGGTTTTCAGGTATTCATAGCAGGCGTCAAAATTGCGGATGCCGCCCGCCTCGTTGCCCATCGACCACATCACGATGGACGGATGGTTTTTATCCCGCTCATAGAGCGCCTGGATCCGATCCAGATAATGCGCTTCCCATTTGGGGTCGTCGCTAATCAGATCCATATTTTTCACAAAGCAGCCGTGCGTCTCCAAATCCGCCTCATCCACCACATAAAGCCCGTAAACATCACACATTGTGAGCATCAGCGGATCGGGCGGATAGTGCGAGGTGCGCACGCAGTTTACGTGATACGCCTTCATCAGCTCGATATCCGTTCGCAGGTCTTCCACTGTCATCGCATAGCCGCGCACGGGATGTGTATCATGATGGTTCACGCCCTTGAATTTTACCGGCTGCCCATTGAACCGGTAGCGGCAGCCATCCAGTTGGATGGTGCAAAAGCCCACCTTCTGGCGGACGCACTGAAGCTCCCGCCCGCTATCGTAAACGGACAGGATCAGATCATAACAAACCGGTGTTTCCGCACTCCATTCCTCCACGGCGAGCGATTCCCAGCAAACCGGCGCCCCAGTCCGCACCGTTTGCTCCGCGATGTTTTTTTCGCCGAAGAGCAGCTTTGCTTGCAGCCGCGCCGTTTTGCTTCCCCGAATGTCGGCGGTAATCCTGGCGCGGTAGCCGCCCTCTACCTTTTGTTTGTCAAAACAAAAGTTGAAGAGATAGCTTTCCGGTTGGCAGGTGATGTAAACATCCCGAAAAATCCCGTTTTCACGGAACATATCCTGGCATTCGAGGTAGGTGCCTGTGGACCATTTGTAAACCACCGCAACCAGCTCATTTTCTCCATTTTGCAAAAAGGGCGTGATATCGAATTCCCGGCTGTTGTGGCTGCCCTCGCCGTAGCCGACATATTTGCCGTTGAGGTACACGTCCAGAGAGGAGGCAACGCCCAAAAAGGTGATGAAATAGGTATCGTTTTTCCGCTTTTCCAGCGGGAACGTTTTGCGATAAACGCCAACGGGGCAATTCTTTGGCGTTTTCGGCGGATTGCAGCGGAAGGGATACATGGAGTTGAGGTAGTTAATTTTGTCGTAGCCTGTTTTCTGCCAGGTAGAGGGCACATGGATGGGATCAAAAAGCTGGCGATCCGTATCAAGCGTGTCCGGCAGTGTTGCAGCGGATTTAAAATAGGCGAACTCCCACTCTCCAGATAGAAAAAGCACCCTATCGCTCTGAACGCGTTCGTCCAGATAAGATACGTTCCGCATCCGCTCTTCACTGCCAAAAGGGATGAAATAGCTGCGGTGCGGCAAGCGATTCTCTGAAATTGTTTGAAAATCGCGGTAATTCGACCGATTGATTTTATATTTCATCGTGATGACCATGCCTTTCTTGCGCCGAGCCGCAAGCTTGTGCGGTTTGGGCGCAGCCAAAATTTCGATGTAAAAGGCCTATTTCTATTTTTTCGCTAAACAATTTCCTTTCAACCTATCAACCTGCCTAATCCTTCTTCATGATTTTTATCGCTGCAAGGTGATGAAGATCACCTCATTATCCTCAATGGAAATATGCAGGCACATCCGTCCGCTTTGCTGTTCCAAAACGAGCTGCTCCTCCTTCGGCTGTGTTGATGAGCGGATGCGCCGCGCTTCTTCTCCCGTCAGAGAAGGGAGGCTGCCCATTGCCCGCCACAAGGCGAACGGATTGCCTGAAACGCTGTTCACCCGCACCGCCTTCGCGCTGCGAAACGCCGGCGCATGATCGATTTCAATCTCAGTATCATAGGCGCATCCATCGCTTTCAAAACGCTGAGCGTACAGCATCAGGCAAACAGAACCATCCGCCGCCCAGAAGGCCGCAAGCTCAACATCCGCATCCGTAACCGGGAGAGCATACCGTGTATCCGGCAGCTGGGAGAGCAACTGAAACGCCCAAAAGGCGGGCTTTGGGATACCGTCCGCCGTTAGCAGGCCAAAGCCTCCGCTGAAGGGCTCAGGGAAGAAAAAAAGCTCTTCAAAGATATCAGAAAACGTCCAATAGCTGGATCCGTCTACCATTCCCTGCGCGTCGAGCACAGTTTTCACAAGGAACGCCGCGGCTCTGGGGCCGTCGTGAATGGCCGCAACACAGTTGGAGCTGATGCTCCATTCGGTATAAAACAACGGGAGCTTCCCTGCTTGCTCCCTCGCTTTGCGCATCTCGCGGGTCATATAGCCCTTCAACTCCGGCGTAACGGCGTTGCCGTTATCAAAAACCGGTTGCAAAACCGCGCTGAGCGACTGTGCATTCGCCGCTGTTCTCATCCGTTTCAGCTGCTTCAACCGTTCTTTATGAATCGAATGGCCTAGCGCATCGGTCGGATACTGATGAGTGGACAAAAAATCAACCGGCACCGCGTTTTGCTCACAGTAGCTGAGGAATTCCGGCAGATGGCTGCTGCGCGTGGTGGCAGGGCCTCCCACCATCAGGTGTGGGTCAACGCTTTTAAGCGCGCGTGCGGTTGCGGCATAGAGCCGATAATAATCCTCCATGCTGCCCTTGAAAAAGCAGGCGAGATCCGGCTCATTCCACACCTCGAAATACCAGCTGCGCACCTCTTGTGCGCCATACCGGCCCAAAAGGAACCGGGCAAAGGCGCGGATAAATTCCTGCCATTCCCCCATGGATTTTGGAAGCGTTACGTTACCTTTATAAGAAAAAACCGTTTTTCTCCCGGATGCCAGCGCAGATGGCATGAAACTCAGCTCCACAAAAGGCCTGACGCCGATTTCCAATAGGCGGTCGTAAAGTTTGCCGATCTGATAAAAACTGTAAATCTTCGTGTGGTTCCTGCGGGCGGAGGGCAAAAAATCCCCAGGCCGCAGGCAAACGTTCATATCGTCGTTGAATGTTCCGTGAAAGCGGACGCGCTCCATCCCGAGCGCATCATGCACAAGCTTTAGCTGCTCCTGATAATCCGCACGCTGTGCAAGTGCTGCGTGGCCGCTACCAACGCAGAATTGCCAGTGCTTTTTAACCGCCTGCGTCTGTTCGTCATAGTCGAACTGAAAAAAAGAACGTTCCATTCATTTCACCGCGCTTTCGGTATTACTTGAATATCGGCCGGTCTATAATTTCCACACATGGCTCCCGGCAGCCTTCCAACTCCAAAACGACAATGTCATTCTCATCCTTGAGCCAAACGCCGGGCAGATAGAGCGTTCTCTGCGGCCCCACATTCCAATAGCGGCCGAGATTGATGCCATTCACAAAAATATACCCTTTTGTAAAACCATCAAACTTAACAAAGCAATCCGCACGAGACTGTGTCTCGAAGGTTCCCTTTAGATACACCGGGCACTTTGTGTTTGTGCCGCTCTCAAAATGCAGGCTTTCCAGCCGGTCAACCGGCAGGGTGTAAATGTCGAAATCATACACATACTGCTCACCAATGCGCACCATACTGAGCCCTTTTCGGTCATGAATCCGTTTTGCAAAATTGATCCGGCCCATTCCCTCTACCAAAATGTCGATCTCCGCCTTCCCCTTGAAAGCCGGCACGGGGAAGGTGAAACCCTCGGTGGGC
>ERZ1673750.1269-NODE-1269-length-13303-cov-3.919611_pt1 | contig 13303 bp, 10 predicted proteins | sample MGYA00580203_ERZ1673750 | MGnify/ENA primary metagenome ERZ1673750 (study PRJEB41218, sample SAMN15661763) | gut metagenome | host: Homo sapiens | place: Canada: London | collected 2015-08-20/2019-03-30 | study: EMG produced TPA metagenomics assembly of... | reverse complement strand
CTACTTAAAAAATCCAAAATAATACATGGGGCATTCTTTTTCGCTTCGTCAAAGAGTTCCCTAACCTTAGCTGCACCACGTCCCACAAACATTTCCACAAATTCAGAACCTGCAATGGAGAAGAAGGGAACGTGACTTTCCCCAGCTACTGCCCTGGCAAGTAGGGTCTTACCAGTTCCTGGAGGGCCAACAAGTAGGGCGCCCTTAGGGCATTTGGCACCAATGTCTGTGTATTTTTTTGGATTTTTTAAGTAGTCCACGATTTCCACCAGGGACTCCTCTGCCTCTTCTTGACCTGCAACGTCATCAAAGTTTACGGTCTCGCCACTTGGTTCGTACCTTTCAATTTTCTTTCCGCCACCAAAGATGCCACCGCTGCCGAGATTTTCCATTCTCTTAGTCATTGCCCTTTGGAGCAAGAAGAATAGTAGGATTGGGAATCCCCAAGTCATTACAAAGTTCATAAATAAGCTTGGCTTTTCTGGGATTTCAGAAGAGTAATCAACATTTTTCTCTTCAAGGTCCTTAACTATGTCTGGGTCTTCCATCCTTCCAGTCTTGTAGATTTTTTTGTCGTCTTTAAGCTTGTAGAGGATTTGGTCTTGTTTAAAACTTACCTCTTCAATTTTATCCTGGCTCAAGTTCTTCCTAAAGTCTGAATAAGAAGAACCCTCTATGCTGTTTTGTGTCACCATTGGCAAGATCAACCAGTTTAGGGCAAAGACTGCCAAGATTGAAATCAAGTAATATCTAAGTAAATTATATCTGGGCCTCTTGTTGTTGTCCTTATCTTCCATCTTATAAACCTCCTTAAGGGATGAAATTTTTTAAAAATAAAAACCGGATAAAAATCCGGCTTAAATCTCTTTCTTATTAAAGGTCATCTTCAATTACAGAAGATTTTGAATATGCAGATGGTCTTGCTTCAAAGAAGTCTGTCTTAATTTGATTTGGATCAGAATATTCGCTAACCCACTTCATTGATTCTGGCTCATCGATATTTTCATCAAAGAGGTTACCAAAACCAAGATTTCTGGAACGCAAGTTGCCAAGGTACATGATGTAATCTTCAATCATCTTTTCATTGAGACCCTTAATTTCATCGCCTATGACATACTTACCCCAAGCAATCTCTTCCTCAACACCCTTTTTAAGCATTTCTTTATATTTCTCTATATTTTCATCTGTAAATATTTCTGGCTCTTCCTTTTTCATCTCAAGGATTATGCTTCTGAATAACCAAAGGTGAGTGTTCTCGTCCCTGTTGATGTATCTGATTTCAGAAACTGTGCCAGGCATCTTGCCCATTCTTCCTAGATTGTAGAAGAAGGAGAAGCCTGAGTAGAAGTAAATCCCTTCAAGAATGTAGTTGGCAATTAGGGCCTTCATAAAGTTGTCCAAGTTTTCATTTTCGTAGAAGTCTTGGTATTGATCCCCGATAAATTTGTTTCTCTTTAATAGGACTTCGTCATCCTTGTATTGGTAGAGGATTTCTTCTCTCTCTTCTGGAGAACAAATTGTGTCCAAGATGTAGGAATAGGACTGAGAGTGGATGGACTCTTGGTAACCTTGGATTGAAAGGCAAAGGTTGATTTCATTTGCCGTTACATAGGATTGAAGCTTTGGTATCTGAGCAGTTTGCAGTGAATCAAGATAAATCAAAAAGGATAAAATCTTGTCGTAGGCAGTTTTTTCAGCCTTGTCGAGTTCCCTGTAGTCCTTCACGTCTTGGGAAAGATTAATTTCCTCTGGTATCCAAAAGTTGTTCATAGCTTGGCGGTACCAATCACTTGTCCAGCTGTACTTCAAGTTGTTGAAGTCATTTAGGTTTGTTGTGTTGCCATTGATGACCCTTCTTTTGGAAGTTTCAATGTCTCCCTTTTCATTAAAGAGACCTCTTTTTGAAAGTTGCATATTTCCTCCTTAATAATAATTTTTAACGCTTTTCTAAATATTTATGAACTTATAGGTATCCATGACCCTATAAAGTTTTATAACTTAATAAAAGTTTACGGCTCTGTAAGAGTTTGTGACTTCATAAAAATCTACGACTCTGTAAATATTTGCGACTTTATAAAAAATTGTGACTTCATAAAAGTTTACAAGCCTATAGAAGTTTGTAATTTTGTAAAAAATTGTAACTTTACAATAATTTATGAGGCGCAATAATCGCAGTCTTCAACCTCTAGGGACTTACTTCTCACATAATAAACTGACTTTAACTTTTCCTTAGCTGCCTTGATATAAAGGTTTAGGATCTTTCTCATTGTGAAGTCAGTTGTTATATAGAAGTTAATGGACTGAGCCTGATCAATGTGTCTTTGCCTAATAGCTGCAGCTTCGATTACAAAGTTTTGGTCAAGCTCATGGGCATTTTCATAGAGCCAGAAGCTTTGTGGTGTCAAGTCTGGTGCAACCCTTGGAAGGATTGAGCCCTTCTTTTCTTCCAGGAAGTACCTATTCATAATTGGGTCAACACCTGCACTTGTCGCAGCTATAATTGAAGTAGAACCAGTTGGGGCAATTGCCATGATGTAACCATTTCTAAGTCCGTTGGCCTTCACTTCTTCTCTTAATTTATTCCACTTTGCGTCCTTGTAGTCACGAAGGTCGAAGTAATTCCCATTTTCCCAATCAGAACCCTCAAAGAAGTCATAAGATCCCTTTTCCTTGGCAATTTCCATAGAGGCAGTAACTGCGTGGAAGTTTATCCTTTCATAAAGGTCGTCTGCCCACTTCAAGTGGTCTTCTATATCAGAAAATGCCATGCCAGCCTTTACAAGGGCGTGGTGGTAACCAGAAGTTCCAAGACCTATGGACCTGTACTTCCTATTTGTCACCTTGGCGTAAGGGATTGGGTAGTAGTTAAGGTCAATAACATTGTCAAGAGCCCTTACAGTTGTGGCAACAATGTCCTTTAATTCCTTGTCATCTTCAAGGTCTATATTTCCAAGAACAAGAGAAGCAAGGTTACAAACTACAAAGTCACCTGGCTTAGTCTTTGTAACAATGACTTCGTCCCCGTCTTCAGTTTCTATTGTAGTATCTAGGGTCTCAATAGCAGACATGTTTTGCATGATTTCTGTACATAGGTTTGATGAGTAAATCATACCAACGTGCTTGTTTGGATTCATCTCGTTTACATTGTCCCTGTAGAAGGCAAAAGGTGTGCCTGTTTCAGTAAGTGACTTGATAATAAGTCTAACAAGGTCCTTTACAGACATTTCACGACGGGAGATAGACTCATCTTCAATACATTCTCTGTACTTTTCTTCCCATTCCTTGCCATAAAAGTCCTCAAGAGAATAGCCCTTCTTTGCAAGAACTTCGTGAGGATCAAACATATACCAGGTCGCGTTGATGTCCTTCTCTGCCAGTTCAAAGAATAGATTTGGATAGGAAATAGCAGGGAAGATGTCGTGGGCCTTCATCCTGTCGTCCCCATTATTGGTACGAAGTTGTAAGAACTCTGGGATGTCCTTGTGCCATGCATCAAGATAGCAGGCAACAGAACCTTGACGAACTCCCAGTTGATCAACAGCAACAGCAGTGTCATTGGCAAGCTTTATCCATCTTATAACTCCACCAGCAACCCCCTTGAAGCCCCTGATGTCAGATCCAGTTGCACGAATCTTACCAAAGTAAAGTCCCATGCCTCCACCGTGCTTAGAAATTTGGGCGAAGTTGTCAATGGAACGATAAATTCCCTTTAGGGTATCTGGCACTGTGTCAATAAAGCAGGAAGAAAGTTGGTGGTAGGGCTTTCTCGCATTAGACATAGTTGGTGTGGCTACAGTAACCTTTAGGCTAGAGTAAATGTCATAGAACTTCTTAGCCCAGTAAATTCTGTTTTTCTCAGGGATAGCAAGATGCATGGCAATTCCCATAAACATCTCTTGGATAGATTCCACAAACCTGCCGTCGTGGCTCCTTATAACATACCTCTTAATTAAGAGGTCAAGACCAGAATAGTTTAAAAGCCTGTTTCTTGAATTATCAATATAATCTTCCAGCTCAAGAATATCTTCCTTAGAATAATTTTCTAGGATGTATTCTCCGTAAAGACCCTTCTCAGTTAAGAAGTCAATCTTTTCGTAGAAATTGTTAATCTTAAACTCTTCTAGGTTTGCCTTGATTTTCTTTTCAAGGTCGTAGTTTAAGAAAAGGGCTGCTATAAATTCCCACCTAGGGGCATCCTTGTCTGTAAGTTCACTTGCAGCTTTAATAATTTCAGAAAGATAGGCATCTTGACTTTGGTCCTTCTTCACAAAGGATTCAAACTTCTTGTATAAGTTTTCAAGCTCGTACTTCTTTGGGTCGTAAGTCTTTCTCACAAACTTCAAAATCTTTAGGACCTTGTCATCAGTGATGTAGTTGGCGAACTTGTCTAAAATTTGCCTTTCTTCAGAATGTCTATTTCTGTAAAGGATGTAGGCCTTTACAACTTCGATTTCCTTCTCATCAATTAGCTTTAACTCAACTAAGTCCTGAATTTCTTCCACAGTAGGTGGTTTCTTTGGGTCATAGTTTTTTAATATGCTATTTTTGATGTCAAGGGCATAGGCATTGATGACAGAATCAACATAGGGCTTTCCAACAGAGTCAAAGGCCTTTTCGATGGCATTCTTTATCTTTAAGTGATCGAAATCAACCTCTCTCTTATCTCTTTTTAATATCTTCATAAATCCTCCATATAGTAGAATTTTTATTTATAATTTTTTAAATACTACTATATAGTACCATAAACAAAATTTTATAAATAGCTTTAAAGTAGATAAAAAATAATCTTAATAATTTATTTTTTATTATAAAGCTGTGACTTTTTTATTTTACAACCTATCTTATATAAAAATTCACTTCAAACTAGACTCATAAAAAAGAAGCCTGACTTGGCTTCCTATTAAAATTAATATGCGTTTTGAATACAAAAAATCCCAAGAGGCTTTCTCTTGGGATAATTTTTTAACTTATTTTACAACTGAGAAAAGAACTTTTGCTGCTTTTTCAGCAGATTTTTCTGTCTTTTCAGCTACTTTTTCTTCTTTTACTTCTTTAGTTTCTTTCTTGTCAGCTTTTTCTTCCTTAACTTCTTCCTTATCTTCTTTTAAGAATGCTTCCATTTCTTTTTTATTTTCTTCTTGGTATTTCTTTAGAAGTTCAGGGTTTTTATCAAGGTCAGCCTTTGCTGCAAGTAATTTTTCTAATTCTTTGCCTTCATAAAGTTCTTTTAAAGTTTCAACTACTTCTTCGTCTTTAAGGTCTGTTTTCATTGAAGCTATCATCTTGTAGTTATCTTCTTTTTCAATTTCTGCAAGCTTTGCTTCTAATTCTTTTTCAGTCATGTTGAAGATGTCAACTATTGGCATTCCGTCGTTCTTGTCGTATTTAACCTTGTAACCAAAGGCTTCAGATACGAATCTTACTGGGATGTAAGTTTTGTTTTTTACAATAACTGCTGGTGAGTCAAGTGCAACTTCTTTTCCATTTACAAGAGCCTTGTTAGAATCAATTTTAAGAACAATTTTATCCTTGTCCTTTGTAACTGTTACAGTCCTGTCTTTTCCATTCCAATCAACTTTTGCGCCGATTTTTTCATAGAAAGCACGAGCTGCTAGCATAGTTCTGTCATTCATGATCTTTGGAAGAGCTTCTGGGTCTTCAAAAGTGATGTCTTCGCCATTTACTCTTACTGTTACAAGAGTTACATTTGGCATGATTAACTTCATGTATTCTTCTGTAGTTAATTTTTTAACTGAAGTTGGGAAGTTGATTTTTACATTTTCATCTTTTACTGTGTTAACTTTTCCCTTAACAGAAACTTTTACAAATTCTGCAAAGTTAAATTGCATTGCTAGATCTTGGATAACTTTGTTTTCTTCAAAAGTTGTCTTTTGAGAAATGTTTGATCCCTTGATCATTTCTTTTACGCCCTTAGCAGCTTCTTTTAAGTCTTCTGCCTTGTATTCCTTGTTAAGTTCTTTGAAGTCTTTTCTTTCTTCATCATTCATTGGAAGTCCAGCCTTGTCAACAATTGCTAAAGCAGATGTTGAAACTGCATCCCAATTTTTCATAACGCCGTCAGCTGACTTAATGAATTGGTCAATTATAGCGTCACTATTTGCATTTAATGTGTATGTGTTGCCTTCAACCTTGAAGTCAATTTCTTGTTTAAGGTCCTTAGTTGCAAGGTCCATTAACTTGATTAGGTCTGTTTTAAATTCTTCAGAGTTAAAGTATTGTGCAGCCTTTGGTGAAAGACCATTTTCTTCATCTGCAATTGAGATATAGTCTTCCTTGATGTCCTTGAAGGATCCACTTCCAAGTGCAAAGATGTCTTTTGACATGATAACTTCATTGCCCTTTACATAAAGGTCCATCTTGATCTTATCTGGCACGTCCTTGTTAAGTCCTGCAATTTCTTCTTGGCTCTTAGAAACTTTTGCAATTTCCTTTTTCAAGTTTGTGAAGTCCAGGTTCATTAAAACATGTGCCTTGTCTTTTCCCACTTGTTCGCCAGTAAGGCTTACAGGGAATTTCATTTTTACAATTTCTTGAGTTTCAGGATTTTTTACTTCAACATTGTATTCAAGTTGTCCTGTAACCTTTGAGCCCTTCCAGTTTGCAACCTTTTGGGATGCATCTAGGTAAGCTGTTGTGTTTGCACTACAAGCGCCAAGAGTTATGGCTGCAATAAGTACAAGAAAAATAGTTAAAATTTTCTTTTTCATAGTATACCTCCTATTTGCTTTGATTTTATCAAACCCAGAGAAGTCTTTCAAATTAAAACAATATTACATAAAAAATTAAACTTAACTTATTAATAAGAAATTTTTATAAATTTTCATAATATTTTATTGGCCTTGCTTGGATTTGATTTTGTTTTGGCTTACTTTTGCTTAGACCAGCCCTGCATAATCTATCCAGGACTTTTTTAGCTTACACATAAAATACTTGTACTTTTGTATCAACTCCTTAATACAATAATCATTATATCTGCTGTCTTTTTAATTTGCAAGATAAAATTAATGTTATAAAAATTTTAAACTGTATATACTTTATATCTACACTATAAGTCCAGTGATTTCTTTTGTCAAGAATTTTTATAATTTTTTTGATTTATCTTATTAAGCTATGAAAATTTCTTAACTTCTTTAATTCAATTTTTAAAATTTTATTTTTTATCCACAATTTTCTATTCTTATCTGCATTTGTTGACTCTTAGGATTGTATTAACTTTCAAAATTTTATTCTCTTCTAATAAATTAAAGTCTCATAGAATCTTATCTTAATAAAACTTTTAATTTTTAAAAGTTATTAAGTAAATTCAAATTTCTAAAATCAATATAGCAAAATAAAAACTTCACAACAAGAAAATATGACGCAACTTTTGGTTGCAACCTGCTTTTTTTACAAAATTATTCGCAAAATATCTTTTCTATATAATAAATGATCTTTCAAAATCACAAATACAAAAAAAGAGACCCATCTGGATCTCTTGATTTTAAAATTTTCAATTGTTATGTAACTATAGCTCTATACCTCGTAAATTAAGCATTCAACCTTTAGCAATAAGCTACTTTCAAATGAGGTACTTTGCTACCTTTCCCTTGCGGGATAAATTAAAACTTGTCATTGGAATCACCTTTTCTTAGTTACCAATTTGTTTTCTCTAGCTAGCTTACTTATAGTATAGAGCATTAAAGTTATTTTGTCAATGTTTTCCTAAAAGTTTTTTGTCTTTTTTAAATTTATTTTTTTCTCGTCGATTTTTCCATTGTTAAGGGCCTTGTTAATCTCAATAATTGCTTGATTTGCTGAGTTTAGTGACCCAATATTTACTATATAATTCTTAGATCCTTCTTTACCCTTTATAACAATTTCATTGTCCTTTGACTTGGAAATAGATTTCATATCTTCGTATGGGAAGTGATTATTTCCAATTACAAGTCCCTTGCCATAGGATCCCACAACTGTACCAAGCTTATCCTTGCCATCTCTAAAGGATGATTTTAGAGGAATGTTGTAAATTACTGTGTCCTTGTCCTCTCTAATTGGAAATTTTCCATTTTGTAGGTTGTATAAAAATAGGAGAAATAGTCCTATTAAAAATAATGGATTTGCAAGAAGTTTAATGATCTTGTTATCTCTCATATACATTTGTTGGAAAAAGTAAATATTTACAAAGATCAAAAAGCCTATGTAGACAAAGATATTTAAGTTGTAGGTTCTCTTTCTTATGTCTAAATCTTCAAGTTTTAGAATTTCCTTGTACTTTGATATAAAGTCCACTGCTGTCATCATAAATAGGTAGTTTACAATAGCCCACATAATTGAGTAAATTATTGCCCCATTGCCAAGCTCTGATTTTATTCCAGAGAATTGAAGGCCAAAGGGAATTATTACTGATATCAGGAGGACTATGTTAGATGTTTTTTTGTTCATTTTTTCCTCTTTCTTATTTTTTCTTCTTTTTCTTTTTATTGGTTTTTATTTTTTGTATATTCTTCTTAGCTTCTTCTTTTTCTTTTTCGATTTCTTCTGCAACCTTGTCATTTTTAGTTAGCATGAGCATAGTTCCAAAGAAAGCAAACATGTAGATTCCAAAATTTATAAGCATCTTCTTAAGATCAGTTTCTATAACTAATAAATCGTGTTGGCTAAGTCCTGTTAGATTTTTGTACCTAAAATAGGATATGCCAGAAAATAAAATTATTAGAATTATCATGTAAATAAAAACTGATTTTGTGTCCTTGTATCTTTTTTCATCTACAAAGAAGAAAACCGCCAGGGTTGACAGGGAAATTATTCCCAATAATATTGCCAAAGTCTTGTAATTAAAAACTTGGGCGAAGTTATTTGTATCTAGCTTATTGTACTTAAACACAAGAAAGGCTATGGAAAGAATAATAATTATAAGGCTGGTTTTCAGCCATTCTTTCTTATCTTTTGTCAATTTTACACCTCGTCGTACTTTTCTAAGCCATATTTTTCTATGACTGATATTATTTTTTCTGCGTAGGCAGGGTCTGTTGCGTAACCGCCTTCTTTTATAAACTGGGCAGCTTCCTTATAATTCTTGGCAGTCTTTACCTTTTTATATCTCTTGGCTGTGGAAAGAAGCTTGCCATAGTGGTCAAAAGATTCTTTCTTAGAAGAGTACTTCTTGAAGTTCTCCATGTACCTTCCACTTTGACCCTCCACATATTCTTCGGTCTCAAAGGCTATTCCATCATCTTTTTTCACTGCCTTTATGCCAAAGTAATTGTTGTATTCTTGTGAAAGCTCAGACCTTCCCCAATTGCTCTCAAGTATTGACTGGGCAATCATAACTGATGGTAGCAGGTCATATTTTTTCGCCACCCTCACTGCCAATTTTTCTGTCTCTGCAATATAGGCTTGTCTGTAGTTTAACTCTTCTTGGGCCCTTTTTTCTGATGCAGAACTTATCAAAAGTCCCATGAAAAAAACTATTCCCAAAAAAGCCAAAAAAATCACAAGACAACCGCATCCCAGCTTTTTAGCTTTCATCTTTCACTTCTTTATAAAGTCTACTTATTTTTTTGTTTAAAATAGGATGAAAATAATTTGGCATAAGCTCATTTAGGGATTCTAAGACAAATTCCCTCTCTGCAATATATGGGTGGGGCACAATTAATTCATCTGTGTAGTGGATTTCCCTATCTATAAAGAGGATATCCAAATCAATTGTCCTAGCTCCCCATTTTTCATGCCTAACCCTGTCTAGGTCAATTTCAATTTTTTGCAAGATGTGGAGGAGGTCGTGAGGATCTTCAAAGGAAGATACCTTTACAACTGTATTTAAAAAGTCTCCTTGGTCAGTCTTTCCCCAAGCCTTGGTTTCTATTATAGAAGCCTTTTCTAGGACCCTAAGTCCAGCTTCTTCCATCTTTTCTAGGGCTGATTTAATGTAGGCTTCCCTGTCTCCAAGATTTGTCCCAATTCCAATATAATAGTTCCTTCTCTTTTTATTGCAGCGAACTGATGCTGTATCTAGAGGAAGGTTAATTGGTGCCCAAGGTTTTTTAATTGTAAGATCCACTGTCTCTGCTATTTCATAATTGTCAAAGATGAATTTTGTCATCTTGTAGGCAAGGGTCTCAATTAAGTCCTCTGTTTCATTTTTAAAAAGATCATAGAGTTCATGGGATAATTTTCCATAGTCAATGGACCTGTCCAAGTTTTTTTCTATGGCACAGTCCCTAAAACTCATCCCAATTTCTGCGCTGATTAAAAATTTTTGTCCAAGTTTATTCTCTTCTTCAAAAAGCCCATGGTTGGCATAGACTTCTAGGTCTTTTATCTTGATAAAATCCATAATACTCCCATCAATAATTTATTGTGTGATTTTTCTTATTGAAGTCCCAATTGCATTCCTTGTAGGCAGGACACCTAAAGCAAGGCCTTGACAGTTTGTCTGCCCTGTAGAAAATGTTGAAAAACTCATCTTCTGCCAGGTCCTTACTCCTGTGAGCACCAATGCAATTTAGGATTCTTTCTTTTTCTTCTTTAGAAAAATCTGTAAGCTTTAATATTTCTCTTGCAAGGTCAACTGAGGCAATGGCGTGGTTTATCCCATCTTTTATCTCAAGGACCCTCCCCAAGTCGTGGAGGAGGGCAGTTGAATAAATCATGTCCTTGTCTACATCTACACCTTCTTCTAGTTTCAAGATGTAGCAAATCCTTGCAACAGACACAAAATGCTCATAGTTGTGCCTGCAAAAGAACCTGTCTCTCTCAAGGTATTCAAGTTCATTTAAATAGTCATTGTAGATTTTACTTTTAAGAATTATGTCTGTATTCTTCATTAAAATTCAATAAGTCTAAAGGCTTCTTGTTTTTGTTTTTCGTCAGTTTCTAAAACTCCTCTAGCTACTGATGTCACAGTCTTTGATCCAGGTTTTTTAACCCCTCTCATATTCATACACATGTGCTCTGCTTCTATGACTACAAGAACTCCCTTTGGTTCAAGATACTTCATCATAGCATCGGCGATTTCGATACTAAGTCTTTCTTGAAGTTGTGGCTTTTTTGCATAAGTTTCCACTGTCCTTGCAAGTTTTGAAAGACCTGCTACCTTTTCATTTGGAATGTAGGCGATGTGGGCCTTTCCATAAAATGGTAGGAAGTGGTGTTCGCACATGGAGTAAAAGTCTATGTCCTTTACAACAACTATATTGTCTTCTGTTATTTCAAAAGTCTTTGAAAGGTGCTCTTCAGCTGTTTTTCCAAGTCCTGCAAAAATTTCTTCATACATCCTTGCAACTCTTGCTGGAGTTTCTAATAGACCTTCTCTATTTTTATCTTCTCCAATCGCTTCGATGATCATTTCTACAGCTTGTTCAATTTTTTGTTTATCCATTATAATCCCCTCATAGATTTATTTTTTTAATTTACAAATTTCATTATAACATATTGCCTTTACAATGGTAACAATTTCCCATAAATTAGGACTTTTATCCAAGCTTATAGGCCCCTCTTAATTTACAATTTATTTATAATTTGATACAATATTTCCCGAGGTGCAAAATGAAGAAATTACTTCTATATTTATCTCTTGGACTTATGATTTTTTCTGCCCCAATGAATGTCTTGGCAGAAAGCACTAAGTTACAAGCTGATAATAAGCCGGCAGCTAGTACAAATGTCCTAGACGCCGCATCTACAAATGCTGAAGAAAAAGAAATTGATCCAAGTACAATTAGAAATCAAGACTTTTTGGTCCCAACAAAACAAGGTGTCCAAAAGGCCAACCTTTATGAGGCAGAAAAGATTGAAAAATTAGAAGATATTCCCCTAGAAGGGCTAACAAAGTCCTACTTATTGGGAGACTACAAGTCTGGTCAAATCTTAGAAGGTTACAACCTTGATGAGATTCGTGCCATGGCATCAACTTCTAAATTGGTTTCTATTTTTGTTGTCTTAGATAAAATTCAAGAGGGGAAAATCTCCCTTAATGACGAAGTTGAAATAGACAAAGAAGCCGCAGCCCTAACTGGATCTTCCTTTAAGTTAAAGGAAGGCGACAAGGTAACAGTGGAAAAACTAATTGAAGCTTCCATGGTTGTATCAGGCAACGATGCAATCACAGCCCTTGGCAAACACGTGGCAGGTTCTACTGATGCCTTCGTCAAGATGATGAACGACAAGTGCCATGACCTGGGACTTAAAAATGCCCTAATGGTAAACCCAACTGGACTTACTAACTACGAGATTCTTGACTACAACAAGATGACAACTAGGGAAATGTTTATGTTAGCATCAGAACTTATTAAGTTTCATCCAGAAATTTTAAAATACACTACTATAGCTAAGTTAGAAGATCCTGGAAGGAACTTTATAGAATACAACACCAACCCAGTCCTCGGGATTGTCCCAGAAGTTGACGGCCTAAAAACAGGTTACACCAATGCAGCAGGTAGGTGCGTAATCTTAACTGGTCTTGAAAAGGGAGTAGATGAAAAATCAAAGGACATGAGGCTCATTGGGATAACAACAGGTTCCAACTCTGACTTTGAAAGATTCGTTGCCTGCAAAAGACTTATCACTAAGGGCTTTGAAGACTACGGCTACAATGCAATAGGAGACACAGAAAAGGAAGTAAGGGCCATAGAAGTCCTACATTCTCAAGATGAAAACATACCTGTTTATCAAAAGGAAATTGGCTACATACTTTCCAAGTCAAATGATAAGTACAGGGAAAGAGTGGAGATCAAGGAGGACCTAAAGGCTCCCCTTGAGGCAGGTTCATCTGTTGGAAAAATTTCCTTCTACAAGGGTGACAAATTAGTCTTTGAAAGTGATTTAATTGTTAAGGACAAGGTTTATGAAAAAGGCATAATCAATAAATTCAAGAGAGTCTTTGAAGAAATTTTTGTAAATATTGAGAAGGCTGCCTAAGATTACATGTTCAAAATAAAAGAAGTGTCATTAAATATTGACACTTCTTCCTTATTTATATACAATTGTTTTATAGGTCTACGTAGCTCAGTAGGATAGAGCACACGCCTCCTAAGCGTGGGGCCGGAGGTTCGACTCCTCTCGTGGACGCCAAATTATTTAAACTCCAAGGTCTTTATACTAGAGGCTTTGGAGTTTTTTATTTATTTTAGAAATCTCTTTTATTAAGTCATATAAGATCTCTTTTTTGATTTCATATTAAATAAAAATTTAGTCACAAAAAATTTTAAATCAAAAATCTTCGATAGCTTTTTTATTTCTAATCTAAGTCTATAAGTTCAATTATATTAATAACAGGGACTTCATATGGGTGGTTCTCTTTTAT
>ERZ1673750.1230-NODE-1230-length-13774-cov-5.637583_pt1 | contig 13774 bp, 9 predicted proteins | sample MGYA00580203_ERZ1673750 | MGnify/ENA primary metagenome ERZ1673750 (study PRJEB41218, sample SAMN15661763) | gut metagenome | host: Homo sapiens | place: Canada: London | collected 2015-08-20/2019-03-30 | study: EMG produced TPA metagenomics assembly of... | reverse complement strand
GGTCGGCACGCCCATGTGGTACAGCCATTCCTCGCAGATCTCCTCGCCGGTGCATTCGGTCATCGGCTTCTTGATATAGTTGCCGGGCTTGTCGGGGAACAGGCCATACACCCATACGCACAGCTGGTCCTTGGGCTGGTCACGGAACTGCTGCTGGCGGTTGAGCGTCCAGCTCATCAGCCAGTTGGAGTCCTCCACGGTCACGATGCCTCCGGTCACCACGCGCCCGGAGAACGGGTCACGCTTGCAGATGCGTTTGATATACGGCGGAATCTCTGCGTCGAGCGTAGTCACCGTGGCGCTCATCCACTTGGTGGCATCCGGGTCCGAGCAGAATGTGTCGGGATGCCCGAAGCTCGGGTCCTGCTTGGCGATGCGCCGCCACATGTCCCAACCGCCACCGGGCTTGAGGTCCGGATTCCATGCGGCCGGCGAATGCTGGGAGCCCATCGTGGAGTTCTCCACGCAACCGCCGTTGGTGATGAACACCAGATCGTTCTGCGTCAGGTCGATGGACGACTTGTCACCTTCGTGGTCGATGTCGATGCGGACGGCGAGTTTCTTCGTGTTCGTGCCGTACGGGTTGCGCTTGAAGAAGCCGGACGTGGCCTGGATCTTCTGGATCGTGTCCTGTCCGACACCGGTGCGCTCGCGTTCGGGCCCGTTCCCGCCGCCGATCGCAAACTCGACATTCTCGACCTTGGTGTTGTAGTGGAACTGCACGCCGTGCGCTTCGAGGTACTTCACCATCGGCAGGATCATCGACTCGTACTGGTTGTATCGGGTGAACCGCAACGCGCTGAAGTCCGGCAGACCGCCGATGTGGTGGATGTACCGTTTGATGTACAGTTTCATTTCCAGCGCGGAATGCCAGTTCTCGAACGCGAACATGGTGCGCCAGTACAGCCAGAAGTTGGATTTCAGCACCTCGTCGTCGAAGAAATCGGTGATTGGCTTGTCGTACAGTTCCTCGTCCGGAGTGAAGAACAGTTTCATGATCTCCATCGAGGCCTTGTCGCTCAGCCCGAATTTGCCCTGGAGTCCCGCATCCTGCCCGCGGTCCTTGGTGGCGCGGCACAGCGAATAGTTGGGGTCGTCCTTGTTGAGCCAGTAATACTCGTCGAGCACGGAGACGCCTTCGGTCTCGATCGACGGGATGGAGCGGAACAGGTCCCACATCACCTCGAAGTGGTTGTCCATCTCGCGCCCGCCGCGCATGACATAGCCGAGGCCGGGGATGTCGGCGCCGTCGCACGCCCCGCCGGCCACCGCGTCCTTTTCGAGGATGTGGATGTTCTTGCCTGGCATCTGCGCATCTCGCACCAGATAGCAGGCCGCCGACAGCGCCGCAAGTCCCGTGCCGATGATGTACGCCGACTTGCCGTCGACACCCGCCGGCTTCTTCGGTCGTGCGAACGCTTCATAGTTGCCACTGGAATAATACATATTCCGCCTCCTTGAGGATATTGTGGATGTCTGCGACATCATTACCAGACATGATGTCGCATTTCTTTCGTCCCCGCCATAGACATTAGTCGGTGTTTTGAAGGATTTCCAGAAGCGTCCATGCCGTTCATCGTGCCGCTCCGCTATCCTCGTACACAGCACATCAGATTGACGGAGAGGACCAAACATGGCATTGAGCAAGAAGCAGGTCAAGCAGCTGCGCGCGATGGCGAATCAGCTGAACCCACTGCTCTACATCGGCAAGAACGACCTGACCGACGCCGCGGTGAAGCAGGCATCGGAGACGATGGACAGCCACGAGCTGCTCAAGGTCGCCGTGCAGGACGGCTCCGGTCTGACGGCGAAGGAGGCCGCCGACAAGCTCGCCGGCCAGATCGGTGCGCAGGTGGTGCAGGTCATTGGCAACCGGTTCGTGCTGTACCGCAAGAGCTCACGCAACGACATCGAGCACATCCGCCTCGTACGCGAGTGACGGCGGCCGAATTCCTCGTGCGCGAATATGGTTGTGGCCCCGACACCGGTATCGTGTCGGGGCCACAACCATATTTTCAGCGCGTGCAGGTCACTTCTTCAATGACAGTGTCATAGTCATATCGGGATCATCGAGGGAAACGTCGAATGTCGCGTCACCGGTCTTGCTCCATGTGCCTTGGAGCGTCGACTCGCCATGACCGGTGGCCTGTACCGACATCGTCAATGTGCCATCATCCTTGAAGTTGGCTGAGATGCCCATGCCCAGTCCCATGACCGAGCAGGAGACCGACCAGGTGCCGTTCGGCTCTCCCTTGGACGCGCCATCGGGGATGGTGACGGTCGGGCTGAGCGCGTTGAGAACGGCCGTGCCCTGTTCCTCGCCCAGACCGCCGATGTACCCGATGAGGCCGGTGACCTCGGACATCACGTAATTGCCGCTCGCACCGCTGAACTTCAGATCCTTCAGCGTGTATGAATGGCTGCCATTGCCACTTGTGACCTTGTCGATCGTGGCGCTGACCGTCGGATTTCCGTCGTCATTGCCCGGCAGATCAAGCGACATCTTCTTTCCGTCGACGCTCAGGGTGCCGGTGTTGCCGCCGGCGCTGAGTGAATACGTTCCGTTGACGACCGTCTGGGACAGGTGCAGGAACACGCCGCCGACGACCAGCGCGGCCACGATGATGATGGCGAGCACGATGATGAGCGGCTTCTTGGATTTCTTCTGCGCGACCGGTGCCACGGGAGCCATGGGGACTCCGGGGACGCCCGGCTGCTGGTATTGGCCGTACTGCTGGGAATCGACCGGCTGCTGCGGATACGTTTGAGCCCGATACGGCTGCTGGTATCCGGCCATTTGCGGCTGCTGCTGGTAAGCGGTGCCGGGCGCCGCGGGAACGGCGGGCGCGGGAACGGGAGACATCCCGGTCGTCTGTACCGGTTGCGGCGGCTGCGCCGGATACTGCGCTGATTGAGGAACCTGTGCCGATTGAGGAACCTGCGAAGCCGAAGTCTGCGGCTGCATCGTGTACGCAGGCATCGCCGGTGCCGCAGCGGCCGGCTGTGCCGTCGCCGCCGTCAATTGTGCACCGCACGCCCTGCAGAACAAGCTTCCATCGGCGTTGTCTGCGCCGCAATGTGAACACACTATCATCGTTCTTCCCTTCTAGGTCCAGGCCCATAATTGACGGCAGCCAGCGGCCCCGTTTCGCCCTCATTCTACCTGCATACGCCCATCGTCAGCGGATTCCGTAGCGCATATGGTCACATTCCGGCTGATGGTCTCAGGCCGTCGGCAGGCAGCTCGGGCCGAACAGGCTCTTGATCTCGGCGAACAGGCTGGTGTCACGTTTGACGCGGAACCTATCGCCGAAGGTCATCACCTGTGCGTTGCCCTTGGCGTCGAGCACGGCAAGCCGCACTTCGCAGAATCCCGGATGCCGCGTAATGATCTGCGCAAGCTGCTGCATGTTGCCGCGCCCCAGGGCCACCAGCGGCAAGGTGATCAGGAACGGACGCTCGTCATCGGTCTCCAGCGCGACCGGCTGCATTTCCGTGGCGCGCATGCTGACGGTCTCGTCCCGAACCTCGACCTGGCCGCGCACCTGCACGACCGCATCCTGTATGAGCTCCGTGCTCGCCGCCTCGTACACTTTGCCGAAGAACATGCACTGGATGGAGCTTTCCATGTCCTCGATGGTGACGATCGCCCACGGGTTGCCCTTCTTCGAGACTCGTCGATCGACGTTGGTAATCAGTCCCGCCAGCGTGACCTGCTGCCCGCTGGGCATGGTGGGCGCACGGTCAATCAGATGGGCGATGGACATCTCCCGCATCCCGGCGAGCACTGCTTGCATGCCGCTCAGCGGATGGTCCGACACGTAGAGGCCAAGCATATCGCGCTCGAACTTGAGCTTGTCCTTCTTGTCCCATTCCTCGATGTCCGGCACGGCGACCGTCGCATCCCCCATCGCGTCGGCGCCCGAATCCTCCGTGTCGGAGAACAGGTCGAACTGTCCTTCCGCCTGCTTGCGCTTGAGGCCGACCACCGAGTCGATCGCCGACTCGTGCACGGTGAACAGCGCCCGGCGGTTCGGGTCGATCGAATCGAATGCGCCCGCCTTGATCAGCGATTCGACCAGTCGCCTGTTCAGCGCGGTCAACGGCACGCGGCGGATGAAGTCCATGAAGTTCACGTATTTGCCACGGCCCGTCTCGCGTTCCGCGATGATGTCCTTGACCGCATTCTCGCCGACGTTGCGGATAGCCCCGAGCCCGAATCGGACGACGTCGCCGACTGCGGAGTACTCGTAGACCGACTCGTTGACATCCGGGGAGAGCACTTGGATGCCCATTCTCCGAGCCTCGCCCAGATACAGGGCGGTCTTGTTCTTGTTGGTCGCCGCGCCCTGCAGCAGCGCGGCCATGAACTCGACCGGGTAGTGCGTCTTGAGGTATGCGGTCCAGTAGGAGATCAGGCCGTACGCGGCGGAGTGCGCCTTGTTGAACGCATAGCCGGAGAACGGGACCAGGATCTCCCAGATCGCCTCTGCGGCCTCCTCGGAATAGCCATGCTCCTTCATGCCGGCGAAGAACGGCACCTTCTCCTTGGCCAGCACCTCGGGCTTCTTCTTGCCCATGGCTCGCCTGAGCACGTCTGCCTTGCCCAGCGAATAGCCGGCCAGGATACGCGCGGCTGACTGCACCTGCTCCTGATAGATGATCAGGCCGTACGTCTCATCGAGCACCTGCTTGAGGGGCTCGTCGAGCTCGGGGTGGATAGGCGTAATCTTCTGCAGGCCGTTCTTGCGCTTGGCATAGTTGGTGTGCGAGTCCATCGACATCGGGCCCGGTCGGTACAGGGCAATAAGTGCGGAGATGTCGTTGAAGTTATCGGGCTTGAGCGTCTTGAGCAGCGAGCGCATGCCGTCGGAATCGAGCTGGAACACGCCGAGCGTGTCTCCGCGCGACAGCAGCTGGTACGTCTCCCGGTCATCGAGAGGGATCTTCGTGTAGTCGATGACGCCCTTGCCGTTGTGCTCGACGTTGGTGAGCGTGTCGCGGATGACCGTCAAGTTGGACAGGCCGAGGAAGTCCATCTTGACCAGACCGAGCGTTTCGCACGTATGGTATTCGAGCGTGGTGGTGACGGTGCCGTCGGTGCGCTCCAGCAGCGGCGAGGTGTCGGTGATCGGCGCGGAACCCATGATCGTGGCGCACGCGTGGACTCCGGTCTGGCGAATCAGCCCCTCGATGCCCTTCGCCTCCTCGGTGATGCGCTTGACTTCGGGATCGGAGTCGTACAGCTCGCGGTATTCGCGCGCCTCGGCGTAGCGCTTGGCGCTCGGGTCGAAGATGTCGTGCACGCTGATGTCCTTGCCTCCGGTGGCGGCCGGCGGCAGCGCCTCGGTGATACGAGTGCCCGTCTCAAAGGGGAATCCCATGATGCGCGCGGAGTCCTTGAGCGCCTGCTTGGTCTTGATGGTGCCGTAGATCACGCATTGGGCGACCTTGTCATGACCGTACTTGTCGGCCACATAGCCCAGCACGCGCATGCGGCCTTCGGGATCGAAGTCGACGTCGATATCGGGCAGGGACACACGCTCGGGGTTCAGGAACCTCTCGAAGATCAGGCCGTGCTTGAGCGGATCGAGCTCGGTGATGCCCATCGCATAGGCGACCATGGCCCCTGCGGCGGAGCCTCGCCCCGGGCCCACCATCACGCCGTGCTCCTTCGCCCAGTTGATGTAGTCGGCCACGACGAGGAAGTAGCCGCAGAACTGCATCTGGCAGATCACGCCGCATTCGTAGTCGGCCTGCTTGAGCACCTCCATCGGCGGGTTGCCGTCGTAGCGCTTCTCCAGGCCCTCCTCGACCTTCTTGAGGAACAGCGAGGTCTCGTCCCAACCTTCGGGGCAGTCGAACTGCGGCATGAACGCGCCATCCTCATGGTCGTCGAAGATCACGTTGCAGCGTTCCGCGATCTCCAGCGTGTTGTCGCAGGCGTCGGGATGGTCCTTGAACAGCTCGCGCATCTCCTCGGCGGATTTGATGTAGTATTCCGATCCTTCGAACTTGAAGCGGTTGGGGTCGTCCAGCGTGGCGCCGGAGTTGATGCACAGCATGGCGTCCTGGGCGTCCTTGTCCGCCTCCATGACGTAGTGCGAGTCGTTGGTGGCGAGCAGGGGCGCGCCGAGCTTCTTGGCGATGGTCAGCAGATCGCCGGCAACCTTGCTTTCGATGGACAGGCCGTGGTCCATCAGCTCGATGTAGAAATTGTCCTTGCCGAAGATGTCCTGGAACTCGCCTGCGGCACGCAGCGCCTCGTCGAACTGGCCTAGGCGCAGACGGGTCTGGATGATGCCGGAGGGGCAGCCGGACGAGGCGATCACGCCTTTGGAATAGGTGGACAGCACCTCCTTGTCCATACGCGGATATCGCATGACACGGCCTTCGAGGTTGGCGACGGACGACGCCTTGATGAGGTTGACCAGCCCTTCGTCGTTCTCCGCCCACATGGTCAGGTGGGTGATCAGGCCGCCGCCCGAGACATCGTCGGGGTTGCGGGCATGGCCGGGAACCGGGGTCCAGTTGGTGTCCCATGACACGCGCGTCTTGTCCTGCCGCGCGGTTTCAGGGGTCACATACGCCTCGATGCCGATGATCGGCTTGACGCCGGAATCGACCGCTGCACGCCACAGCTCGTAGGCGCCGTGCATGTTGCCATGGTCGGTGATGCCGACCGCCGGCATGCCCAGCTCCTTGACGCGCTTGACCAGATCGGGCACCTTGGATGCCCCATCCAGCAGCGAGTAGTGCGTGTGGTTATGCAGTTGCACGAAGTTTCCAGCCATGCGTTCCACCTTACCTCATGCCGCACTCACCGGTAGATATGTTCCGTTAATCCTCGCCGGAAACCCTCTTCCGCAGCACGACACACAACGTCAATCGTTTGACGTAAATCGATTGACGTTATATTATTCCAGTACAAAACACGATTCCCCGCAACGGCACGGCAGCCGTGCGGAGAACCCTCAGCACCAAACAAGACCTACCCGCACGGGCGCGCTGATCGGCTCCATCGTGCTGTCGGCCGGCTTCATGGCCGCCTGCGGCCTCGGCATGCTGCTCATCTACCTGTTCCGGGTCCCGTCCGAGCAGAAGGACGAGCTCCGCAAGGAGGCCGACCCGAACGGCCTGTGCTACTACAAGGGCCGCTGGCACGTGTTCTACCAGCTGCACCCCTACGGCACCCAGTGGGGCCTGTGCCATTGGGGTCATGTCTCCAGCGAGGACATGGTCACCTAGCGCCGCGAGCCCATCGCCTTCGCCCCATCCCTCGAACAGGAGAAGGACGGCGAGTTCAAGCCGGAAACCGAGTTCCGCCCGTGGGACTGCGGCCACAATTTCTACGCGCCGCAGTCGTTCAACACGAACGGGCGGCATATCATGTACGGGTGGATGAGCCCCTTCGTCGAGCCGATCCCCATGCAGGACGACGGCTGTTGCGCCTGCGCGTGTTCGTGGACCGCGGCAGTGTCGAGGTCTACGTCAACGGCGGCAAGCAGGTCATGAGCTCGTACAGCTACGCGTCCAAGGGTCCCCGCGAGATCATGCTCGTCGCCGAATCCGGCTCGCTGACCGTCACCTCGCTGACGCTGCATCATCTCAAGTCAATCGGCCTGGACTGACTGAGGCCAATCCGCTGACGCAATCGGGAAGACACGCCGCAAGACGGTACCAAGCCTTCACCAATCGCGTCAGCGAAATCGCCTTTCAGCTGCTAGGCTTTCCTGTGCAAGGATGATGATCTGAAAACGGGGAATCACATGGGATTGCTGGACAAATTATTCGGTCGTGACACACCGTCCCAGGAAATCGTAGGGAAAGTGGACAAAGAGGGGCCCCGCAACCCCATCGACCAGCTTGGCGTCACCGGCAGATCCCAGCGAAACGCCGCCTACGAGGACACCGCGCACATCCCCAGGATCACCGACTACGTCGCCGAGAAACTATCGCAACTGCTACGGTATTCCACCGAAATGCCGGTGCTGCGTCTGACCGAGGACGACTCCCCCGCACAGATCACCGACAGCAAGCTCGGCGGCGCGTTCTACGTGCCGGAAGGCATGAAGGCGCCACGCAATCTCGACACCGGGGACCCGCTGTATCTGCTGGCCCAGCTGAACTTCAGCCAACTGCCGCAGCTGCGCGGATTCCCCGCCCAGGGACTGCTGCAGTTCTTCATCGACGGCGAGGACACCCTGTACGGAGCGGACTACGACAACCCGCAGTCGCAACGCTCGTGGCGCGTGCGCTACCTCCCCAACGTGCCGGTCACCGCACTGCATGCCAACCGTGTCGTCAAACCCGCCTGGCATGACGACACGGTGCTGCCGTTCAACGACCCCGACACCGAGCGACGGCTAGTCGCACAGGCCGGCAAGCAGACGATCACGCCTACTGACTACCGGTTCGAGGGGCGGCTGCAAAGCTGCGTCAGCACGCTCAACGAGTACGACCACGGCTTCTTCCGCGAACATGAGGCGGAGATTCGCGACTCGCTCGCCGTACTGCTGATGTCGGGCGGGCACCAGGTCGGCGGATACCCGATCTTCACGCAAAGCGACCCGCATGATGACAGGGATCCGCTGTGGAACAAGGCGACCGACCTGCTGCTGCAGATCGATTCGACCAACGATGTGTCGTTCGGCGACTCCGGCGTAGCGAACTTCTTCATCTCCCCCAGCGATCTGGAACGGCTTGACTTCTCACGCGTGCTCTACACCTGGGACTGCTACTGAGCAGCTTTCCTCTTCTCGCCCCCGCTGGCGGGGCTGTTGAGCGGAGCGAAACTGGGGGGGGTGGTCTTGACGCCCGAGGAGCGCTCTCCCGGTCGCCTCACAACAGCCCCGCCAACACAGGGCGAAACGGGAATCCTATTTCTTCACGCCGCCGAATCTGCGATCGCGGTGGATGTAGTGGTCGATGGAGCGCCAGAGGACATCGCGGCCGCAGTCGGGGAACAGTTCGGGCACGAAATCAAGCTCGGCGTAGGCGGCCTCCCACGGCAGGAAGTTCGAGGTGCGCTGCTCGCCCGAGGTGCGGATCACCAGATCGCAATCGGGAATGTCGGGGTTGTACAGGTGGTCGGCGATCATCTTCTCGGTGACGCGGTCGCCCTTGATGCGTCCCGCCGCCACCTCGCGCGCGATCTCGGCGCAGGCGTCGGCGATCTCGGCGCGGCCACCGTAGTTGATGCAGAACACCACATCGATGACCTTGTTGTGCTTGGTGCGCTCCATGGCCACCTCAAGCTCGTCGATCACCGACTTCCACAGCTTCGGGCGGCGACCGGACCAGCGCACTCGCACGCCCCAATCGTCCATCTGCGCGACACGACGGTGGATGATCTCGCGCGAGAACCCCATCAGGAAGCGCACCTCCTGCGGTGAGCGCTTCCAGTTCTCGGTCGAGAACGTGTACAGGCTCAGATACCGCACGCCGGCCTCGATCGCACCGGCGATCGTGTCGAACACCACGGGCTCGGCCGCCTGATGGCCGTCCGTGCGCACCAGCCCGCGCTGCTGCGCCCAGCGGCCGTTGCCGTCCATGATCACGCCCACATGACGGGGCACCTTGTTCTTCGGGAAATCCGGGATACGCGCAGGATCGGAAAATGGCGCCGCCGGAATGTCCAGCGACGTGTAATCGACGTTTTCAAAAGCCATACCGCTAATCTAGCAAGCGCAAGGAACGAATGGGGCGTTCCAGATAATACTCGCCCCAGTCTTCAACAAATCGCAACACCCGCGCATCCGGCGGAGCCCCGTCAAGCACTCCCCAATCCCCGTCGACCGCCGCCGAGAGCTGCACCACCTCGTCCGGGTCGATGCGTTTCGCATCGGGCGTGCGGTCGGTCGAACACATCAGCCCGCCGGCGGACGGGGAGAAGAACATCGGGCCCGACATGTGGCCCTCCCCGGCACCCCCGTCATCGCCGCTCTCCCCGGCGACCGGCGAGACGGCGACATGCCGTCCGCACACCACGCATGAATGCAGCCGCGGAGTCCACCCGGCCAAAGCCAACGCACGCAGCACATAGGATTCCCCGATCGCCGTCGCCGGATGCGCGTGACGCGCCAGCGCGTTCAGCCCGCCGACCAGCAGACGGTACTGCGCGACGGCCCGCTCCCCTTCGGCGGACACCAGCTTGTCGGCGGTCTCCACCATGACATTGGCGATGCCGTACGCCCCGTAATCGGCGCAGATCGGAGCCGCATACGCCGAAATGGACTCGGCCTGCGACACCACGTCCAGGGTCCGTCCAGTGGCGATGAGCACGTCAACTCGCATGAAAGGCTCCAGCCGACCGCCGAACCGTGATTTCACACGGCGCACGCCCTTCGCCACGGCTCGGATCTTGCCATGGTTGCGGGTCAGCAAGGTGACGATGCGGTCGGCTTCACCGAGTTTGGCCGTACGCAACACGACGCCTTCGTCACGATACAGCGGCATAAGCGCTTCCTCCCGTTCCTCGCGTATCCATTGGTTCCGCCACCGTTCGCTGCGGCGAACGCCGTCAGTAGACGAACAATCCCCAGAACGCGAACATCAGCAGAACCGACAGCATGGTGACGGCCGTCACCCAGAACAGCACGCGTCCAAGTCTGGTCGAGGCGAGCACCGGATCACGGCCTGTCATCACATCCCCGATCGCGCCCTTGCGCGGAGGGAACCGGATGACACCGCGCAGCGACGCCACTTCGATCAGACGGGCCAACACGCGGGACCACGCCCACACCACCACTGTGCACACCACCTGGATGACCGGCCAGCTCCAATACATGAGTCCGGGCTTCTCTGGCGGGGCACCGCCCCAGGCAATCTTCACCACACCCATGATGACCTGTCCGAGACCGGCGCCGAACAGGGCCAGCGTGGCCACGGTAGTGACCGTCAGAGTGAGCAGCTGGTTGCCGAAACCATGCGAGAACCCCAGCGCCGGACCGGTGCGACGGATCATCGCGCGTATCTTCACCACCAGCGCGACCACGGCGATGACCAGCGAAAGCACCATCATGAACACCATGAACACGTGCAGCAGCAGCCCGTACACCGTCAGGCCGCGATTCGCCTTCAGGTCTTTCGGCACTGCTATCGACTGATACAGGTTCACGCCTCCCACGCGCTCGCTCGTCTGGCGCAGGCCCTTCGCCGTGCCGACCGCCCAATCCACCACGTCAGCGGCGTACTGGTCCGCGAACGGCGTCCCGGTTTCGGATTCGTCGCCCAACCGGAGCACATGATTGGCCACGGGATAGCCGCGGATGCTCACGTCATGGTTGCCTGCGCGCAGGGCCATGTCCACGATCGCCTCCACGCCCTCCACCTGGGCGGTCATCACGTCCTTCGATCCGTACGCTACCAGCGTCGGAATCGAATACGCGCTCGGCTTGAGCGTATGGACGTCGGGAAGCGCGACGCCGAACAGCGCGGAATCGATGTTGAACACGCGCCGGACTATCGACTGGTATCCGTCATGGGCTCCGACCAGCGCGAAATCCTGTGCGGCGAGGAACCCTATCGCCTGTCGCGGCGTGAACACCATCGGGCTGAGCAGCACCTGGAACGCGATGTCCTTGTCCATGTCCAGCAGATATGACGACACCCATGTCGATTCCGAGGTCGCGTAGATGCCGACCTCCCTGTCATCCACGTTGTCGAGGACGCGCAACATGCGGATCACTTCGTCATAGACGGCCGCCGAGCCCGCATAATCGCGCGTTATGTCGTTCGTGGACCATACCGGCTTGTCGAGCACGGCGGTGACGAATCCCGCGGACGACAGGTCATAGGCCATGTCGCCGAACGAATCGACGGCGGAACCGTAGCCCGCGCCGTGCATGAACACCATGCCGGGCAGCTTCCCGGAGACGCCGACAGGCTCGCGGATGATGACATGCGTGCGTTGGATCTCGCCCGTTGATGGTCTCTTCGCGTCGAACCATACGGACCGCTCGCTCACCTCGTACTCGCCGCACTTGGCGAGGTGAACGCCGCCCGGGTTGTCGAACGTCACGCCGGTATCGGCGGACAGTGTCGACAAAGTCTGCCCTGTGGGCTCATTGTTCCACGGCATGGCCGTCGCATTGGAGACGAACACCAGCAGGCCGATGAGGATGATGAAAATCGGCACGGTGCACATCAGACGGTGCCATCGCGTCCAGGCGGCCGGCGACACCTTGTCGCCCGGTTGCCGCCGCGATGCGGCCGATTCGTCGGATACGCGCGACTTCCCGTCTGCGGGACGTTCGCCGCGGCGGATACGAAACCTGTTACGCTGCCGATTCACCACGCAACCATACTAGCCAATCCGCCGGTCTTCTGCGCTGTGAGCTGACGGCATCCGGCCGCGCTCAGGCCGTCCGGCCGGATGCCGGCGGCGACGGCGGCCGGACGCCGATGAAAATCCTCAGCGAACGGCGTTCATCGCGTTCGGATGCTGGATGGGGATGACGACAGGGCCGGTGGCGCCTACCGGCACCTGTCCGTCGGCCTCCATCTGGGCGGCGATGTCGTTGGCCCGCGCGAGCAGCGTCTCGACGATCTGGTCTTCCGGCACGGTCTCGATGACCTTGCCCTTGATGAAGATCTGTCCTTTGCCGTTGCCCGAAGCCACGCCGAGATCGGCCTCGCGGGCTTCTCCCGGCCCGTTGACGATGCATCCCATCACGGCGACGCGAATGGGCGCGGTGACGTTCTTGAGTCCCTCGGTGACCGCGTTCGCCAGCTGGATGACATCGACCTGGGCGCGACCGCAGCTCGGGCATGAGATGATGTCGAACTTGCGCTTGCGCAGTCCCATGTACTCCAGCAGCTTGCAGCCGACCTTGACCTCCTCGACGGGCGGTGCGGACAGGGACACGCGGATCGTGTCGCCGATGCCTTCGGCCAGCAGCGCGCCGAACGCGAGGCATGACTTGATGGTGCCCTGCCATGCCGGCCCCGCCTCGGTGACTCCCAGATGCAGCGGCCAATCGCCCTTGGATGCGAGCAGCCGGTAGGTCTGCACCATCGTAATCACGTCGTGGTGTTTGACGGATATCTTGAAATCGCGGAAGCCGACGTCCTCGAACATGTGGGCTTCCTTGAGCGCGGAGGCGACGAGCGCCTCGGGCGTGGGACCGCCGTACTTGGCGTACAGCTCCTTGTCGAGCGATCCGGCGTTGACTCCGATGCGCAGGCTGACGCCCGCGTCGGTGGCGGCCTTGCAGATGTCGGGGCCGACCTGATCGAATTTGCGGATGTTGCCGGGGTTCACGCGCACGGCCGCGCAGCCGGCGTCGATGGCCTGGAACACGTACTTCGACTGGAAGTGGATGTCGGCGATGATTGGAATCGGCGATTTGGCGACGATCTGCGGCAAGGCGTCGGCGTCATCCTGGCTGGGCACCGCTACGCGCACGATGTCGCAGCCTGCGGCGGTGAGCTCGGCGATCTGCTGCAGCGTGGCCGGCACGTTCGCGGTGAGCGTGTTGGTCATCGACTGCACGGAGATGGGGGCGCCGCCGCCGACCGGCACCGGCCCGACCATGATGCGACGCGATCTGCGGCGCGGATGCAACGGGCTCTCGCTGATATCCGGCTCTCCGGTCTTGCGGAACGATCCTGTCACGGCCGACGCCGTTCCTGTGGTCGCGGACGTCTGTGCACTGGTTTGCGGCAACGCGCTCATGCTGATGATTGGTCTTTCCTGTTCGATTATGCGCGACACCACATCCATGCCGGGGCATGACTGATTGATCGCATGGCTGTGCCATGCCATCAATCC
>ERZ1673750.1220-NODE-1220-length-13835-cov-6.636865_pt1 | contig 13835 bp, 9 predicted proteins | sample MGYA00580203_ERZ1673750 | MGnify/ENA primary metagenome ERZ1673750 (study PRJEB41218, sample SAMN15661763) | gut metagenome | host: Homo sapiens | place: Canada: London | collected 2015-08-20/2019-03-30 | study: EMG produced TPA metagenomics assembly of... | reverse complement strand
GTTGAGGATTGTGTCCATCATACCTGGCATAGATGCTCTCGCACCAGAACGAACGGATACAAGCAGAGGATTTTCTTTGTCACCGAATTTCTTACCGGTAACTCCTTCCATCTTGGTAATTGCTTCCATGATCTGAGCCATGATCTCATCGTTGATGGATCTGCCATCCTCGTAGTACTGTGTGCAGGCCTCTGTTGTGATTGTGAAGCCCTGCGGTACAGGAAGACCGAGGTTTGTCATCTCAGCAAGGTTGGCACCTTTGCCGCCCAGAAGATTTCTCATAGTAGCATTACCTTCTGTAAACATGTAAACCCATTTTGCCATTTTACATTTTCCTCCTAATTATTGTTCTTTAAAACATAAAAAATGTATGTTTTCTACGCACATAATTATTTTATAGATTTATCCTTCATTAGTCAAGGTTATTCTTCCAAAAAACAGCAATTTCTCTTGTGAAATATGACAGATTTTCCAGTTATATTTTTCACAGATTGTATTTTTCTCGTTATCATCTGAAAAATGTGCTAAAATAGAAAAAAACATGCAGCAATTCCGAGGTAATATTACCCGAATGCTGTCATACAGGAGGTTTATCATGACACGAACGATTGAAAACAACTTTCTTAAGATTTCCGTTTCCGATCACGGTGCTGAACTCACCGGCATCTATGACAAGACTAATGACAGGGAGATCCTCTGGCAGGCAGATCCGGCTTACTGGAAACGCCATGCGCCTGTACTTTTTCCCAACGTGGGACGTAACTACAAAGATATCTGGCGTCTGAACGGAAAGGAATATCCTTCCAGACAGCACGGCTTTGCAAGGGACAGCGATTTTATCTGCACGGATATCACCGATACTTCCCTTTCCTTTGTCCTTAAGTCCTCTGAAGAAACCCTGAAGGTTTATCCGTTTGCTTTCGCTCTGAAGATCACCTACACTCTAAAGGAGCATGATTTGGAAGTATGCTGGGAAGTAGTTAATAATGATTCTGAAACTATGTATTTTACCATCGGCGGCCATCCGGCATTCCGTGTTCCGGTACGTGAAGGCGAATCCCAGAGTGATTACCGTCTTGCTTTTGAAGGCCTGGACACTCTTACCTATCTCCTTATCGATACGTCTGTAGGAACAGTCCTTGCTGACGAGCCACATACACTTTCCCTTGAAAACGGAACCTGTTCCATTGCTCCTCATATGTTTGATAAAGACGCTCTTGTTTTTGATAACGGCCAGATCCAAAAGGCCGGTATCCTCTTCCCGGACGGAACTCCATATCTGACACTTACCAGTGAGGGCTTCCCGAATTTCGGTATCTGGTCCGTACCCGGTGCTCCCTTCGTATGCCTGGAGCCGTGGATGGGACGCTGTGATGACTGTGGTTTTGAAAAACCTCTTTCCGAAAAAGCAAATATCAATGTGCTGAAACCGGATGAGGAATTTATCAAGAGCTATCAGATCACCGTACACTGAGCTATGATAAAAAAAGATCCGCCATACATCGGCTTTTTCAGCTGTCTGTATGACGGATCCTTTTGTTTATCTTACTGTCTCAATACGCTCTTATTCTCTCACAAAATGATACTGATAAGCTCTGTACTCCCCAAACTCTGCAGGAAGCGGCATTCCACCATGCATCAGAGCAGCTCCGGAATAGATCCTGCCGGTAGTCTGTTCCTTATAAAGTGCACTCTCATCAAGGCCGCGAAGCTGCACATAATTCACAGTCATATTTCCATGGATCTCCTCCATGACAACATTGAGCAAAACTTCTTCCTGAGAATTTCCAACGATCTCCCATGCACAGACCTCACTCTTAAACGGATCTGTCAGGCGATAGTACCGTCCATTCTGGATCAGTGGCGCATATTTACGGAATTCCCCGATCTGGCTGCGGACCTCATCTTTTTCTTCCTCAGTCAGCTTCAGAAGATCCAGCTCGTAGCCGAAGGTTCCGGACATAGCAACCACACCTCTGGTATGTAACGGAGTGATCCTTCCTGTCTGATGGTTCGGCACTGCAGATACATGTGCTCCCATGGCCGATACCGGATATCCGAAGGAAGTGCCATACTGGATCCGAAGCCTGTCAATAGCATCGGAGTTGTCGCTGCACCAGATCTGCGGTGTGTAATACAGCATACCTGCGTCAAATCTTCCGCCGCCGCCGCTGCAGCCCTCGATCAGAAGATCCGGATAACGGTTCACCATACGATCCAGAAAATCGTACAATCCCAGGACATAATCATACATTACACGTCCCTGATCCTTGGTCATTACGGAAAATACATCCATCAGGCTTCGATTCATGTCCCATTTAACGTACTCAATATTGGCATTATCCAATACCGCACTGATCTGTCCAAAGATTCCGTCTACAACTTCTTTTCTGGAAAAATCAAGTACCAGCTGATTTCTGGATCTCACTGGTTTTCTTCCCGGAATCGTAAGTGCCCAGTCCGGATGCTCACGGTAAAGATCACTGTCCTCAGAGATCATCTCAGGCTCGATCCAGATACCGAATTTCACTCCAAGGTCATTGACTCTTTTTACCAGTCCGCCGAGAGTCTCTCCAAGCTTCTTCTCATTGACATACCAGTCCCCAAGACCACTGTTGTCATCGTCACGTTTTCCAAACCAGCCGTCATCCAGAACCAGCATATCGATACCAAGGCTCCTTGCCTCTTTTGCCAGATTATATAAAGTCTCCCCTGTAAAATCAAAATATGCTGCCTCCCAGCTGTTTACCAGCACCGGACGAACCTCTGTCTTATATTTACCACGGCAGATATGATGACGGATGCAACTGTGCAGATTCTGGGAAAGACGGTTCATTCCCTGATCTGTGTAGCTTAAGATCACCTCAGGTGCATAGAAGGTCTCCCCGGCTTCCAGCGGATACCGGAAGCACTCCTCCTGTACACCAAGGAGCATTCTTGTCTGATTGTACTGATCTTTAAGAACCTCACCCTGGATATTTCCACTATATACAAAGGACATAGCATAGCAGCCTCCATGATCCTCTGTTGTGTCCTTCTCTGCCAGGATCATCATCGGATTATACTGATGGCTGGATGTGCCACGGACACTGCCGATCATCTGACTTCCATGAGCCACCGGTACTCTCTGCAGATTCCGCTCCATGGCATGTCTTCCATAAAAAGTAAGCAGGTCATAATCTCCGTAAAGAAAATCCAGTTCTGCGGACATCACCTTGTTCACATAGATCTTCTCACTGCTCTGATTGCGGATATAGACGCTTCTTGTAATGATATCCAGTTCCGGAAGTACACCGTAAAGAAGCATGGCCTCCACGCCAGTAGCCGGATCCTCCAGTACGATCTCCAGAGTCTGTGCCTCATCATTATCTGCATAAACCGCCGGAAGCCCCGGAAGGCTGTATTTGCCGTCACGGATAGTATAGTTCTTGTAACGCATATCACAGCTCATGCTTCCGTCACCGTTTTCCAGCATCAGTGATGCACTGCGGAAATCTCCGTTTCCGTAGCAGGAAAGCTCCTGTGGAAGAGAGTCCATGGAATAGGTTCTGTCTGTTCCCACATCATAGGGATTTCCGGAAAATCCTCTGTCATAGTAAGTCAGAAGATAATCCATGCAGCCTTCTGCCTTTTTACCATAATAGAGATGAAGAAGAAATCCGTACTGATCCACCTGCATCTGATATGTAGTTTCTTTTGTCTGCAGGGTAAACGTTCTGTCTTTCTCGCAGTAGATGATTCCCATATGTGAATCCTCCTTTTTCTTGTGTTTTTATTTTACGGCACCGTTTACAACACCATTTAAAATGTGCTTCTGGCAGATCAGATAAAACAGAAGGATCGGAAGCAGTGCCAGCAGATAAGAGGCAAACGCAAGGTTATAGTTTGTTCCGAACTGAGTCTGGAAATTCAGCTGTGCCAGAGGCAATGTGGTTCCACCCGTAGATCCGGACATGATAACCAATGGAGTCATAACATCATTCCAGGTTCCAAGTGCTGTCAGAACTGCCACTGTGGCATGCATCGGCTTCATGATCGGAAAGATGATCTTCCAATATGTTTTCCAGGTGCTGGCTCCATCCACACAGGCAGCCTCCTCAAGGGCCATTGGAATGTTTGTCAGATATCCGGAATAAAGAAGCACGTTCATAGGCATATAAAATACCGTGTAAAGAATGATCACACCGACTTTGTTATCAAGGCCCATCTCAGCAGTCTGCTTTACAAGCGGCATCATCAGGATAGCAAACGGAACAAACATACCGCTCACTACATAGAGATAGATAAATTTATAAAATTTACTTCTCTTGTTTCTGGCTATAGCATAACCTAAAAGTGAATGAATTACAATAGCAAGAACCACTGTGATCACAGTGATCAATACACTGTTTCCAAGAGAATGCCAGAAGTCTGTTACCTCCATAGCTTCCCTGAAATTGGCAAGACTGAATTTCTCTGGCAGAGACAGTATCCCGGCTACACTGTTGGTCATCTCTGTCGGCTGCTTGAATGCGATCACAATTGTCATATAAAGCGGAAACACCACTGTGATAAGGCCAAGGATCAGAAGGATCGTTACCGGCCAGTTCGCTTTTTCTCTTACTTTCGTTTTCATTACAGCTGCTCCTCCTTTTTCCCTGTGATAGTCAACTGCATTGCAGAAATGATCACGATCACAATAAAGAATATAACCGCATTGGCACTCTGGAATCCAAACTGACCGCCACTCATACCATTGTTATAGATCAGATAGGAAATGGATTCTGTACTCTGTGCAGGACCACCCTTTGTCAAAGCCATGATCTGATCAAATACCATCAGGAAGTTTTTCACACAGAGAACCATGTTGATGCTGAAAAACGGAACGATCAGCGGGAATGTCAGGTAACGGAACTTGCTGAATCCGGTAGCACCATCAATAGCGCCTGCCTCGTATACATCCTCCGGCACTGTCTGAAGACCGGAAATGTAGATGATCGTATTCATTGCAATGGACTGCCATGCACACACGATCACGATGGCAACCCATGCCAAGCTCGTACTGGAAAGCATGCTGGAAGACAATGTTTTATTTCCGACCATCTTTCCGAATGCAGGCAGGATATATGTAAAGAAATAATTGAAAATATATCCTACGACCAGTGCGCCAAGTACATTAGGAATAAAATAAGCTCCACGCATTGCACTCTTGAAACGGATCTTGCTGTTCAGTCCAAGTGCCAGGATCAGGCTGAGTACATTCGTTACGATAGTTGCCACGATGGCCAGCTTAAAGGTAAACAGATAGGAACCGCCAACACGGCTGTCTGTAAAAAGATCCTTATAGTTTCGAAGTCCTACCCAGTCATAGCTTCCATAGCCTTTAAAGTTCGTAAAGCTGTAGATCACACCCTTGATCAGAGGCAGTGTGTTAAAGCAGAAAAATAATGCCACGATCGGAATGGTGATCAGAAGAAAGGTCAGCTTTCTTCCACTCATAGATTTTTTTCCCATGATCAGTTCTCTCCTTCCCCGTTCTTCTCCTCATAGTCCTGTACTTTACGGATAATGTCACGGTTATATCTTGTCCAGTCTGTATCAAATTTTTTCAGGAATGCATCTTTATCCTTTTTCATCAGGAAGGTCTGGATCTGTGCATCCACAGCCATCTCTGTAGGATAATAATGATCCTGGTAGTCGGCCATCCTTCCCTCTTCTATGTATTCCTTCATACCATCCAGCGTAGAGGGAAGTGTGAAATCACCCTCTTTACAGGGAACTGCCTTCTGGTCATCCAGATATGTCTGTATATTCTCATCCTCAAGAAGGAAATCCAGCACTTCATATGCAGCTTCCTTATTCTCACAGTCATCCATCACACAGAACTGAAGGTCAACTCCGGAATTCAGTTTGTTTTCTGATGGATCATTGCTTGCCGGTGTTACAAAAGAATCAATATCCATATCCGGATTTACACTCTGGATCTGCGGGATCGCATAGCTTCCGATGGGATACATGGCAGCCTCCCCTTTTGCAAAAGCGGTGCAGGCTCCATTGTAATCATAGGCAAAGGGATCATCCGGTCCATACTGGATAAGCTCCAGCATACGGTCTGCTACTTCCTTATACTCTTTTGCAAAAGTAGTGTTTCCCTGGTTTACCTGGCGGCATACATCGGCTGGTGCAAGATCTACCGCAATAGAATTCCACGGTGCAAGACAGGTCCAGGTATCTTTAAATCCGAAATAAAGCGGCTGGATACCTGCATCCTGAATTTCCTGGCAAAGGCTCATAAATTCATCCCATGTAGTCGGGATCTGCCAGCCATGCTCCTTGAAAAGCTCACGATTGTAAAGGATTCCGGCGGCATTGGCCACGTAAGGAACCGCATAGACTCCGTCTTCCGGAACGAATTCCAGCGCTTTATCAATTTCTTTATATGCATCTTTGATCGAATCCAGTCCCTGATAATCGGAAATATCCATCAGCATATCAGAATCAATAAAATTGGAAAAGTTAACATCGCCTCCGATTCCAATGATATCCGGATTATCCTCACGGATAAATCTTGTCTTCAATACAGTCATAGCATCGTTTGGTGATTCGATGGTAAGATGGATATCATCATGAGTGGCATTGAATTTTTCTTCCAGTTTTTCAAATGCCTTAACCGCTTCCGGTTTATACTGCACAAGTTCGATCTCTGTCTTTCCGCTGTCCTTTTTACCTGTGCCGCATCCGCTCAATGTAACGGAAGCTGCCATGGTAAAGGCAAGTCCCATACAGAGGATCCATTTACTTCTGTTGCGCATCTTGTAATTCTCCTTCCTTTTCCTTTTATTTGATAAGTCGGATATCACCCATTTAACTGATATGGCTATCCGGGTTCTCCAATACTTATTCTCTGGTTTCTTTTTTCTGAAAGCTATTTTAACATAGCTTTATGCTTGCATAAATAGCAGTGTTTTTCTTGTTTTATACCAAAATGCAATTTTTCTCTGTCTTCATTAAAGTCATCTAGCATTTTGATATATTTTACGCCTATATCACTACTTTTATCTAAAATTAGTATATTCCGAATTTATCGAAAATCAGCAGGTTTCTCGAGAAACTTAATTTTCTCACAAAGTTTTATCGATTATCCTTCTCTTTTTAGTATATTTTACAGGCTGTTTTTGTAATTGCATTTTTATACATATGTTGAAGTTCCCTGCTGTTTTAATATATAATGTTACTGAAACCAAACAAAATCATACACCTAAAGGATAAAAATATGAATGACCTTCTCTTCTCCGTTTTTCCAAATGAAAACTTTGTTGATATCGGACTATACCAATATGGCTGGGAGCACTGCGCTCCGGCACATTCATTCGGCCCGGCCGCACGAAACCATTATATTTTTCATTATGTAATCTCCGGTACAGGAACTCTGATGGCAGACAATTCCGCAGGAGAGACCATCACCTATCAGGTAAAAAGCGGCCAGGGTTTCATGCTTTTTCCCGGTCAGATCAACACCTACATTGCAGATACCGACTTTCCATGGGAGTACACCTGGGTGGAATTTGACGGGCTCCGGGCAAAAGAGATCGTGGAAACTGCAGGCTTAAGTCCGGACCATCCGGTCTATCACAGCCACTCTGCAGATCTCCGCCAGAAAATGATGGAGGAAATGCTTTATATCAGCCATAATTCCCAGGAATCACCCTTTCATCTTATCGGACATACCTGGCTTTTTCTGGATTACTTTATGCGCTCTACTGAAACTGTCCGCATGAAACAGGATGGAAGTATCCGTGATTTTTATATCAAGGAGGCGCTCTCTTTTATTGAACAGAATTTCCAGAATGATATTTCCATTGAGGATATCGCAGCCTGCTGCGGCCTGAACCGAAGCTACTTCGGTAAGATCTTCCACGACACCATCGGACGTTCTCCCCAGGAATTCCTGATCAGCTATCGCATGACCAAAGCTGCAGAACTTCTTAAGATCACAGCCCTGTCTATCGCAGATATCGGAAATGCAGTCGGATATCCCAATCAGCTGCATTTTTCCCGGGCTTTCAAAAATGTATACGGAATGTCGCCAAGAAACTGGCGGATGAAAAACAGACTTATTGAAAAAAAGCCTCCGGCCAGAAAATAGCCGGAGGTTTTTTATTAAAAAATGTATTTACTTAAAATGTAAATTTATCAGCAAAGTATGCATCAAGCTCATCGATCTTCACACGTACCTGCTCCATAGTGTCACGGTCACGGACTGTAACTGCACCGTCATTCTCAGACTCGAAGTCATAAGTGATACAGAACGGAGTACCGATCTCATCCTGTCTGCGGTAACGTTTACCGATATTTCCACGGTCATCGTACTCACAGTTGTACTTCTTGGAAAGCTGCTGGTAGATCTTCTCAGCACCCTCGTTAAGCTTCTTGGAAAGCGGAAGCACACCGATCTTAACCGGTGCAAGTACCGGATGGAAATGAAGGACTGTACGAACATCGTTCTTCTCTTCATCCAGAACTTCCTCATCGTAAGCGCTGCAGAGGAAAGCAAGTACCATACGGTCTGCTCCAAGTGATGGCTCGATAACGTATGGGATATATTTCTGTTTCTTCTCATCATCAAAGTATGTGAGATCCTGGCCGGATACATTCTGATGCTGTGTCAGGTCATAATCTGTTCTGTCAGCGATTCCCCAGAGCTCACCCCATCCGAATGGGAAAAGGAATTCCACATCTGTGGTAGCCTTGCTGTAGAAGCTCAGCTCTTCCTTATCATGGTCACGGTAACGAACCTCATCATCCTTAAGTCCGAGAGCACTCAGCCAGTCAAGGCAGAACTTCTTCCAGTATGCAAACCACTCAAGATCTGTATCCGGCTCGCAGAAGAACTCAAGCTCCATCTGCTCGAACTCACGGGTACGGAATGTGAAGTTACCCGGTGTGATCTCGTTACGGAAGGATTTACCGATCTGGCCGATACCAAACGGGATCTTTTTACGGGATGTTCTCTGTACGTTCTTGAAGTTTACGAAAATACCCTGTGCAGTCTCCGGTCTTAAATATACAGTATTCTTGGCATCTTCGGTAACACCCTGGAATGTCTTGAACATCAGGTTGAACTGACGGATATCTGTGAAGTTGTGTTTACCACAGCTCGGACATCCTACCTCGTGTTCTTTGATGAAGTCCATCATCTTCTCCTGGGACCATGCATCTACGCTTCCCTCAATGGCAATGTCATGCTCTGCACAAAAGTCCTCAATGAGTTTATCTGCACGGAAACGCTCGTGGCACTCTTTACAGTCCATAAGAGGATCAGAAAATCCGCCAAGATGTCCGGAAGCGATCCATGTCTGCGGGTTCATAAGGATCGCACAGTCAACACCTACATTGTACGGAGACTCCTGAATGAATTTCTGCCACCATGCACGTTTTACGTTATTTTTAAGCTCTACACCGAGATTTCCATAATCCCACGTGTTTGCCAGGCCGCCGTAGATCTCGGAACCCGGGTAAACAAATCCTCTGGCTTTTGCAAGAGCTACGATCTTTTCCATTGTCTTTTCCATGATTTCTCTCCTCTTGACTTGCAGCTGTTCCGCCAAATGCGTCCGGAAAGCTCCGGAAAAAGCTGCTTTTTTACATTTTTGGTCTTATTATACTAGTATCCTCATGATTTTTCAAGGATATTTCCATTTGCATTGCTTCCTGTCCTGCTTTTGAAAAATAAATCGTTACGGTTATTCCGCAGCCGGCAGTGATCTATCTCATCAATTCCAGGATCTCCAGACTTTTAAACCGCTTGTCTGTATTCAGCTCCGTATACCGGTAAATGTGGCGTTCCAGTTCCCGCAGCACATCATCCCGTACTGTAAACGTATACAGCTTTGCCAGGGGGGACACGGCTATGTAGCGCATGGCATACAGGGCAGCCGCTGAGATCCGTTTCCTGTCCATGGCCATCCTGCTGCAGTCCGCACACAGGATCCCATGCTCGTCCTGGGAGAAAAAAAGTTCTCCGGTTTCTTCCTCCATAAGCTCTCTCCCGCAGCCCGCACACTGGAACAGCTGCGGCATCACGCCCTGGATCACCATAGTCCGCAGTTCATAGATACAGCGCACCAGCCGGTCTTCTATATGAGGATTCAAAATGGCTTTGATGGTCACATAGAGAAGATTCATCATCTCCTTCTCATCCGTTCCCTCTTTGCCAAAATAATCTGCCAGCTCCAGAAAATAATATCCATAGTAAACCCCCGGCTGCCGGGTGGCCAGCTCCACAAAATGATGCTGCACGCTGACCTGGTTCAGATTATAGCTTGTCCTTCCCTCATAAAGAGTAAAGCTTCCGAATACAAACGGGTTAGCTGCTGCCATGAACGGACTGTTCTGCCGTCTCGCTCCCTTGGCAAAAGCGGAGATCTTCCCCCTCTCTCTTGTGAGAAGGACGATCCGCTTGTCATAATCCCCTACCGGCATGGCAGAAAGTACCACTCCCTGTACGGTAATCAGATCACTCATTTTCAGATTTCTTTCTTATCATATCCAAAGTTCTTGATCAAGAAATCACTGTCTCTCCAGTTCTTAGTCACCTTGACCCAGAGCTTTAGGTTTACCTTTGCTTCCAGCATACGCTCCAGCTCATAGCGGGCATTGCTTCCGATCTTTTTCAGCATGGCACCCTGTTTTCCGATGATGATGCCTTTGTGGGAATTACGCTCGCAGATGATGGTCGCATCAATATCTATGATGTTGCTTCTTCCCGGACGTTTCTTCATCCGGTCGATGGCAACGGCGATTCCGTGAGGGATCTCCTCATCCAGTGCATGCAGAGCCTTCTCACGGATAATCTCTGCGGCGATCTGGCGCTGAGGCTGGTCGGTAACTGTATCCTCATCATAGAACATCGGTCCGTACGGAAGATATTTGAAAATACTTGGAATGATATCCTGTGTGTTTTTTCCGCGGAGGGCAGAGCAAGGAATGATCTCTGCAAAATCACAGATCTTACGGTAGGTATCGATCGCAGGAAGAAGCTCTTCTTTTTTTACCGTATCGATCTTGTTGATGATGAGAATCACAGGAACTCCAACCTTCTGCAGCTGCTCGGCAATGTGGCGCTCTCCCGCACCTACGAATGTGGATGGCTCCACCAGCCACATAATGGCATCTACTTCCTTCAGGGTTCTCTCCGCAACCTGTACCATGTATTCTCCAAGCTTGTTTTTTGCCTTGTGGATACCCGGTGTGTCCAAAAATACAATCTGTCCCTCATCACAGGTATACACGGTCTGTATCTTGTTTCTGGTTGTCTGTGGCTTGTTTGATGTGATGGCGATCTTCTGTCCGATAAGATGGTTCATCAGCGTGGATTTTCCAACATTCGGTCTTCCGATGATCGCAACAAAGCCTGATCTAAAATTGTTATCCATTCTTTATCCTCTCATAATCCTTTCACAGCCTGCTATCCCATTTAACGGACAGCAGGCTTTGTTTCTCCTCAGCCGATCAGTGGCTTCACTTCCATGAATACATCTTCCGCCTTCTCTATTGCAGTCTCACTTCCTACTACGCAGATCTGATCATCGGAAAGTACTGCTTCTACAAGAGCTGCCAGTTTCTGGATATCCTCCTTCTGCGCTCCGAGGATCTGATTTCTTTCCTTCTGGAGCATATCCTCTGTAACATTGGAGAAATATGCGGTTTTTGAGATACTTCCCTGCATCTGCGGAGTTCTCGGCACATCCTTGTTGCTGATCGTTCCGATGATATATTTTGTCATCTCACGCTCGTCTGCCTCAAAGGCACGGATATAATCCGGCACTCCCTGGTATACTTCCAGGGTTCTCTTTAGATGGGGATCACGGTAGGATACCAGGAAGCTCTCTCCGTTTCTCTTAAAGCCGCTCATGCAGCCATACGCTCCACCCTTTACACGAAGGTTGATCCAGAGATAATCGTAGCTTAAGATCACTTTCAGGATCTCCAGTGCACCGGTATACTCCAGGCCTTTTTTGCGGAAGTTTCCGTTCTGTGCCACATACTGGACCTGGCCGGAGGTCTTGAAGGCTTCGTTTTTCTTTATGCAGGGGGCCTGCTTCACAGACTCCGGCTTCTGTCCGTTAAACAAGACTTTTTTGATCCCGGCAGCCTGTGCTTTTACTACATCCAGGGACTCTCTCTCTCCGGTGTAGCTTACACAGAAATTCTCCGGACGAAGAACCTCCTCCATCACTTTGCGGAGATTTTTTACGATCTCGTCCTTGCAGCTGTCAAAATCTTTTTCCAGTTTTTCGATAAACTGATAATATCCGATCCCTGCCATCTCATCCTGGAAGGCAGCCATCGGAGATGCATAGGAAGCACCGCGGAGAACGGCGGTGGAATGGCCTGCACTTGCAAGGCTGGCCTGGGCTCTGGATTTCACTCTGGCAATGATCTCATAGAGACGTTTGGTGTCTGTAAGTTTGGAAGTTGTAAGAACTTCACGGATCATGGAGAACATGAAATCCATCTCCGGATACAAAGCTTTGCCTCTTACAGCAAACATGGCACGGAATGCATCGGTATCCTGGGCATCATCAAAAACCTCGATTCCATAGGAAATGCCGCCGGTTCTTGCATTCACCTCATTGAACAGTTCACCATAACTGTAGTTTTCTGTATCCACTGCTCCAAGCACAGATTTTAAAAGTCCCAGATAATGGACAGTATTTACATCAAAATCATGGATCTCAAAAAGAAGATCTGCATAACCGATTCCATTGGTGCATACATCATGATACAGAAACAGGCTGTCATCTACGTAATGTTCCTCATTTGTCAGTCCTGTGATCTCTTTTTTGATGTCTTCTCTGGAAAGCATGGGGATGCAGGTCAGCGCTTCCGGAGCTTCCTCCGCTTCCTGATAAGCCTCCAGCGCTTTGGTATTCTCTACCATCCGGGTAAGCTCTTCATCAGAAAGGCTCTTTCTGTAATTCTCCAGTTTTTCTTCCAGTTCTTTGTCTCTCTTAGCAGCAAGGCCTTTCTCCGGTACCAGGGAAAGGATCGCGCCATGGGTATTATCCAGAAGATATTTACGGATCAGATCCTCAAAATATCCCTCTTCCAGAGCTTTTTTGAGGAACTCAAATCCCTCAAGAAGCTGTACTTCACAGAACGGCTTTGTATCGTCATAAAGCCAGCTGCTTAAAATATCCAGGCCATACATCAGTCCCTTCGGATAGGAAGAAAAATCTGCTTCGCGGAAACGGAATTCATAGTAATTGATCCCGGCTGTTACTGCCTTTTTATCAATTCCATCCTCTGCGATCTTTGTGAGAGTGTCACGGATCACCTTTATGAATTCCTCTTTCCGACTTAAGTTTGCTCCCTTTGCCACAATGGAGAAATAGGTCTGCTTGATACCGTCCTCAAAGGAGCCGTAGATATCTTTGCCGATCTTTGCATCCAGAAGTGCCTGCTTCAGTGGTGCACCCGGTGCGCTTAAGAGAGCATAATCCAAAACCTCGAAAGCAAGACTCAGATTGATATCTGCCGCTTCGCCCACAACCATATTGTAGGAAAGATAAGTGTTATCCTCTTCTCCTTCGTCCTCTGACACCGGATAATTTTTCTGGATATCTTTTACCTGGGCAAAAGCTTCCTGATCCCGGATCTGGGAATCAATGGCAAGGGAATCAAAGGCAGACAGATAATGGCTGTCAATAAACTCCAGTTTCTCCTCCATATCCATGTTTCCATAGAGATAGATAAAGCTGTTGGACGGATGATAGTACTGTCTGTGGAAATCCAGGAATTCCTCGTAACTGAGATCCGGGATATTTACAGGATCTCCGCCGGACTCACAGCCA
>ERZ1673750.1219-NODE-1219-length-13846-cov-5.104488_pt1 | contig 13846 bp, 14 predicted proteins | sample MGYA00580203_ERZ1673750 | MGnify/ENA primary metagenome ERZ1673750 (study PRJEB41218, sample SAMN15661763) | gut metagenome | host: Homo sapiens | place: Canada: London | collected 2015-08-20/2019-03-30 | study: EMG produced TPA metagenomics assembly of... | reverse complement strand
GACGGTAGACTTGAGCCGAACTTCATCCCATTCAGCAGCAACGCAAGGATTACCAGTGACCACGTTCCATAGCACGCGCAGCACCACCGACTCACTTACCTCCAAGCAGGCCATCCGCAAGGGCATCGCCGACGACGGCGGCCTGTTCGTGACCGATTCCCTGGGCGAGACGAAGGTGGACATCGCTTCCCTGACGGGCAAGCCGTATCAGCAGATCGCCGCCGAGGTGCTCGGTGCGCTGCTGCCGGACTTCACCGAGGCCGAGCTCGCGCAGTGCATCGCCGACGCTTACGGCGAGCAGTGGTCCGACAGGCGCATCACGCCCCTGAAGCCGCTCGGCGACGACTACATCCTCGAACTGTTCAACGGCCCGACCTCCGCGTTCAAGGACGTTGCGCTGCAGATCCTCCCCCGTTTCATGGCGCACACGACGCCGGCGGACGGCGACACCGACGAGAAGATCATGATCCTGACCGCCACCTCCGGCGACACCGGCAAGGCCGCGCTGGCCGGATTCGCAGACGCGCCCGGCACCGCGATCACCGTCTTCTACCCGCAGGGCAAGGTGAGCCAGGTTCAGGAGCTGCAGATGAGCACGCAGGCCGGCGCGAACGTGAACGTGTGCGCGGTCGAGGGCAACTTCGACGACGCGCAGTCCGCCGTCAAGCGCATCTTCGGCGACAAGGAGATCGCCGCGAAGCTCGCCGCCGACTCGCACGTCGTGCTCTCCTCTGCGAACTCCATCAACGTGGGCCGTCTCGTACCGCAGGTCGTCTACTACTTCTCCGCTTACGCGCAGCTGCTGGAGAACCAAGTCATCAACGTGGGCGACGAGGTCGAGTTCGTCGTTCCGACCGGCAACTTCGGCGACATCCTCGCCGGCTACTACGCGAAGATGCTCGGTCTGCCGGTCAAGCACCTCGTGGTCGCCTCCGACAAGAACAACGTGCTGTTCGACTTCCTGACCACCGGCACGTACAACCGTCAGCGTCCGTTCTTCCAGACGATCAGCCCGTCGATGGACATCCTCATCTCCTCGAACCTGGAGCGCATGCTGTACTACATGTCCGAGGGCGACACCCGTCTGATCTCCATGCTGATGAATGACCTCAGCCAGTGGGGCACGTACGAGGTTCCGGAGCCGCTGCTCGCGAAGATCCGTCAGCTGTTCGGCTGCGGCTGGGCCGACGAGAACCAGGTGCGTGAGATGATCGCCGACTGCTGGAAGAAGAACCGCTACGTGATCGACCCGCACACGGCGTGCGCGTACTTCGTGGCTCAGCAAATGCCGCGCGACCCGTTGACCCCGCGCGTGATCCTGTCGACTGCGAGCCCCTACAAGTTCCCGCGCGTGGTCAACGAGGCACTGGGCCTGGATGCCGACGGCACCGATTTCGAATGCATGGATGTGCTGTCTCGCAAGACCGGCACCACCGTTCCGGCCGCCCTGCGTGGACTTGAGACCGCCGATGTACGTTTCAAGGACGTCGTGCCCATCGACGGCATGGAGGATTACGTCGAAAAGGCCGCCCAGGCGCTGTAACAGCTCAGCCCGCCAGCAGGGGCATAAAGGGGCTTACAGCTCTTTGGCGCGGTAGAAGCGGATGGCCAGAGCGGCGGAGATGCAGTAGACGCCCACGCACAGCACGACGGCAATCAGAGCGGCACGCCACCATACGCTCATGAAATCCGCGACGCCTTGCAGCAAGCCCTGCCAATCAAACGGCAATCTGGACAGCAACGCGACGAGTGCATACAGCCCGACTATGACTACAACGAATATCCGCATCATCGCCCGGAACGTGAACCGGTACGAAAACGCCATCAGAATCGATCCGACGATCAGGGAGAACGCGACGATGACGGCGCTCGGTATCATGGCACCGGCCCAGCCGGAATCCATCATGTCGCCGAAGGCGAAGAAGACGCTGCATGCCATCACGTCCACGGTCCACATCGCGCAGGTCACCAGCAGAAACAGGAACCGTCCGGCCACCTGCGACGTACGGGCGATGGGAATCATCCCGTTCATGGCCCGATGACCGCCGCTCTCCTCCGCAACATTCACGCTCAAGGCGGACATCCACGACATCACCGCAGCCATGCCGCTTACGCCGCCGTAGACGCTGACGGCGACCTGTCCGGGTGCGCCGGTCACGGTCAGCACCAGCGCGGCCACGCAGGACAGCACGGGAAACAGCAACATGAACAGCATGTTGGACAACCCGAACAAATCCACTCGCACGCAATCGAACCTGCACTGCCTCACTACGGAACTCCAGCGCATCTCACCACTCCTTTGCCTTGTACACGCGCACGGCGATCGCATACGAGACCGCATACGCCGCGGCGGAGACCGCGACCAGCATCGCGGACAGCCAGAAACGATGCGAGACGACGGCGTCCACCACGCCCATCACCTTGGCGATCATCGATACGGGGAGGACTGACGGGATGAACGCCCCGATCAACGTGACGACATAGAACACCCACACCGTGATCTGCAGTCCGATGATCTTGTCCCACAAACAGGAAACGGGCATGATCACCGCAATAATCAGCACGATGGCCAGACCGCCCACGCCGGCCACCCACAGATTGCCCGTGAATGACCAATCACGGCGGACAAGCGGCTGCACCCCATCGATCAATGCAATCACCACGGCCCCGTACACGGCCAGAGCCAGTCCCATCAAGTACCGCGAGGCCATCTGGTTCCGCCGCGATGCGGGCGCCAACCCGCGCAGCCGATACCCGCTCTGCATGTCGATGAGCGGCACGGTCAGCACCATCATGGCGGGCGAGAACACCGCCATGACGACGCCCAACCGGAAACCGAAGCCGTCGACGAACGCCCCGCCGTTGAACATGATCGAAAACACCGGTGCGAACAGCACCGAGGCGAATGATTGCATGGCGCCGTCGCCCAGCAGATACGCCAGGTCCAGATGCAATGCGGTCGCCAGCCCACGATTTCCCCGCCGTGCCCGTACGGCACGGGATGGCACGGTCTCAGTCAACGTTCCCATGGCCGACCTCCTTGAGTGCAGACGCGACCTCGGGCGAAGACGCGACGGAATCACGGACGTTGGTCAGGCGGATGATATCGTCGATGGAGGCCGGCTCGACGACGATATCGGCGACGGCTGCGCTGACGGTGCCGAGGCTGTCGGAGCGCACCAGTGCATCGAAACCGGTCTGGTATGTGTGCGAGCCAAGCACCACGCCGGCAGGCAGCTGGGCCAACTCGCCCGGCCCGCCCTTGACTATACGGAACGATTCCTCGAATTCGTCCTTCGGCCCGGTGTAGTAGAGCCTTCCACCAGTGATGTAGGTGATGAAGTCGGCCGCACGTTCGAGGTCGACGGTGATATGGGTGCTGAACAGCACCGAATGCTCGCCGTCCTCGATGTAGGCGTGCAGCATGTCCATGAGTTCGTCGCGGGCGAGCACGTCGAGTCCGCTGGTCGGCTCGTCGAGGATGAGCAGTTTGGCGTCATGGCTCAACGCGATGGCGAGCATCAGCTTCATCTGCATGCCCCTCGAAAGGTCCTTGATCTTCTTCTTGCCGTTCTGAGCTCCCCCGAGACCGAAATCGTCCAGGTACCGCCGATACCGATCCCCGTTCCATGCCGGGTAGAGCGGGGCGACGATGCGCTCGACCTTCGAGACCTTCCACTGTTCGTACAGGTAGCTGGAGTCGAACACGACGCCCAGCTGTTCCTTGACGGCCTCCTCGTCAATGATGTTGTCGAGGCCGAGCACCTGGATGCTGCCGTGGTCCCGTCGGATCATGTTGAGGATCAGCTTGATCAGCGTGGATTTTCCGGCGCCGTTCGGGCCGATCAGCCCCATGATGTAGCCCTTGGGCAGGTCGAAGGTCACGTCGTCCAGCACGAAGCCGGAGTCGTAGTGCTTGGTGACGCCGGTGACCGCAAGGGCCATCGTGTCGGGTTCGGATATGGTGGTCATGGCTATGGTCCTTTTTTGGGAAACTCTCTCGTCCCGTGGCCTCGCGTATCACAGCGACGCCACGGTGTTCGCAGGTTGCCGGCCAATGCCGGCACTCACTGCTTGCGGTACTCGTCTTCGAGCATGCGGCCCAGTTCACTCAGCGCGATGTCGGCGGCTTTGGCCGCGCGTATCGCCTCGGCCAGGTTTTCGCGGACCTGGGTTTCGAGCTGACGTCGCATCAGCTCGTCGCCCTTGTCCATCACGAAGGTGCCTTTGCCCTGGAGGTTCTGCACCACGCCCTCATCGGCCAGTTCGTTGTACGCCCTGGTGACGGTGAGCACGGAGACGCGCAGTTCCTTGGCGAGTTTGCGCAGCGAGGGCAAGGCCTCCCCTGCCTCAAGCTCGCCGCTCATCACGGCGCTGCGAATCTGGTTCTTGATTTGCTCGTAGATGGGTTCTCCGGACACGGATGAGATGATCAGTTTCATCTATGCCCCTTTCCATGTGTCTCCAGTATCACAGCCGGATTACTGTTCTACTGTTACATATAACAGTAGAACACTTATGGACAACTGTCAAGGTCGAGAGCATAACAGTTGCGCGTCGGTTCACAGACTGCGCGGCGCCTCGCTGAAATCAAACAGCACGCCGTCGGCGAGACCGCAGATATCCGGCCAGTCCCCGTCAGAAGAATCATCATGGATCGCCCATACCCGCATGCCGACGGACTTGGCGGACCGCATCGCCACCAGCAGATCCTCGAACACCGTGCACTGCTCCGGCACCACGCCCAGACGGCCGGCGGCCAGAAGGAACACGTCGGGACGGTCCTTGCCGACATCGTTCGCATCGTCGACGCTGACAATCTGGTCGAAATGGTCGAAAATGCCGACGTGCTTCATCGCCGGCTCGCGCAACGCCGGCGGCAGGGACGTGGCGACGGCCAGCTTCGCACCCGACCGCTTGAGATACGACAGGTATTCGACCGCATGCGGCTTGGCCTCCACCACCGTCGAATAGGCGACGCGCGCCATGTCATCCCACTCCTGCATCAGCGCCTCGGGCGTGTCGGGCAGGCCGAACCGGGCGATCGTGTATTCGGCGATCTGCCGGAACTGCATCGCCGCCACCTTGCCCATGTAGTCGGCAGGGACCTCGATGCCCCGTTTGGTGAGGAAATCGATGTCGACCTGATCCCATACGCCCATGGAATCCAGCAACGTTCCGTCAAGATCGAAGATTGCCGCCTTGCCGTGGTTGTCGTCCATGATGTTCCTTCCGCTATTGCCGGTTATCCGGTCCGTATGTGCGCGCTGGCCGTCCCGGCTATGTCAGCGACGATGATGCCAACAGCTCGCGCGCGTGGTCGAGCGACGCCTCGGATTCGCTGCCGGACAGCATCCGGGCGATCTCATGGGCGCGCGCGTCGCCGCATACCTCGGCGACCGTGGTCGTCACCGCGGACTGCCCGCCGTCCGAGGCGCCCTTGGTCACGACGAACTGCGCGTCCGCCCATGAGGCCACCTGAGCCAGGTGCGTGACAACGATGACCTGCGAGGTCCGCGCGAGACGGGCGAGACGCCGCCCCAGCTCCACTGCGGCCTTGCCGCCGACACCGGCGTCGACCTCGTCGAAGATGAACGTCATCGGCCCGCCCTCGCCCGCGGGAGCCGCACTCGAACACCGATCCGCGGCGGCGAGCTCCAATGCGAGCATCAGGCGGCTCAGCTCACCGCCGGAAGCGCTTTTGCCCATCGGCAGCTGCGGGGATCCAGGGAACGGCGTGAACAGGAATTCGATGTCATCGCGGCCGTTCGCGTCCAGCGGCCATGTCGAGGCCTCGCCGGCGGAATCGGATACGAGTACCGCCTCTTCCCCGCGATCCGTGACGCGGATATCGAGCCGCGCCCCGGCCATGGCCAGCGACGACAGCTCGTCGGTGACGGTGGCGGCCAGCGACTGCGCCGCGGCCCGTCGCGCCTCGCTCAGCGCCCCGGCATCCTGCAGGGCCCGGTCGAATGCGGCTTCGCGCTCGTCCTGCAGCTGGGCGACCTTCTCAGGAGACGCGTCCAGATCCTCGACCTCGAACGTCGCCTTGTCGCGCCATGCAATCACGTCCTGCAGCGTCGGCCCCCAGCGCCGGGTCAGCTCGCCCAGCTCGTGGATGCGCGCGTTGATGGCATCCAGGTCCTCGACGCTCTCCTCGCCGTCAAGCTCACGCGACAGCGAGAACACGATGTCCGACAGATCCGCGTTCAGGGATTCCAGACGGTCAGCCAATTCGTCGAAATCACCGTCGACATGGATGTCGCGCAATGAGGAGATCGCCTGATTCAGCAGATCAGACGCGCTCGATGAATCGGCGTCGACATCCACCTGGGAGGCGTCAAGCGCCGCAAGCGCCCGGCTGACACCCTGCGCGATATCGGCGGCGTTCTCGATGCGGGCGCGACGGCCTTTGAGCTCCTCGTCCTCGCCGGGCTGGGGGTCGGCGCGGTTGATGCGCTGGATGGATTCGCGCAGATAGTCCGCACGCTGTCTGGCGGACGACTCCTGATGGCGCAGTCGTTCCAGACGGTCATCAAGATCGCGCAGAGCATCCCATGAATGACGGTACCGCGCCAACAGATCATCATCGCCGGCGACCATGTCAAGGAACTCCCGCTGCCTGGATGCGGCGGCGATGCGCAACTGGTCGGCCTGCCCGTGAATCGTCACCAACTGCGACGCCAGTGATTCCAAGACCGAGCGGGGGGCGCTCTTGCCGTTCAGCACGGCACGGGACCGGCCCGACACCGGCACCGTGCGCGACAAGTACAACTCCCCGTCCTCCAGCACGGCACCGGCATCGCGGGCCTCCTGCGCCACGCCGCCGCGGTCATCCACGGCGAACACGCCTTGCGCCCATGCCTCCGAAGCGCCCGGGGACACGCGCCCGCTGCTGGCCGGTCCGCCGGAAATCAGCCGGATGGCGCTCAACAGCATGGACTTGCCCGCTCCGGTCTCGCCGGTGATCGCGGTCATTCCCCCGGCCGGCGTGAGCAGGGCACGATGAATCGGGCCGAGGTCATGAATTTCCAGTTCCTCAAGCATGGTCGACCCCCTGCTCGCCGGAAGAAGGCACCGCGGCCGTGTCCGCCGCACCCCTTGCACGCGTGCGCTGCGCCGAGGAACCACCGTTCCTCGCGTGCTCGCGCCATCCGACCACCGGCAGATCGAATTTGGTGACCAGACGGTTCGTGAACGGCACACCGGACAGCCGGGCCAGCCGCAACGTGCTCTTCGACTCGCGCACCTCGACGCGGGTCCCCTTCGGCAGGGCGCACTGCCGTCGTCCGTCGCAACAGATCCAGCCTTCGGATGACGAATCGTCGAGGATGTCCAGAGTGAACGTCGAGCCGGCGCCGATGATCAGCGGGCGGGCGAACAGAGCATGCGCCGCCAGCGGCACCAGCTGCAGCGCCTTGACGTTCGGCCACATGATCGGCCCTCCCGCGGAGAACGCGTATGCGGTGGATCCGGTCGGCGTCGACACGATGACGCCGTCACAGCCGAACGAACTCATCTCCACATCGTCCACCCGGACCGACAGCTCGACCATCTTGCCACGGTCGGCGCGCTCCAAGGTGATGTCGTTCAGCGCCCAGTCCTGCAGCGGCTCATGCGCACCCGGCAGCCACACATCTACATGGGCGATCATGCGCTCGTCAATCGAATAGTCATGGTCGGCGACGCGCCGGATCGCCTCGCTCATCTGGAAACTCTCGAATTCGGCCAGAAAACCGACATGACCCATGTTCACGCCGAGAATCGGCACCTGCGTGCAATGCACCAGTTCAGCGGCCCGCAGTATCGTGCCGTCGCCGCCAAGCACCACGACGATCTCGGTGTCCTCGTCGACCTTGTGGGTCACGCCGCCGAACTGCGGCGCCTCGACGTTGTCGATGATCGACACCTCGAACCCGACGTTGCGCAGCCGGTCGACCGCCTCGGACACCACCGTGCCGCTTTCACGCAGACGCGAATGCGTCACCACCACTGCATGCCGAGCGCAGACCATCGCACACCTCATCATCATCCGAAACGACCACGTACTGTCATCCACAATATCCCATAAGGCGCCACGAACCGTTTATCCGCCGAAAACGAAACGCAAGCGCCGCCGGCGGCGCGTCCATGAAGACCGATCCGGGGCCGGGCGGGCCCGCGCCCGCGATGCGGACGACGGCGGCATCAGCGCCAAAGAATACTAAAATGGCGAGTGCAACCAGTCTGTTGCCGCGCTTGACGCGCGCCGACGCATACGAAGGAGCGGGGACCATGTCAGATCTCGTTTTTGACGAGTCCTCAGCGAACCGCGAGGCATCGCACGGCTACGCGTGGTGGTTCTCCGGCGACACGTTCGAGAAGGCCGCCGCCGAGGAGCGCACCCGCAGGAAACGCAGCTTCATTCACCATCTCACCTCGCATCCCGGCCGTCTGACCATCATCTACTTCCTGCTGCTGGTGGCTCTGTCCACCAGTCTGTTGCTGCTGCCGGTCTCCTCACACGAAGAGGAGCCGACCAGCTTCTCCACCGCGTTCTTCACCGCCGTGTCCGCACTGTCGACATGCGGCATCTCCATCGTGAACGCGACCACGCACTGGACCGCGTTCGGCCAGGTGGTGCTGCTGGTGTCGGTGCAGATGGGCGGCTTGGGCGTCATGACGTTCGCATCGCTGATCGCCCTGGCCGCCAACCATCACATGAAAGCCACGCAGAGGCTGCTCACCGCCAACGAGCTCGGCACCACGAAACTCAACGAGATCCGCGGCGTGCTCACCGTGGTCATCACCACCACGTTCATCATCGAGTCCGTCACGTTCCTCGCCCTGTTCCCCGGCCTGTACGGCATCAACAGGGGCAATGTCCGCCATACCGCCCGGGAGGCGCTGTTCTTCGCGGTCATGTCGTACAACAACGCCGGCTTCACGCCGGACGGTGCCGGCCTGCACGTCAACAACTGGGCGGTCGGCATGCCGATCATGGCCAGCGCGTTCTGCGGCACGCTGGGATTTCCCGTGCTGCTCAACCTCATGCGCTGCGCCCGCCACCGCACTCCCCCACGCCGTTGGAGCCTGCACACCAAGATCACCTTGGTGACGACGTTCTCGCTGGTGCTGCTGTCGCTGGCGTGGTTCCTGCTGGTGGAATGGGACAACCCGTTCCTGTTCAAGGGTGCCGATGTGGAGACGCGGCTGCGTTACGGGGTCGTCGCGGCGGTAATGCCGCGCAGCTCCGGCTTCGACCTGAGCTGGGTGCCACAGGTGAGCGAGCCGACGAAGGTGTTCATGAGCGTCATCATGTTCATCGGCGGCGGCAGCACCTCCACGGCCGGCGGCATCCGTGTCACGACGTTCGCGGTCATCCTACTGATCTGCCGTGCCGCGTTCACCGGACACACCGACATCAACGCCTTCCGGCGCCGGATTCCGACGCGCGTGGCGATGACCGCGGTGAGCATCACCGCCGCCTGCCTGTTCCTAGTGCTGAGCGCGTCGCTGGCGTTGATGCTCGCCTCGGACTGCTCGCTCACCGATGCCCTGTTCGACGCCTGTTCGTCGTTCGGGCTCGGCGGCTATTCGGTCGGCGTGGCGCGCGAGGACAATCCGGCGGCGTTGTTCATCCTCGCCACGGCGATGGTGGTGGGTCGTCTCGGTCCGATGACGATCGCATACGCGATCAACAGGCCCCGCGCCTTGGAATCGATACGATACCCCAACGAGCCCATCGTGGTCGGCTGAGGGTGCCGCCGATACCGTCTGCATCCGACGGATGCCGCCGACTCCGCCTTTGTCGGACGGGCAGGGATGGCCATATCATGACGTAGAAGCGGTACCGTTCACCGCCGCCCGGAGAATCGGCGGCGTCCATGACGGCGGCACCGGCGCATCGCCGCGCACGGCGGCGGAAAGGATGATGGCATGGCACGCAACAACAGGAGCATTCTGGTCGTCGGACTGGGACGATTCGGCAGTTCGGTGGCGACCACGTTGGATTCCATGGGGCAGGACGTGCTCGCCGTCGACAAGGATCCCGAACTGGTCAACAGGTGGTCCGCGCAGGTTCCCACCGTTCAGGCCGACATGACCGACGTGCTCGCCGTCGAGCAGCTCAACGCGTCCGATTTCGACACCGCCGTCGTCGCCATCGGAGACAGCGTCGAGGCGTCGGTGATCACCGCCGGAAACCTGCTGGACGCCGGCATCAGCGACATCTGGGCGAAATCGGTGTCGAAGGAGCACGCGCGCATCCTGCAGCGCATCGGAGCGCGTCACATCATCAACGCCGAAACGGATGCAGGCAAGCGCGTCGGGCATCTGGTGTCCGGCAACTATCTGGATTACATCGAGATCGAGGGCTCGCACACCGTCGTCAAGATCCACACGCCTTCGCACGTGGTCGGCTATTCCATCGCGGACGCGAAGGTCAACGAACGCTACGGCGTCACCGTCGTCGGCATCAAGGCGCCCGGCAGCGAGTTCCAGTACGGTTCCAAGGAACTGGTCATGCACCGCAACGACGAACTCGTCATCATGGGCAAGCAGGACAACATCGACAAGTTCATTCGCGGCTGACCGACGCCAGGCACCCCCTCCATACCCCCGTATGACCACATACTGAACGCAGGCACGTGCCGCAGCGCCATCCAATTGGTACAGTCAAAAAGGTGTTGCGGCACAGTCGTCGCAACGTAACGACATGGCGGCGGCGAGGGTGGCGCAATGGGCAATATCACGATGGTTGACGGGCATGTGCCCGACGGCTCGTATCAAAACGTGACGGCGAACGGCAGCTGCTCCTGCGATGCCGGCATGCGATTCGACGGTTTGCGTGCCCGCGGCTCGTTCGATGCGATGGGGCTCGACGGCGGGAACGTGCATTGCGAGGGGCGTCTGATCTGCCGCGGCGACATGCATGTCAACAGAATCAGCGGGCATGGCGAACTGCATGTCGGAGGCGACCTGCGTTGCTCCGCTCTGGATTTCACCGGCAAGATCATCGTGCAGGGCGATGTCATGTGCCCTGGCGGCATGACCGTTCGCGGACTGCTGCGCAACCGTTCATGCATCGTCACGAGATACCTGGATATGCAGGGCACGTTGGACGCGGACGAGCTGCGCACCGAACGGCTGCGGATGACTCCCCTGTCAAGCGCCATGTTCGGGCGCAGCGGCATGACGGAATTCACCCGGACGAGCAACGCCGAACGAATCATCGGCGGCGATTTGCGTGTCAGCAGGCTCATCTGCACCCTGATGCAGGGCGTCTTCATACGGTTGACTGACGAATCGCATGTGGAACGCGCCTCGTGCATCACGAAGCTCGCCATGGACAGCACGTCCAGCGTATTGCTGGTATCCGGCGCCGCCAAGCGTGTGTATCTGCGCAATACGTGACACGGACGACGAATCCGCGCGCGATGCGGCGTTTTTCAGTCGGCCTTTGCGGCGATGTCATCCATGCGGGCGAACAGCAGGAACTCCGTGTTCCCGTGGGTGCCCTCGATCGGTGACGGGGCGGTTCCCGCAACCGTCAACCCATGCCGGTTCGCGCAATCGACGACCGTCTCCAGCGCCTGATCGCGCAGATGCCGGTCCTCCACGATACCGCCCTTGCCGAGATTGCCCTTGCCCACTTCGAACTGCGGTTTGACGAGCAGCACCACTGAGGCTCCGGGCGCGGCGATGCGCGCAATGACCGGGATGACGTATGTCAGGGAGATGAAGGACACGTCCGACACGATCATGTCCGGCCGATACGGCAGATTCGCGGCGGTCACGTCGCGGATGTTGACCCCGCTCATCTCGATGATGCGCGGGTCGCGCGCGATACGACTATCGAGCTGACCATGCCCCACATCCAGGGCGATGACCTGAGCGGCTCCCCTGCGCAGCAGCACGTCGCAGAAGCCGCCGGTCGAGGCGCCGATGTCCAGGCAGCGCAGGCCGCGCGGCGAAGGCAGGCCTCGACCGGAGAACTCGTCGAAGGCGCCGATCAGCTTGTACGCGCCGCGAGACACGTAGTCGTCGCCCTTGTCGACGGTGATCGAGGACGCGGTGGCCACGTTCGCGGCCGGTTTGGTGACGGCGACACCGTCGACCAGCACATGGCCGTCACGGATCAGCCGCTGTGCCTTGGAGCGGCTCGGCACCAATCCCAGACCGACGATGAACACGTCAAGACGTTCCATTCCTGCACCTTTCACATCCGGTGGTTTCTCTGCCAGCGGCCTTGTCTTTCAGTGGTTCTCGTCGAGCTCGCGCTGCAGCTGGCCGAGCACGTCGCGGAAGACCTCGATGCGCTGGTCGTCGTCTTTGCCGTCAAGGTCGGCGAGCTGTGGGTAACGTTCGGTGATATCGTCCGGCATGGCCGCTCCTTATGCCCAGTGTTTCATGTGCCTCTGCACGTCACGGAAAACGCCGCCGGCCTTGCGGCGGGCGGCGATGATCACAGTGAGAATTCCGGCAATGAGACCGAACCGATGTCCCCGCCGTTGTCGGCGTACGTCCATGCAGCGGCGCAGGCCGCGCGCAGGGCGTTGATGTCGGTCACGTCGCTCACCGTCAGTGAGCCGTCTTCCAGCCGGGCGGTCGCGTCGGCGCACGTCCAGACGTTGCCGTCGCTCGCATCGGTGGATGGCTGGGCCTCCTGCAGTCCGCGCAGGTCGCGGACGATATAGGACGGGCGCAGATGCGCCGGCGCCGTCATCAGCTCATGCGGGTTGGTGACGCCAGTCAGCACCGCGAGGGAATCGTATCCGCCGCGGTTGCCGGCCTCGATGTCCGTATCGAGACGGTCGCCTATCGCCAGGCACAATTCACGACTGACCGGCTCCGTCTCGTTTCCCGCAGCCAGCAGTCGGGCCTCGTCGTACATGGCAGACTCGGGCTTGCCCGCGGATGCGATAGGCTCGACGCCGGTCGCGTTGATGACCGCCTGGATCATGGAACCGCATCCCGGCGCGATGCCGAGCTCGCGGGGAATGGTCAGGTCGCGGTTGGTGACGAGATACAGCGCGCCCCGCTCCACCGCGTACGAGACCTCCGCCATCTGCTGCCACGTCATGTCCGGATACCATCCCTGGATGACCGCCTCCGGGGTGTCCTCGGCATGGTCTACCACGGTGAGTCCCTGACCGGCCACTTCCTCGCGCAGATGCTCGGCACCCAGCACGAGGATGCGCGCTCCGGCCGGAACGTGCCGAGCCACCATGCGGGCGGCCACCACGGACGAGGTGATGACCTGCCGCGGTTCGACGTCAAGGCCGAAGCCTCGAAGCTGCTCGGCAACGACGCGCTGGAAACGGGAGGAGTTGTTGGTGGTGTATTCCACCTGCATTCCCGCACGCTGCGCCGCCCTGATGGAATCGGCGGCGTGTTCCACCGGGTTCTTGCCCCGGTAGACGACGCCGTCCAGATCGAGCAGCGCCAGCCGGTACGTCTGAGATATGGGACGGTCGGTGGATTTGAGCATGGCGTTCATGCGCGTCACTCGTCCTGCGCTTCCGCAGCCGGTTCGGCGGCATCCAAAGCTTCCGCTTCGTCCGTCTGCGCATCGTCGGCTTCGGCGGGTTCCGCGTCCTCGGCTTCATCAGCGGCTTCGCCGGTGTCATCGGCGTTCTGGTCGGCAGGGTCGGTGAAGGATTCGGCGCCTTCTTCGGTCTCCTTGGCCGTCAGCTCCTCCTCGTCGGCCAGCGGGCCGTCAAGGGACGCCTCGTCTTCGGCATCGGGGTTCTGGCCGGCTTCGGCATCGGCTGAGTCATCGGAGTCATCCGATTCGGCATCGTCCGACTCGTCGCCGTATCCGTCTTCGGAGCCGCCGTACATGTCGTCGTAGTCGTCGGGCGCG
>ERZ1673750.1210-NODE-1210-length-13960-cov-5.258252_pt1 | contig 13960 bp, 9 predicted proteins | sample MGYA00580203_ERZ1673750 | MGnify/ENA primary metagenome ERZ1673750 (study PRJEB41218, sample SAMN15661763) | gut metagenome | host: Homo sapiens | place: Canada: London | collected 2015-08-20/2019-03-30 | study: EMG produced TPA metagenomics assembly of... | reverse complement strand
ATATGAAACCCTCCAATGACTATATCTCGAAACACTTTATTCTACCATACTATCATGGAATTAGCAAGATTTTATAGGCTTTTGGCAGGGGAAAATGGCGCGGTTGGCACTTTGGAGAGACGTTTTGATCGATTGTGTGAAAGTGTGAACGCAAGAACGGACGGAACGAGGCCTTTTCAGGCAATTAAAAAAAGGAATCCCCCGCCGGAAACATATCCGGCGGGGAACCCCTAGTTAATGTTCAGATGCTTTGAAAAGCGGCCTGAACGCATTCATTTGATCTGCCAATCCCACTTATAGAAGCGGATCTTGATGGGGGAGGAGGTAACGGTATTGCCGTAGAAATCCTCCACCGTAACTGTGATCCAGCAGGAGCGGGCGCCGATGCCCTTGCCGTTCGGGCGGATGACCGTCGTGTTGGCAGTGGGGGTTTCGATCGTCGCTTCCGGCTTGTCGATGGACCAGTTTGCATAGTTCCAGCTTACGCTCTTCACGTCGGCGCCGGCGTTCACTTGGAAGCCGACTTCCACGGACTGGCTCTTGTAGGTCTTGTACCACGGAACCTTGACATACAGGATGCCGTCGACTACATTACCGCCGCTGGTGATAGCCACGGAGGTGAGCGCGTCATACTGCGTCATCGCGTCGAGTGCTTTTTGGACGTTTGCAACAGCAGCATCCACATCGGCCTGATCGAGGATGGAAAGGTCGCGGTCGATATTCTTCGCCTCTTCCAGGGCTGCCTTCAGAGCGGCGACGGAGTCGGGCGTGTAGGTGTTGATATCAGGGGAAGCAAGCTTATCAGCAGCGGTTTTAATGATTGCGTCGAGCGCGGTGAAATCAGCGTCCTTGAGGACGAGTTTGATCGCGCTGAGAGAGGCGGCCATCGCATTCACTGCATCCTGCTTTGTAATATCCGGGTTGCTCTTTACGAGCGCTTCAGCCTCTTCCAAGGCGGCCCGGAGGGTTGCAACAGAGGCGTCGGTGTAGTTGGTGATGTGGGCGTCGTTGAGCGCTGTTTTCGCGTTAGCAATTGCGGCGTTCAGAGCATCCATATTGGCGCCCTTGTAGACGAGCGTTACGTTCAGAGCCTTCTCCGCATCGTCCACGATCTCCTGCTGCTTAATGGTCAGGCTGCGGCTCAGGCCTTCTGCATAATCGATAGCGGCTTTGAGCTGTGCCAGGGATTCCTCCGTATACTGCCCGCTGGCCTTTGCATCGTTGTAGGCGATATTTGCCTTGGCGATAGCAATATCAAGCGCCTCATAGTTAGCGCCTTTGAGCGTGAGCGTCATGGCGTTGAGAGCCGCGGCCTTCGCGTTCACAGCGTCTTGCTCAGTGATGTTGGGCATACGCTCGATCATAGCTTCTGCCTCAGCAATCGCCTCGGCAAGAGCGTCACGGGAATCCTTCGTGTAATCTTCAATATCGGCGGCTGCGAGTTTCTCGTTGGCGGCGTCAACAGCCTTCTGAAGGCCGGTGAGGTCAGCCGCGTTGAAATCGCCCTTGGCCTGCTCAACAGCATTTACCAGCGTGTTGGCTGCCGCGGTGATCTCATCCTGATGGAGGATGTCGAGATCCTTTTCCACTGCTTTGGCAGCGTCAAGCGCATCCTTAACAGCCTGAATGGCCTCTTCTGTGTAAAGCTTTTCCGTATCCGGATCTGCGAGGAAGGTTTCCGCATTCTTGATCGCATCGTTGAGCGCGCTGTAATCCGCATCCTTCAGGATGAGATTTACGCTCTCAAGCGCTACAACCGCATCGTCTACCTTCTGCTGCTGTGTAACATCATACTTAGCGGCTACAACTGCCTGGGCGGCCTTGATGGCATTGCTCAGCGCAGTTTTAGAAGCCTCGGTATACTCGTCGCCTGCGTTATTCAGCGTATCCTGAGCAGCCTTGATGGCGTCGTTGAGCGCGCTGTAGTCGGCGGGCTTTTTCTCAAGCTTAACGGCATTCAGAGCTGCAAGCGCATCGTCAACTTGGGTCTGCTCCTTCACGGAGAGGGTGCGGTCAACCGCCTTTGCCGCGGCAATTGCCGTTTCCACGCGGGAGATGGAGGCGTCTGTGTAGATGCCCGCTTCCTTCGCGGCGGCTACCTCTTCCTCACGGTCAGAGATCGCCTTGTCAAGCGCTGTGTAATCAGCGCCCTTGAGGGCCAGGCCGCGAGTTGCGGCAAGCAGGGCGTCCGTGGCGTCCGTGATGACCTGCTGCTGGTCGACCGTCAGCTTGCGGCTGACTGCCTTTGCGGCGTCGAGGGCGGTACGCAGCGCGTTCACGGAATCATCCGTGAAATCACCGATATCCGTGCGGTCGAGCTGCGCCTGCGCATTGGCAATGGCAGCGTCGAGAGCGGAATAATCGGCGCCCTTGAGGGTCAGGCCTGCGAGCGCGTCGTTGATAGCCTTTGTGGCGGCGTCAATGGTCGCCTGATAGGTGATGTCCTTGCCTGTCTCAATGGAGGCGGAGGCAAGATACGCATCGCTGAGGGCTTTTGCGGATGCGCTGGTATAATTCTGGAAGTCGGAGGCTTCGATCTTCGCTTTTGCAGCGGCAACAGCAGCGTTAAACGCATCGTAGCTTGCCGGGAGCTTCTGAAGGGAGGTGATCTCCTTCAGAAGAGCCGTGGCGCGGGTGGTGACATCTGCCTGCTTTGTGATGTCGAGACGGTTTTCGCGCAGCATTTCCTGCTTAGCGGCGTCCACCTTGACCTTCAGTGCAGCGAGATCTGCCGGATCATAGTATTCGGCGTTGAGCTTTTCAAACGCGGTAACAGCCGCCTGCATGGTTGCATAGTTTGCAAACTTTACAAGGCCGGAAACTGCGGCGCTGAGCTCATTTGCAGCTTTATCGATTGCATTCTGGTTGCGGATATCCCAGCCTGTGGTGGGGATGTTCTGCGCAGCCTCATACTTCTCGCGAAGGGCGGCCATTGTTGCGATCGTGTAGGTATCGTCTGCCTTCTCATTATTGAGAATAGCCTCGGCCGCATCTTTGGCAGCGTCAAGAGCCGTATAGTTGGCATCCTGATACTCCAAGGAGTCCACCGCGTTTTGAAGGGCGGTGGTATAGCGGTCAATGACGGACTGCGTCTCGATCACATCGCCCGCAACCTTCTGCGCGTTGGCAAGCGCCGCGGTCACGTCGGCCCAAGTAGCCTCCGTGTAATAGTCCGCATCGGCTGCGGCCGCGTTGGCGGCGCTGATGGCGGAATTCAAGGCGCGCTTGTCAATGACGGTGACGGTGAGCGGGATGTCATAGGTATACCAGGTTTGGCCAGCGCCGGAAGTGCCGCGCCCATCGTAATAAACGCGCAGCGCAGTATCATACACTTTACCGCCATCGCCAACGAAATCAACAGTGATGGTGGTCCCTGTCCAGTCATTTCCACCGAACAGATTGCCGGGGAGGCCGCCAATATAGCTATCCCACGTGACGGAGAAGGATTTACCAATCGGGGTGGATAGCGTCTGCGGCTGATCAGCGCTGCGGTTGTAAATCCAACCGTAGTTGACGCCGGCATTCTTCTTCGCATCCATCCAGAACTGGAAGCGGAAGGCTTCGTTATCCTTTGTTTGGATGAAGGTCATATTCTGGAAATTGGCGCGGAAGGATACGTAATGCCCGGCGTCAACGCCGCCTACCAGGTTTCCTTCCGTGCGCTGCACCGGGCCTGTTACGTCCGCCGCAAAGGCCGCCGGCATGACGGAGAGCGCCATGATCAGCGCCAGCGCCAACGCAAGCACGCGCTTTGCGGAAAACGCTTTTTTGGTTTTTGCCATAGAGTGAAAACACCTCTTTCTGAATCAAAATCGGTTGGCCGTTTGGGCAATGCCGCGCCGAAGGGCTTTTGTCACTGCGCTCCGGCGCGGTATTCTATTTGGAGGGATTCACATAAAAAGTGAGCGTCTGCTCCTTATGCCCATTCGAGTGCGCCGATCGCGTCGAAGATCGCCATTGCGGCGGCATCGACTTCATCCTGTCGGTCAGCTGTGGGCTTCGCATTGAGCAGTGCCTGTGCCGCGGCAACAGCGGCGTCAACACCGGAAAAGTCCACATAGTCGGCCGGATAGTAAAGGTCTACCATATCGATTGCCATTTCAAGCAGCGCGGTATCCGCATAGGAAACGTCCGCTTTCTGGAGGCCTGCGATGGCATCCAGCACATCCTGCGCATACGCCTGAACTTGGGCCTGCCAGTCAGCGTCTTCGCGGGTGATGGTGTTCTTCGCTTCCTTTGCAGCATTAACGGCAGCATTGAGGGCTGCGACGGAGGCCTCCGTGTAATTATGGAGATCCTTCGGTACGGCTGCAATGGCGTTATCGATCGCCGTGAAATCGGCCGGCGCCAGAGCCAGCGCCGCAATTGCGGTGGAGAGATTCTGGGCAAGCTCGTTGATCGTGGCCTGGTTGCGGATATCATAGGAGCCGGCAAGGAATTCATCTGCTGCCGCGATTGCCTCTTCCACATCAGAGAAGTCCACATAATCGGCGGCCTGCATCATCTTTGCCTGGTAGAGAACCGTATTGAGCTCGGAAATATCAGCCGGGAGATAGGAAAGCACTGCGATCGCATCATTGAGTGCGGAGGCAGCCGCGTCGACCTTTCTCTGATTGGCCGCGGTAAGCTCATAGTTTGCATTCAGCTCCGCTTTGGCAGCCTCATAAGCGGCGTTTGCCTTAGCGAAACTCGCAGCGTTGTAATGGGCGTCGTCCAAAGCCTCGAAGGCAGCGATTGCAGCCTTCAGGGCGGTAGTATCAACGGATACCTTCACCTGCGCGACGGCAAACATGCCGGTTTGATCCGCGCTGAAGTTGAAGGAGCCATTTTCCAGAACGGCTTCCACCGGCGTCATCGTGCCGTCGGCTGCAACGCTGTAAACAGCGGTGTTCGCAGCAAACTGCGGGATGCTGATCTTAACCGCCTTCGTAGGCGCCACAGGGGAACCATCGGAGGCAAGGCTAATATCATAAAGATGGAAGGCTTTGTAATCCTTGGCTAGGATTGCGTCAAACACATCGCCGCTGACGATCTCCTGCACGGTCATGATCGTATCGAGCGGGAGAACGCCGCTGTCTGCACGCAGCGTAATGCCGGTTGCGCCATCCTCAAAGAGGAAATCGTTTTTCAGCACACTAAGCTGCGCTTCCGCAGCGGTCAGAACGGCGAGGCTTTCTACCAGACGCTTCTGGTCGGAGGTGAGCGCGTTGTAAGCATCCCTTGCGGCGGCGATCTGCGCTTCTTTTTCAAGCGTGACATCGCCGATGGCAGCGATCAGTTCATCCACAGCCTTGGCTGCTTTTTCATCGGCTGCCTGCTTTTGCAGGGCGGCAAGCGTGCTTTCCGCATTGGTCAGAACGGTGAGGTTGGTGACCAGCGCCTGCTGTGCGGCGGTCAACGCATCGTAAGCGGCGCGGGCCTGCTTGATTGCGGCCTCGCTCTCCAGCGTTACGGCGCCAATCGCAGCGATTTGATCCATCACTGCCTGCGCGGCGGCCTGGTTATCGGCCTCCTCTTTCACGAGCGCGTCATAGGCTGCCCGTGCGGCGGTCAGTGTCTCATAGTTGGTGACGAGCGCTTTCTGAGAATCCGTCAGGGCGGCATAGGCTGCCTCGGCGGCTTCGATCAGGCGCTTGCTTTCCAGCGTAACTTTGCCGATGGCGTCAATCTGCGTGATGACGGGGGCTGCTGCCGCCGCGTCCTCCTCCGCCGCCTTCAGCTCCGCGTAGCGCGCTTCAGCGGTGGTCAGCACGTCGTAGTTGCCGACGCTTGCCTGAAGCTCTGCTGCAAGGCTGTCGTATGCCGCGCGGGCAACGTCGATCTTTGCCTTGCTGGCAGCCGTGTAGGCAACTTCGCCGATTGCGGCGATCTTATCCTCAACGGACTGGATCATAGCGGCGTTTTCCTTTGCCACAATCAGGGCAGCCTCTGCATCCACAAGCACCTGATAGTTGGCGACCTGCTTTTGCTGGCGGATGGTTAGCGCGTCATAAGCCGCGCGGGCATCCTGAATGGCTGCTTCGCTTTCGGTTGTGACCGTTCCGATTGCAGCAATTTTTGTCATAACAGCATCCACTGCCGCATCGTAATTTTCAAGCGAATAGATCTTGGCGACGGCTGCATTCAGCTTCGCCACGGTTTCTGCACTGAGGTTTGCCTTGATCTCCGCATAGAACTGATCGTATTCAGACTGGAGCGCATAAACCTGCTGTGCGTGATCGAGCGTGAGGGCGTCCACTGCCGGCAAGGCGTTTACCTTTACAGTGAATGCATCGGCAACCGCTTTGTAGAACTCCGCATTTGCAAGCTCTTGCAGCTTGTCGAGCTGGGTTACGGCTGCGGTAGAATCCGTAGCGGCCACGAGCTCCTTATTCACGGTTGCAAGCTGCTCCGCAGAGAAGCGGCCGGCCGCGTTGAGCACGTCGCGCACTTTCGCCCAATCGGCAGCGCTGAGGGCGGATACGTCCTTATTCGGGACGAGGCTGTTGAGATAATCGCCAAGCTCTGCGAGCGTGACCGTGCGGGCGACATATACGCCCGACTGGCCCTGCGCAAAGATGTTGGCGCCGATCACACCGCTGATACCAAACTCAAAGAGCAGGTTGACAACGCCTTCGGCATTGTTCTTCAAATTTTGAGTGAAGCGGGCGGGCGTCTGTTTAGTGTTCGGATCATCCAAACCGCCAAGAATCAGGTCGCCAACCAGTGGACGTGCAATTTCGCTGATCTTCTTGCCGTTGGGCAGGGCGATCGCTCCATCCAGAGTGTTCCACAGGTCAAGGTTGACGTTTACAAGCCCGCTGACAAGAGCATAGGGGCCTGCAAGCAGACCGCGAAGCTGAATCTGGAATTTGACTGTTCCAATATAGGTTTTGGCAAACCTTACATCAAGAATGTCATTCGCCAGATTTACAAGGTTGGTGGAATCAAAATTGTCTGCGAAGGACTGAATCAAGTTTACCAGAAGATCTGGTTCCTCATTGCGCAGAGCACTGAAGATACCCTCTACGGAATCGGGCGTTTTTCCATCGCCTTTTTGAATTGTGACGAAAATATCCGTCAGGAATCCGTAAAAGCTCTGGCCGTTGAAATCCATTGCTTCCAGAGCACGGCGTACATCAACGATAACGTTATGCAGCCTTGTGGTGGAAAGTAAATCAAGCAGCGGGGGAATGTAGGACGATGCGAGATCGTTTTTGATATCCTGAACAACACCATCGGCAATGCTCGGGATACTAACGCCCAGTGCCGCCAGATCCAGATTTCGAACCAACGTCTGAATATTCGGCTTAATTGCCGGAATCAGATGTGCGATTACCTTCTCGGCAACTTCAATTGCATAATCCACTTCTGCTGGCATTTGCTTCTGAAGTGCCGCATGGGCGGCCTGTTCCACATCGGCAACGCCGTCTGCGGAAGCGATCATGCTGGTCGTGAATTCTGCGCGCTGCTCCTTCATGCCGACGGACGCTTTGCTGAGCGTGGTAAACCGGACGGAGGAGGAAGCGTTGACGAGAGAGCCGGACATCACGTCATACATCTGCGCGCCGTTGTTCGTGGTGACTCCGCTGATGCTCAGCTGGCCGGCGTGGCCCGTGAAGAGGAACTTCACGCCTGCGTCTGCCAGAGCGGCAGAGTTCGCGCCGTTTGCGGGGATGATGTACGTATCGTCCAGCAGGCCGAGGCTTGCGGCGGCCTGGTCTGGATCATTGGTGTAGATCTTGGTTTTTCCGCCAAGGTCTATCTCCAAATTGGCAAGCGTATGCAACAGGTCGATAAACGTCCTATCCACACTGCCGCGGGTAACTGCCGGATGGTGGGATGCGGCGAATACCGTATGGCCATTGGCAATTTCAGCCTTCGCTTTGTCTACCACCCACTGGGTCATCTGGCCTTGACCGTCCGCCGCGACGGAATCGCTCATGACGATCTTGAAGCCATTGCCCAGATCTGCGACATAGGAAGCGGAATTCGGATCCTGCTGGGCTTCACCATAGCCGAAGTCCTTGTAGAGATCCTCAAACACTGCTTTCGATACCGCAGTCGTCGTACCGCCTTCACGGACATCATGCTCGCCGGGGATGACATAAACCGGGATGCCCTCCGCTTCGACTTCTGCGAGCTTACTTGCCACATATTGGTGGGAAGTTTTGCTGCCGTTATTGGTGAGATCACCTGTGACGAGCAGCACATCCGCATCGCTTGCTTTGACCTTGGCGATCGCAGCGTCAAGCAGGGCGGCGCTCTTAGAAAGCATGAGGCCATCTTTATCTGCCGCTCCCGCCTGATAGCGGATGTCCGAGATGGTGGCGACTTTGACTGTGCTGGCACTTTCTGCGCCGACGATGAAGGCGGCCTGGACACAACCAAGCAGCATCATCACGGCGAGAAAAATACTCAGCAGCCGTTTGCATTTCTTCAAATTTTTACACCTCCAAATAATAAATTTTTGTTTTAGGCGTTTTCACGCCTTGGACGCGCCTTCTTTAATTTTCACGGTGCGCGCGGGCCGGGAAATGAAGAAATGAGCAAAACGGCGAAATAACCGAAAACTTTTCACATCGAGAACAGCTCTCTATGAAATTAGCGGTGATTTCGTAAACAAATCATAAACTTAAATAGACATAATGTCAATCACTTTGAAAAATAATAGAGCCGTTTTGTGAATCTTGTCTAGTTTGATAAAATGTTTTTTGGACAACATAACGGCTCATCGAAAGAATGCGGTATATGGATATGCGATTTTCCCAATTTTCATGAAAGGAGATCTATACGAAATTGCAGTTTTGCGTTTATTTATCAACGTGCTAATGTGGCGTATATCATGCGGCTCATCAAAATAAAAATGCCGTGGCAAGAGAAAAAAGCTTGTGCAAACGATGCTATATATAATAATTGAAAAGGAAATTTGCAGATTGACGAGCTTTTCCCCTTGACAGAAAGGGACACGTTTAGTATAATAAATCCCGCTGTAAAGAAAAGAACTTTACATATATCCTTTTCCACATCGAACCAATTTGTGGTGCGGAGAGGGGGATTTTGCGGGGTGGGGAGGCGAAGTTGTGGCGAAGGATCTTGGAATCACGATTTTGCTTGATTTCTATGGGGATATGCTCACGGAAAAGCAGCGGGATTTTCTTGGCTACTACTATAACGACGACCTTTCCCTATCCGAGATCGCGGAGAATGAAGGAATTACCAGGCAGGGCGTTCGCGATTCGATTAAGCGTGCGGAGGCGCAGCTGTTTGATATGGAGGAGCGGCTGGGGCTTGCGCGCCGTTTTCATGAAATGCGCAGAGGGCTCGATGAAATCATCGACTGCGCGAATACGATCAGCGAGTACAATATGCGATATGGCCTATCCCGGGAAATCAACGATACGACTGTAAAGATCAAAGCAATCGCACAATCGCTGTGCGAAGTGTAAAGGGAGTGATGATTTGGCTTTTGAAGGCCTTTCCGATAAGCTGGAGGCTGCGTTTAAAAAGCTGCGCGGCAAAGGGAAATTGACGGAAACCGACGTGCGCAACGCGATGCGCGAAGTGCGCCTGGCACTGTTGGAAGCGGACGTTAACTATAAGGTCGCCCGTGATTTTACCGCAAAAGTAACAGAGCGGGCAATCGGCGCGCAGGTGATGGAAAGCCTAACGCCCGGCCAGATGGTGGTAAAAATCGTCAACGAGGAGCTCACAGAGCTGATGGGCGGCACACGCAGCCGCCTTGCAAGCGCTCCACATCCGCCGACGGTCGTGATGATGTGCGGCTTGCAGGGCGTTGGCAAAACGACCTATTGCGCAAAGCTTGGCCTGATGCTGAAAAATCAGGGGAATCGCCCTCTTCTCGCGGCGTGCGACATTTACCGCCCGGCGGCGATCAAGCAGCTCCAGGTGGTTGGCGAAAAAGCGGGTGTGCCCGTGTTTGAAAAGGGCACGGCAGACCCTGTGGAAATTGCGCGTGAGGCGATTAAACTTGCCAAAGATCAGGGTTATGACTATGTGCTGCTCGATACAGCGGGCCGCCTGCATATCGACGAGGAGCTGATGGATGAGCTCAAACGCGTCAAGGCAGAGATTAAGCCGCATGAAATTTTGCTGTTGATCGATGCGATGACAGGGCAGGATGCCGTGAATGTAGCAACTGCCTTCAACGAGGCGCTTGGTGTGGATGGGCTTGTGCTGACAAAACTCGACGGCGACACTCGCGGCGGCGCGGCGCTCTCTGCACGCGCGGTCACCGGCAAGCCGATCAAGTTCATCGGCACAGGGGAAAAGCTTGGCGATCTTGATGCGTTCCATCCGGATCGTATGGCCTCCCGTATTCTCGGCATGGGGGATGTATTATCTCTGATCGAGAAGGCAGAGACGTCGCTTGATGAGAAAAAGGCGATGGAGCTTGAGGCCAAGCTTCGGAAGAATAAATTCGACCTCAATGATCTGCTCAATCAGCTGCGTGAGATGAAGAAAATGGGCAATCTCAAAGAGATGCTTGCGATGCTTCCCGGTGTAGGCAAGCAGCTGAATGATGTGGAGATCGACGAGCGGCAATTTGATCGCACGCAGGCCATAATTCTGTCTATGACGCCTGCGGAGCGCGAAAAGCCGGATTTGATCAATCCCTCCCGGAAGCGCCGCATTGCGGCCGGCTGCGGGATGCAGGTGGAAGACGTTAACCGTCTGCTCAAGCAATACCGCGACATGCAGCGGATGTTCAAGCAATTCAGCGGCAAGGGCATGCGCAAAAAGATGCGCCGCATGGGCCAGCTTCCGCCGGGCATGGGTGGCGGAATGTTTTAAAGAATCGCTTTCAGCACGTCAGCCCCTTCGCCCCAAACGGCAGGTGAAAACGTGATGAACCAATAAATTATTTTCATTTTTGGAGGAATGCAGTTATGGCAGTTAAAATCAGGCTGCGCCGTATGGGCGCAAAGAAGGCTCCTTTTTACCGCATTGTGGTCGCGGATTCCCGTTATCCGCGCGATGGCCGTTTCATCGAGGAAATCGGCTATTACAACCCGCTTCAGGATCCGCCCGTGGTGAAGATCGACGCGGAAAAGGCAGCGAAATGGATCGCAAATGGCGCTCAGCCGACGGATACCGTGAAGGCGATTTTTAAGAAGAACGATATCATCAAATAAATTGCCCATTGATTAGGAGGGCTTCATTTTGAAGGAGTTACTGATTACAATCGCACAGGGCCTCGTGGAGGATCCCTCCGCTGTTTCAGTCGATGTGGATGCGCCGGATGAGGAAGGCACGACTGTTTACCACCTTCATGTTGCGCAGCAGGATATGGGCCGCGTAATCGGCAAGCAGGGCCGGATTGCAAAAGCGATCCGCACAGTGATGAAATCCGTTGCCACCCGCGCGAATGAAAAAATCCGTGTGGATATCGATTGAATGGAGCTGCCCGCCGCTTTGATGCGAAAGGCCGTGGAGCGCCTATCAGATGATGGAAGAGCATACTGCGAAATGTGTAAACAGTTCGCGGTGTGCTTTTTTGCTGTAGCAAAACAAAGAAACCCGGTAGCCTTTTTCCTGAGCCTTTAGAGGAGATGCGCCCTTCATTGTGTTTATTGAGGAATAGAATTCTATAGTTTATTTTAGAATATAGTGGTGTACTGTGAAATAGCTTTACAGGCGAAAAAATGATTTTTGAACGATTGAAAATTATTGAAGCGGTGGGTAGTCCGCCGCCTTGCCCTATCAAAAGAAAGGAGAGAGAAACATGGCGATTCGTTCGCTTCGATATAACGACGATGCAATATTAAGAAAGCGCTGCCGCCCGGTAGACGAGGTCACAGACCGCATCCGTGAACTGCTCAATGATATGGCTGAAACGATGTATGCGGAGAATGGGGCGGGCCTTGCCGCCTGCCAGGTGGGTATTCTTAAACGGCTCGTGACAATCGATATGGGAGATGGGCTGTTAAAGCTCGTCAACCCGGAGATTGTGGAGGTCTACGGCGAGCAGGCGTGTGTAGAGGCCTGCCTGAGCTTCCCCGGTCGCGTGGGGCAAACTGTGCGGCCACAGTGCGTAACGATCCGCGCACGCAATGAAAAGGGCGAAGAGGTGCTTTATACGGGGAAAGGGGACCTTGCAAAATGCTTCTGCCATGAGCTCGATCATCTGGATGGGATTGTTTTGCCGGACCGTGTCACAGCATGGTTATCAGGCGGGAAAGCTTGATTTGATTCGGATTGCTACCGGTAGTTGTCAAATAATATCCGATGATTGGTGGACGGATACGGCATCCTGTGCCATACTAATGAGTGGAAACCAGTCAGAGGGGAGCAGAGTGTATGACTTTTCAAGAGAAACTTTACCAACTGCGGCGGGAGCGCAGTTTGTCGCAGGAGGGGTTAGCCTCTGCACTCGGCGTTTCGCGCCAGGCAGTGCAGAAGTGGGAATCCGGAGCCGCCAGCCCGGATACCAATAACTTGATCGCTTTGAGCGATTTTTTCGGCGTGACGCTTGACAGCCTTTTAAAGAATGATACGGCGGCTTTAGCACCCGCGCTAGGGGATGGAGCGCCGGAAGAGCGTGTTTGGCGGCCGTATCACTATGAATATAAAAGCAGACGCACCCTATTTGGCCTGCCTTTGGTGCATATCCATTTCGGGGGTAGGCGCGTTTGCCGGGCCAAGGGGATTATCGCCATAGGTGACATCGCAACAGGGCTGTTCGCCATTGGTGGTATTGCGGCGGGCCTCATTTCGCTCGGCGGCCTATCAGCCGGGCTGCTCGCATTGGGTGGGCTGGCAATCGGCATGTTTGCCGCCGGCGGCATGGGGCTCGGCTTGCTTGCTGCCGCGGGGGGCCTTGCGGTAGGCGGCTATTTTGCGATGGGCGGCCTGGCGGCCAGCAAATGCTATGCGCTTGGCGGTTTAGCGGCTGCGGGGCGCATCGCGGCGGGCGGGATAGCCTTTGCCCCGGTTGCCATTGGGGAGGAGGCGCGAGGCACGGTTTCACTTTTGACGAACGCACTTTCAGCGCAGGCGGTGCGCGACGCTATTTTGGCGGCGCAGCCAGCTACGCCGGAGTGGATTGTGACGCTTTTTGCATTGGCGGGCCAGTAAGAAAAGCGATTTTTGCCGTTATGCGGATAGACTTGATCTTTACTATTTTTCTTGTATAAAAATAATCCGTTTTGCCGCTGCGGTATAATAGCTTCAAACAGAGTTTGAAGCATTGGAAAAATGCCTGTCGGCGCGAAACGCCTCCTGCCGCAAAGCGGCAACGCCATTTTTCACAAAGGTTGGCCTTGCGTGTATGGTATAATAATCTCACGAATCTCGAGCTTCGGAGAACATTGAATCATTGATTCGGGCTGACGCCCTGTGCAATGACATCATGGAAAAATGGTTTTCACAGAAGCGGGAACGCTATTTTTCACAGGGGTTAGCCTATGCGCATGTGGTAAGATAATAACCGTTGAGATAGGAGCAGAAAGGTGATTTGGGCCGATGGATGGTGGAATTCAAGAAGCGGTTGCCGCTTCCTTTCATGATGGAATTTATAAATGCATTTTAAGCAATCCGGTATCCAAAGCAGAAGGATACCGCAAAATTGTGCTGAACCGTTTACAAGGCTATTTTCAGTTAGAAAAATATACGGAGAAGCAGGTGTTTCATGAAAAGCTGACGCAGGATCAGGCGCAAAGCTTCCTTTGCAACGCATTGCAGGAGCACTTCCGCCAATATAACGGCTGGGATACCTCGCGTGAATACCAAATTCGAATCAGCGCAAAGGGGAGAGTGCTTTGCTCTCGCAAGGCGATCCCCAATCAGGCCCCAAGGGCCGTGCAGTCGCACAACCGGAAAAAGCGCTATCTGCTTGAAGAAGGCATGGTGATTCAGCCCCTCGTTGATCTGGGTATATTTACAAAAGAGGGGAAAGTTATCCACGCAATGTATGATAAATACAAGCAGATTAACCGTTTTCTTGAGATGGTAGACGATG
>ERZ1673750.1206-NODE-1206-length-14067-cov-4.951399_pt1 | contig 14067 bp, 18 predicted proteins | sample MGYA00580203_ERZ1673750 | MGnify/ENA primary metagenome ERZ1673750 (study PRJEB41218, sample SAMN15661763) | gut metagenome | host: Homo sapiens | place: Canada: London | collected 2015-08-20/2019-03-30 | study: EMG produced TPA metagenomics assembly of... | reverse complement strand
CCTGTTTCCGTGACCACTTCGGGATGCTCGACGCCCATGTTCAACGCGAACGCCTTCAACCGGTCGGCCTGACGCAGTAAATCATCCGCCTGGTCGGCGGAGGAGACCCGCGCATAGCATACTGTCCGCCCTTTGGCCGGAGCCGGCCGCGCCGAGGTCTCGTACTTCGGGTCGTGTATCAGGTACATGCCCGTGGGCGTCTTCTCCACAGGCACGGGCATCTTCCCCGTGCGGCACCATTTCCACACCGTCTGAGGATTCAACCCTTCACGGGCAGCCCATTCACGAACCAACATGACATCAATTATAACAAACAAATACAAACAAAACAACAGTTAATCAGCAACAGTTAACAGCCCCTTGGGCCGGTGGGGTCGGCCGTTCGCATCCATCACCATGATCCGTGCTCCTTATCTATCCGATGGGGCAGGCCGCGAGCGCGGCCCTGGTGGACTCCCGCTCCATATCGGTCATCGACAGGTTGTACGCGTGCTTGACGGCGACGCGCGCGGTTGCGTACCCGCATGCGGCATCCGGGTCGGTGGGGAGCCATATCGTCCCGTCCTCGTTCAGCCCGTCGCCCTTCGCCTTGGCCTGCGCGCCGTCGACGGCGAGCAGCACGTCCGGGTTGTTCATGAACTCGCGTCGCCGCCCACCGTCCCACGTGGAGGCGCCGGACCGCCACGCGTCCTCCAGGGAGACGATGTGGTCGACCCATACGGCGCCGCTCGTGTCCGGCCCGTATTCGAAGCGGACGTCGACGCCCGTGTACGGGTCGTGGAGCAGCCCGCCCGTGACCCGCCCGTCCTTCACCGTCGTGTCGGTCAGGTCGCGTTCGAGGATCAGGTCGCGCGTGGACCCGCCGCCGTCGCGCGCCGCCCAGCCGCCGAACGCTCTCTCCCTGTCGTAGGCGGGCGCCGTGGCGTCCGCATCCGTCGCGGGAATGGAGTCGAGGAGCGCGAGCGCGCCCGCCGCATCCAACGCGCTCGCGGCATCCTCGTCCGCGCCGTCGCCGGCCGCGGCGGAACCGCCCGCCCCCGCACCGGCGGCCGGATCCCCGTCCGGCGTTGCGATGGTCCCCGCGTCCGTGCCGCCCGTTGCCGCGGCGCGGCCGGCGATCAGCTCCCACCATTGCGCGGGCGTGCGCGCGTCCGGACTGGCCTGAACGGGCCCGCCCCTCAACGAGACCGCGTCCTCCAGGCTCGCCGACGGGTCGCCGACGCCCAGCAGTCCGCTGATCGTGCTCCATGCGGGCGTGGTCACCAGGACGACGAGCGCGCAGCCGGCCGCGACGCCCGCGCCGATCATGCCGAGGATCGAACGGACCGGCCCCTGATCGCGGGATGCCACGGGTCAGCCCTCCGGAAGGTAGAGGGGCGCCTGGATCTGCTCCAGAAGCCAGTTGATCCACGGGGTCAGGCCGCCCAGTCCGACGCCGAGCACGCCGAGGAACCCGGAGACCAGCAGCCAGGCGATCGCCGCGACGATCACCTTCGCGGCGACGCGCATGGCGGTCCGCTGCGCGTCGAACACGAAGCCGACCAGGAAGGCGACGATGACGATGAACAGGAGGATGCCGACCGAGCCGGGGGCGAGCGCGCTGGCCCAGAACGCGCGCCAGCCGCTCGTGGAGATGTCAAGGATGCTCATGCGCCTAAGCTATGCGCGGGGACGCATGCCGTCGGCATAGCCGCCGCGCATGGTACGGGACGCTCACGGCCGGCAGCATCGGCCCAAGGGACTGCCCCGGGGCGTGGCGGGCACCTATGATGGAACCGCCCGCACCCCGGGCGACGACGATTTGGAGACGGATTATGGCATACGATTCGATCACGCTTGGCCCGACGATCGTCAGGGCCATCAGGACGAAGGCGACGGAGCTGCGCGGACGCTTCCACGGGCCGGACGATCTGAGCGAGACGGATCTGATCGAGGGCATGACGCTGACCGCGAAGCGGCTGGCCGCGGAGGGCAAAGCCGAACCGGAGATCCTGGACGTCATCTCGCGGGAGATTCCCGGCAGCGTGTATCAGGCCCTCATGTTCTACTGACCGTCGACGGAAGGAAGGCGTCCGCCACGGCGGTCGGCGCGGCCCGCATGGACGATGCGGGCGACATCCATGCGGAGAACCGGCTGTTCTTCCGCCTGGACCGGACGCGCGGGAACGCGATGCTGTTCCGCGACCGGATCGCCGCATTGGCCGGATCGAACAGGATGGCCGCCGCAGTGGACGTGCACCCCGCCGACGACTACGAGCGCATGGACCTGTATCTGACCGACGACGGGCGCGCCGGGTTCGCCATTGAGGACGGCGACGAGCTGGTCAGCGTGTTCTCCTACCGGGGCGAGCATGCGGGCGACGCGATCGTCGCCAAAGCGGTTGAAATGGGGGCGCGCCGCCTCGACTGCTACGACATTAACGGGAAGCTGCCGGATCTGTACGGTGCTCACGGCTTCCGGTCGGTCGCCCGCGTGAAATGGGACGACGGGTACGCGCCCGCCGGCTGGAATACGCGGATCATGGGCAGGCCGGACGTGGTCGCCATGGCCGTCACCGATACTCCCCCGCGACAGGTTCCATACACGGATTACGACACCGCCCTGATGTTGGCCAAGGACGCATGCGCGCGAACGTGAACGATAATATGAGACGACACTGTGACGCGTGCGGCATCGCTTTGAACGACAACCCGTACGCCCTGCTACGCGACCCGGCGTCGAACGGAGCATGCTGCGAGGGATGCGCGCGACTCGGGGACGAAGGCACGCTCCTGTGCGACGGCTGCCTGAAGGCGGTCGGATACGCGAACCTGTGGGCCAGCGTATTCGGCTGGCCGTACGATCTGACCTGGCACCTGGACGACATGTGCGCGCAACGCCTCTGGGACGCGCGGTGGATGCCCGACCGGATGACCGTCACGGAGGCGGAATGCTGGAACGAGTATGAGCGGCGACGCGACCGCACGCTCGTCAACCGGGACGAATGGGATCCACGCGCGTTCAAGCTCCGCAGCCCGGACGACGATCCGCGGCTGGCCCGGGCCATGACCGAAAGCCTCGGACTGGACTACGATCGACGGACCATGCGCCGATTCCGCCAATATCACGGCATCCGCTGGGATGAGACGGACGCGGACACGGCGCGCCGGCTGCTCGGGGACGCATGAAATCAGGCATGAACACCATTCTCGAACAGGTTCGCACCATTGCGGACAGTTACAACAACAGGTTCCACGTGCTGTTGACCATGCCGGACGGCACGTATCGGACGATCATGAACGCGACCGCGGACGAACATGACGGCGAACTGCGCGTGTACGCCACCGGCACCATCGTCCTGTTCAGGATAGACAGGAACGGTTTCCTGTATCCGATGAACACCGACCGGCTCCCCCTGCTCGGCCTGGACGCGCTCCCGGTCGGATTCGAACCGTTCCCGCCCTACGGATATCCGATCATGCGACTGACGGACGGCCAATCGTTCCCCATCCACGAGGTTCCCGATATGGACGACACCATAGCCAAGGTCAGCATCCCCGGTCCCGCCGAGCTGCGCTTCATCCCCATGTCGAACGTAACATGCATCGACCTGCCCTGACGGCAGCAGATCATGACGAGTGAGGGTGGCGGTGCAAGCCCGGTCGTTTAGGGCCGGGTTAGCCGCCTTTCCTATTAGTTGGGGCGGCGTTGTTGCTGGATGTATTGCTTGAGTGTTTCCAACGGTGCGCCGCCGCTGCTTGCGGCGTAGTAGCTGGGCGACCAGAGGTGGTTGCGGTGGGTTTTGATGTCGTATTTGGCGCGTAGTCGGCGGCTGCTTACGCCTTTGAGGCTGTTGATGAGTGTGCTGAGCGCGACTTTGGGCGGGTAGGAGACGAGCAGGTGCACGTGGTCGTCCTCGCCGTTGAACTCCATGAGCGTGGCGTCGAAGTCTTGGCATACGTCGCGCATGATGGCTTCCATGTCGGTGAGCATGTCATGGGTGAGGACGTTTCGACGGTACTTCGTCACGAAGACCAAATGGGCTTGCAGATTGTAAACGCATGTCCTGCCATGCCTTAGGTCATCATTTTCCTTCATAGACCAACATGGTATCATTGATTGCGGAACGACACGGAGGAACGGTACGGCATCCATGGAAGGAGGCGGACGGTGAGCCAGCGCACGCACATCACGAACGTGAAACTGGACGATGCGCCCATGTTCATCGGACTGTCGCCCTCCCGCCAGCCCATGCGGACACGCAACCCCGGAAAAGCGTTGAAGCATCTGTGCGACGCATGGCAGGCCGTGTTCAACGCCTGTAGGGCGCACCGCATGGTCTGGGAATACGAGAACGGGGTCAAGACCGGCGAACACCCGTTGGGCAGGCATACGGACGCCATGCCCCAACCCAAGACGCAAGCGGACGCGAAACGCCTCATGCCATGGCTGGCCGGCGTGCCCAGCATGCTCTTGCACTCGGCCATCCGGCAGGAGAACACGTCATGGTACGCCGGACTGAAACGCAAGAAACAGGCGGGCGGCGGCATCCCCGGCCTGCGACGCAAGAACCGCAACGAACCCCTGTTCATGATGTACGCGAGAAACGGCGACATCCAAACCGTCCGATACTCGGCCTGCTCACGGAAACGCGGCGTCATCGAAATCAGCGGCATCAATCCGAAGGAATACCGGAGGCCCGGCGAACCGGCGAAATGGCGGCTGAGAATCTTCATCCGGCTCACCGAACCCGTCCGCGAGTTCACCAGCATCATCGTCAAACCCGACACGGGCGTACTCGTGTTCGTCAACCCATCGCAGCCCCGACACGGGACGCCGGCGAAACGTGGCGTCATAGGCGGCGACGTGGGCTGCGCGCACACGCTCACCACATCCGACGGACGATTCCACGACATCCCCCAACCCACGCGTCGGGAACGCAGACGCCTGCTCCACCTGCAACGCAAAATGGCGCGGCAGGACCGCATCAACAAAACCAACGGCATGAAGAACGTGCGGGGCAGCCATCGCAGGGAGGCGACCCGACGGGAATACGACAGGCTCGTCCGCCATATCGCCGACAGGAAAAAGGACTGGGTGGAGAAACTCAGCCTCCGGCTTGTCCTCGACAACACGGTCGTCGCGTTGGAGGACATCAAACCTAAGCGCATGACCCGCCGCGCGCAACCCAAACCCGACCCGGAGCACCCCGGACAATACCTGCGCAACGGGGCCACGGCGAAAACCGGACTGAACCACAGTATCCTCTCGAACAACTGGGGCATGCTCCGCCAACGCATCCAACAGAAAGGAACCCTCTACCAATGTGACGTAACGCTCGTCAACCCCGCCTACACGTCGCAAACCTGTAGCATGTGCGGCTACACGGACAAACGAAACCGCAAGAGCCAAGCGGTCTTCCAATGCGTCCGATGCGTCCACGCGGACAACGCCGACCACAACGCGGGCAGGGTCATCATATTCCTGGCACTCGGATGGCAACCCCACCATCCCACCCCGGACGAGGGGTCAAGACGCGGAGCCACCCACAGGGCACAACCGGCCATAAGGCCAACCGTCGCCCAAGGGGGCGGAAACGTCAAGCCTGTCACTATCCCCGAGATTCATGCCACACGGCAATGCCTCGGGGAATAAACAGAATCCCGTCCATTCACGGACGGGAGCACGTCAAGGGGACGCATGGGATGGGCGACCGGATAAACGCGAGGGAAGGACCCCGGATCATGGAACGCATCAGCACGCTCATCCCCTACACGCAACCCGACTGGACGCCGTCCAAACGACTCGGCACGCTGGACACGACCGCCAGCCCGCATGCGATCGCCGCCAAGCTCGGCCGCTACCTGCTGGCCGATGCGACACCGGAAACATTGACGCGCATCGACACGCTCATCGCCGAAACCGTGTACGGGCTCACACTCGAGCCATACACGGACGCGGGCAACGCGTTGGAGGCGTACATCCTCGACAAATGTCCGGACGCTCGCGCCTACCGGGCAGGCGACGGGCGGATGATCCTGAGCGGCGAACGTCTGCCCCGCCGATACCTCGGCGAACACACATGGCGGTGGACCCGCTCCTCGCATCGCGGCGCCGAAACGGCCCATGTGACCGCGTTCCGCCCCGCGACCGCGGTCGGCGCGCTCGACATTCTCGGCGCGAACAACACGGATGTGATCCGTCCGATCCTCCACGAACGGCCGCGCATGCTCACCGTGGGCCGGCTGGCCGCGTTCGCCATGCACGCCGAAGCCCGTTGGGAGGGCGAGATCAAACGCGAGGCGAACCGCGAATACGCGAAACGGCACGCGGCCGGCGTGTTCTCCGACAAGAAGCGGTGCGACGACGCGCATCGACGTGCGGCCGAGGCGAGCATGTTCGGACGCACGTTCCGCCACGTGGAAATCGATGACGAGGTGGATCTGGACATGTTCGCGCGCATCGACCATGAGTTCCGGATCCGCCGCGCCAACGGGGAGCTGCCCGCCATCGGCGAGGGCAACGCGTTCCGCTTCCGCAAGACCGGACGGCACAAGGCCATCGGCGTGTACTCGCCCGCATTGCACGCGATCGCCGTCGACCCGCGAGCGCCGCGCAGCCTCATCCACGAGTTCGCGCACGCCTACGACTTCGAACACGGGCAGCTCTCCTGCACGACCCTGTTCAAACCCGTGCTCGACGCGTTCACGGCACGGTTCGACCGGACCGACCTGTCCGGATCACGTATCCGGTACGCGCTCACCCCGACCGAGGTGTTCGCCCGCGGCTGGGAGGTGCACGCGCTTCACACCGGGCGGGGCGGCAGCTTCGTTGGCGTGGAGGCCGACTTCAGGGACGATCCCATGTACGCGCCGTTGTTGGATATGGACGGGCTGGACGACCTGTACGCCACGCTCGAACGGAAGTGAGAACGGCAAAGGGCGTCCCGCGGATTCAATAGGGGGAAGAACGCGGGACGCCCGGTCATCGGCGCGACCCTTTCAACGCCCCATGTCAGGAAGCAGGGGCGGATCCTTGCGCCGGAAACGGCCCCATGGGATGTAGGGGACCATGCACCATGATACGCCGACCGGGACGCATGGGACGCGCGACATGAACGAAACCACCCGCAGGAGGCCCGGACCCATGCACGCCGATCATCACGCCACGCCCATGCTCGAACCCGACCGGCGGCTGCGCCTCTACCGCAACCGCATGGGCGAAACCTACCTGCTCGGACCCAACGGGTTGAGCGCGTGGGTGCACGGGCTCGACGCCCCGGGCCGGCCCGCACACCGCCTGCCCGCCGGACTCTACCGGAACGCGGACCAGTACAACGACATCTGGGCCTGCCACTCGGGACGTCTCCGCCACCTGACCCTCACGCCCGCCATGCCCATCGACGCGTACGGGCCATGGCGTCCGATACGCCTATGAACGCAGTCCGCTGCCAAGCGGAGAATAGGCATGCCGGAAACCAGGGAAAGGGTTGCGAATGACCGACGAGACACGAACGCTCGCCCGACGGGAGCGAACCAACATGATCGCCGCGTTGGGGAGCCTTCAATATCCGGTACGCTACGCGACCGCGCTCACCATCGCCGAATACGGGAAGGTCCCCGGAGGCATACGCGTCGACGAGGCCATGGCCGCCATACGCGCGATGCGCGTATGGGATCAGGTCGTCACCCGATCCGACCACGCGCTCACCGAAGAGGATGTGAGGACATACGCCTACTACGCCGAGGAAGAGGCGTTCGCCCCGGAGGCGGACATACCGACGATGCTGAACCGTCATTCGCGGCGATCCCCGCTCACGGCCGCCGCATGCGCGAACCATACGCTCATCAACCAGGGACTGGGATTGTACGATCCCGGCGCGAACGGGAACCACGACGGGACAACCTGGACGGAACTGGAGCACGACCACCTACGCACACCGCCGGACGGGTTGACCGTACGGGAACGGGAGGAGGACGAATGAAAACGGATGCTCGGGGCAACCTGCACGACACGAACGGCCGCTTCGCCGGCAAACCGCGGGGCGACGACTCCGACCTGGACTCCCCCGCAACGGACAGCCTCTCGCTGGCCCACGACCGTCTCGCCATACTCCTGTGGCGCACCGCCAAGGTCGAGGTCCCGGCCCTCACGCTCCCCGACACCGAGGAGATACTCAAGGGGATGACACCGAAAACCGACAAGGAGATCGAGGACTTCTCCGTCGTCGTCAACCTCAAACGAGCATGGCAGTACCTGTTCGAGCATGCGACCGACTGGCTCGACTGGCAGTACGTCAGCGAATACAACCGCCTCCTCGGCCAGGGCATCGTCGAGAACGCGGGAGGACTGAGAACCGTCGGCGTGCACGTCGGCGACTACAGGCCCCCACTTCCCCGACTGGACACGGTCGCAGGACAGATCGCCGCCGCATTGTCGGAACATGAACCCGTACGCAAGGCGATCCGCATCTACGGGACGATCGCACGCGGGCAATGGTTCCATGACGGCAACAAACGGACGGCGGCCATGGCAGCCAACCACAGTCTCATCCACGACGACGCCGGACTGTTCGCGCTTCCCCCGGACAGGATGGGCGAGTATTCACGCCAGCTCATCGACTACTACCATTCCGGCGACCTCCGGCCATTCGCCGAATGGTTGGAATACCATGCGATCATCGACCCGACGACCGGACTCACGCAGGCGCAGGAAATGGGCGACGACCCCGTGAACCGTTCCTGACCGCGACCCTCACCGGACGAAAACCCCACCGGTTCAGCAGGCCACTGCGTCGCGCCCGTTCAGCCGCACGTACAGGCCATTCGCACCCCCGAGCCGACCCGCCGCCGGCATCCGTCCGGCCGGCGAGCAGCGGACACCGGCAGGTCACGGGCGTATCCGGTCGGCGTACACGTCGAGCACGCCGCACACCACACTCCTCCCCACGGGAATCCATTCATACGCGCATGCATCCGGGCGAAACGGCCCGTGGCGCATACATAGGGATGAAACGACACCACGAGGCAAGGAGCATACGGCATGAGCGTCGACAGGAACGGACGATCCCACAAACCCAAGGGCCTGCCCAAAGGCGTGGCCGGCACGTACGACCGGGGCATGCGGGCGGGCGGCGACGACGACCTTCAGACGGACGGATGGCGGACCACGCCCACGATCCCCCGGCTCGACCATCACGAGATGCGCCGCGACGACACGCACGTCGAATGGTCCCACGGGCCGACCCCCATCGGATTCGCCGACGACTGCCGGATCATCGGCCGGCTCACCGGCATGCACGTGCACGCCAGCCTGAACAGCGGACTGCTGGAGATCGGCGACACGAACGACACGCACTGGACGTACGACCCGCACACGCACGTCATGATCCACCGCAACGACGGCCGGTACGGCATCGACACCACACACGACATCCGGGAGGCCGCGGAGCTCATGCACCTGGACGAGAACGGCCGGTACGCGTTGGAACGCGTCACCCGCACGCTCGCACGATAGATAAGGAGAACCGACGATGGTCATCGACAACAGGGGCATGAGCCACAAGCCCAAAGGACTCCCCCGCCATGTGGCCGGCACCTACGAGGGGCTCGCCGCCGCCATGCGCGACGACGACCTCGATGCGGAACCCCCCGACCCGTCATGGTCGACGCTCCCGCCCCGGCCGGGCAGCGACAGGCGCACCAGCATCTCCACAGCGGGCGTCATCCTCCACCGGGCGGGCGACGACCCGGCCCCGATCATGAGCGCGGCCGACGAACTCCATGCGGCCACGGGCCTGACCGTCGACGTCAACATGACCCGCCCGCACGGGATCACCACGCTCACCGACGGGCGGGACACGTGGACCATCGGCCGGCAGGGGCGCATCCTCACCCGCCGGCACGGCCAGGACGAACGCCACGTCCGCGACTACGCGGCCGGCCGCACCATCGACGACGACGCGACCGGGTGGAGCGTCGACACGGACCCGAACCTGACGCGCATGCTCCACGACATGCCCGCCGCCTGGCGGCCATCCGTCACACGGCTCATCCACGCGGTCGAGGAGGGATGACGATGAGCGTCGACAGGAACGGCATGAGCCACAAACCCAAGGGACTCCCCGCACGCGTGGCCGGCACCTACGACACGGGCCGGCAGGCCGCGGGCGACGACGATCTCATCGACGCGCGCACGATCGCCGCCAACCTGCTCACAGACCCGGACATCCACGACATCGGCTCCCTGACCGACCTGACAGGGCGCATGCGCGTCCCACGGCCGGGCGAAACAGACGACCGTCCGCTCGCCCACGCGTGGATCATGTTCGACCCGACAACGGAGAACGGCGGCGACGAGGAACGCGCCGCGATCATCATGCGCGGCATACGCCGCCCGCTCCACCTGGACGATCAGGACGGCACGCTCAGACGGCTCCTCTGCCTGCGCATCCGCCACACCGCGCTCGACCCGTTGCGCGAGATCCGCCGGCTCGGATTGAAGGAGTACGACACCATCGACCCCGACACGGCCGACGACCCATACGGGAACATGAGCAACGATCCCGACGTCATCGCACGCGAACGCGAACGGCAACGGGAGGAGGACCGGCGGCTCATGGAACGCGACCGGCAGGCGCGCGCGAAGGCCAAGGCCACGCGCGAACGACACGCGCGCGACGAGTACGGGAGCATGGCCGACGATTATGATCGGTTCACCCGCGAGTACGCCGATTATTGGCAAGCGTTGGGCCAGGGCGCCGGCCTGACCGGCGACGCGCCTCAAGCGAGCCGCATGGCCATGGCGCGCATCGCCCTCCGCCTGCACGACCGGTACGATCCGCGCAGGGCGGCCGCCTACCGGCGCACCCCCGCGTTCAAACGACTGGAGAAGCAACTCCTCGACGGACGCAAACCCACCGTCGCATACCAGCGCATCCGCGAAACCGTCACCGACGACGACCAGTACCGGCAGCTCATGCGCATGCTCGACCGGCGACCCGACATGTGGACGGAACCCGAACGCAAAACGCCCCGCCCCATCTACGGGTTCGGCCGGGGAGGCCAGGCGTTGGCCCTCCGCTACCTGATCGAACACCGCGGCGTCGACGGCGCATGCGACATCCTCCTCAACACCGAACACAGGCCACCCAACCCATACGGCACCAACCGGATCGAGGACCTCCTCGACCCCGAGGACGCGGAACGGTAGGAGCATCACACGGTCGGACGCATGCCCTCCCGTCGTACGCCCGACCGTCGGACGTACGACGGGAAGGAGAACCACATGGGGCGAACATTCGAACGGGTGGAGGCGGCGTTCGACAGCGCGATGCGACAGGCCGAACACTACATGGACGACGCGGAGCGCATCGCGTTCCGCCTGGGCGCCGCATGGGTCGCCGACCGGCTCCTCGACAATGAAGACAAGCCCGCCGGCCGGCTGACCGTCACCGGCGTCGACGCGACCATCGACGAAGACGGGCCGCGCATCCGAATCGAATCCAAGGCGATGATCATCAGCATCGGCGCGGACGAATTGGAAACGCTCCTCACCCATACGGGCGCCGACACGCTCAACGGGCTCATCGGCCGCACGATCCACGTCCGCAATGGCGCGAACAACCAGGTCGACATCCTCGACGACCGTGACAAGCCCGTGCGCGCCCGACTGGAACGGGACCCCGACCCGTGGACGCTCGAACCGGACCCGCCCCGAGACCGGATCGGACCGCACACGACCCGGATCCGCTCGCAGCGGCATGACGACCCGTGGGCGCACCCGCTCCCCGGCGGGGACGCATGATGGCGGCGACACGAAGGAGACCATCATGCAGGACGTGACCATCACCGACCGGAACAACACGACGCTCCTCGTCAGCCCCTACAACCGGGACATGATCGGCGAGGCCAGGCAGATCGGCGGAAGATGGAACCCGACCCTGCGCGCATGGGAGTTCGACATCCGCGACCATGACAAGGTCGAACAGTTGGCCGCACGCTTCTACGGGTACACGCCCGCCGACACGGGCGAGACCGTCACCATCCGCGTCAACGCGTACGACTACGTGCCCGACGACTACCGTGAATACGACAAGATCGTCGTCGCCGGGCGCATCGTCGCCACCCGTCCCAGCCGCGACGCGGACGTGCGGCTCGCCCGCAACGTCGTCCTCCACTCCGGAGCGTTCGCCGGACGCGGCGGCAGCCGCAACAGCCCGTGCATCATCGGCGACAACGGCGACCAACCCGAACCCGTGCTCGAGATCCGCGACCTACCCACCGGCGCACTCACCCTCCTCGACCGGGAGAACAAACCCTACGAGCTGGTCGACGGCGATCCCAGGCGGGCACTCCGCGAGGAACGCGAACGGCTCACCCGACGCCTTGCGGAGATCGACCGGCTGCTCGCCGCATAACCCGCCGGCATGAGCATCGACAGGAACGGACGATCCCATAAACCCAAAGGCCTCCCCCAACACGAGGCCGGCACCTACGAACGCGCACACACGGCCATGCGCGACGACGACCTGCAGGCCGACCCGACCCCCACCCCCGAACGCGTCCGGCTCCCTGGGCGGACCGCCCGCGCCTCCCACCGGCTCGACATCGACGCGCACGACCTGCATCCCGTCCGCGTCGACACGGACCCGGACGGACAACGCCTGCGCACTTTCGCCACGCCAACCGGCGAACACGTGAGCATCGAACCCGACACGCCCCCGCCCGACGGCATGCCCGCCGACGTGCGCACGCCCCCATTCGACCGGAGGACACGCGTCGCCCCGACGAACAGCGACGACCCGTGGGCCGTCGACCCTCGCACGCCCATCGACCCCGACATGTTCGACACGCAGCCGGCCGCCCGCAAAACCGGCCGACGCGCGCGCCATGCGACCGTCATACCCGAGGACGCGCCCACATGGGACGGGCCCGACATCACCATCCGCATGATCGCCGAATACGCGCCCATCCACATCGACCCCGACGACATCCAACCCGACACGATCAGTATCGACAGGGAGCACGCGAGCGTCGTCATCCTCGACCGCGGCGACAACCTCAAACACCATCGGATCACCATGCCCACACCCGACGGCCTGCACGCTGGCGACCGGCTCGCCTGGGACGGGCAACACTGGCGCATCCTCAAACGCGGCCCCCAACCCCGACCCGCACGCGAACCACGGGAGCAGCCGACCGCCGACGGCCGGGCCGCAGTCGCGTCCCGCCCCACATCCGGCCGGCGGACGCCCGCGCGCCCCGCCGACCAACATCGCACGCGACGCGCCGCCGACCATGATCCGAACACCATCCGCCGCAGACGACTCGCCAACGCCACCCTCATCCTCCTGCGCGGCCTGGCCGCCGCCATCCGCCGCGGACTGCGCGGGCGCTAGCCCACGCCGCCGGGGTGCACGGACCTCCGCCCCCAGTCCCCCGAACCCCCAACGCCCCAGTCCCCCGACAGCCCCCAAACCCCCAGTCCGAGAACCGCACACAACCCCGCCCGCCACCACAATCCGACGACCGGCAACCACAACACAGCCACCAACCCACACAACACCGACCATCCACGCCAACCCGACCCGGCCACACACCACACGCGACCACGACCAACCCAACCCGACCACCAACCACACGCAAGCCGACCGCCATACCCGCGCCCACTGCAATCAATTCCTATCCTTATCTGGGGCGTCCTGAAACGAAACTGCGAAAAAACCGGGAACAACACGCCTGCACGCGACAACTTTCCAACACGTCCACACCGGACGCATACCGGCCCGTATGATCCAGGTCGAATGGGAGGGTCTCACCCTCGAATCGGACGGCTCGCACCCGCTCCTGGACGCGGCGGATGCGACGCTCCGGCTCGCCCACGCGGGACGAAAACGGTGGGCGCGCGCACGCGAACAGGGTTGGCTGGAGGGCAGACCCGCCTACCTGCTGCTCCCCGAACCCGACACGCCGCCCGCACCCGGCCCCGAGGACTGGCGGTGGCTGCGCGAACGGCCATGGATGGTCGGCGCCCCATCACCGCTGCCCGAATCGGCCGCACGGTTAGCCGAAACACTGCACCGTAAC
>ERZ1673750.1200-NODE-1200-length-14184-cov-10.353033_pt1 | contig 14184 bp, 9 predicted proteins | sample MGYA00580203_ERZ1673750 | MGnify/ENA primary metagenome ERZ1673750 (study PRJEB41218, sample SAMN15661763) | gut metagenome | host: Homo sapiens | place: Canada: London | collected 2015-08-20/2019-03-30 | study: EMG produced TPA metagenomics assembly of... | reverse complement strand
CTTATTTCTTTTCCTTGATGATACCTGTTCTGTATGCATCCAGCAGCTGGATCAATTCCTGTATCCTCTCTTTCAGCGCATGACCTGTATCTGTATCACCCACAAGCTGGCGTCTGGACATGTAGCTGACTGCCACGCGGTTCGATACAATATCAGTCTCTCTTGCCACAGCATCTGCTTTGGACGTAAACGGTTCATGAGCAGTAAGATTCAGTCCATAGGAATTATAGATCAGCGTATATCCGGCAATTCCCGTTACTTTCTGATATGGCTTGGAAAAACCACCGTCAATCACGATAACCTTTCCATCACATTTTACAGGACTTTCTCCTTCACTCTGGTGTACCGGAACATGGCCATTGATGATATGCCCTTTTTCCGGATCCAGACCAAATTCACGAAGCATATTATCTACCACTTCTTCATTCTCCCAGAGGCGGTAATAAGCATTCTTCTTCTCTTCATGTGTAGAAGGATCCTCTATGAAATATCTTTCAAAAGTACTCATCTTGCTCTTGCCAAACAATGGTGAATTCGGAGCTGCCCAGATATACCACATAATATCTCTGCCCTTCTTCTGTTCTTCTTTTCCTACAGAATAGAATGCTCTGCGCACATAGGTTTCCAGTACATCGTACAGTTCTTTTCCCTTGTAGCTTTTTCCATAAATCTGTACTTCCCGGAATGTTCCGTCTTCATTCAGAGGAATGCTTCCGTGAAACAGAAGATTTCCGTTATATACTGTATAAAGCCCACCTTTGTCAAGTAGGAGACGGATGTGGTTTTGCAGTTTTTCACAGTTTCTGAATGCAGAGGACAGTTTGTCCATAACTTCTTTTTCTCCGGCTGTAAGTTCGTATGGATGTTTCCAGTCAATAGTCGGAAAATTATTGTCGCGAAGCGGATATTCTTTTCCGTCAGGCAGTGTGATCGTCCCTTTTTCCGGATTGATCCGATGAAGAAGTGCTCTGTCTTCCATCTGGAATTCTTTATGTCTGCGCACCAGTTTACCTTCTAATTTAAACTGGATCACAGCAATAGCCTTGTGCATTTTTTTGCCCAGTTCTTCCTCAAGAACATTATAATTGGAAGCACCTTTCATGGCAAAAATCTCGCAGGGATCATCCTTATACGCCTCCATCACAAAGGTCGCCAGCGGCAGCATATTGATTCCGTATCCATCCTCAAGAATATCCAGATTTCCGTAACGGATACTGTTTCTTACCACTGTTGCAATACAGGCTTTCTGTCCTGCTGCCGCACCCATCCAGACAACATCATGGTTTCCCCACTGAATATCCAGGGAGTGATACTGCATCAGGCGATCCATAATGAAATGTGGAGCAGGACCTCTGTCATAAATATCCCCCAGAATATGTAAATGATCCACGACCAGACGCTGGATCAGTTCTGCAAGCGCAATGATAAAATTCTCCGCACTGCCGATCTCAATGATCGTATTTACAATGGAATCATAATATGCCTCTTTATCGAGAACTTCCGCTTTCTCTGTGATCAGTTCTTCGATCACATAGGCATAATCTGTGGGAAGAGCTTTTCGTACTTTGGATCTGGTATATTTGGAGGCTGTTGTCTTACAGATTTCAATAAGACGGTAGAGCGTGATCTTATACCAGTTTTCCATATCTTCTTCCGTATCTTTGACAAGATCCATCTTCTCTTTCGGATAATAGATCAGAGTTGCCAGAGAACGCTTATCATTGTTACTTAATGTATGTCCAAACACATCATCAATCTTCTTCCTCACTGCACCGGAACCATTTCTGAGCACATGTGAAAACGCCTGATACTCTCCATGAAGGTCTGACATAAAGTGTTCCGTTCCCTTCGGCAGATTCAGGATTGACTGAAGATTGATAATCTCCGTAGATGCCTTTCCGATTGTAGGATAAATTTCTGCAAGTCTCTGTAAATATCTAAGTTCGTCTTTCTTCATATCCATCTCCTGTTATCATATATTATGATGTCAGGGCATTTTATGTTGCTGTCTGCACCATGCCCTGCAACACACTTTGCGGTCACAGAATTTATGCTCATCCTGTAAAGTCAAATAATGACATCTGGTTCGACTGCGGGATATCTCCGAATAATTTCAGATCATCCATCAGATCAATAACCGTTTTGCTGACCTTTGTTCTGTCGCGGAAGTCGTCTTTTGACAAGAATTTTCCCTGTTTTGCAGCATCAACCACTGCATCTGCCGCCTTATCTCCCAGTCCGTCAATAGTTGCAAGTGACGGCATCAGTTTCCCATCCACGATCTGAAATCTCTGTGCCTTGGCAGTATAAAGATCAATCGGTACAAATTCAAATCCACGTGCGTACATTTCCTGTACAATACGCATATCCTTCAGGGTATCCAGTTCTTTTTTAGATGCTGAATCACCTTTTTTGCGAATTTCTGCCATATAATACTCCAGGCGTTCCTTTCCCATACACATCAGCTCATAGGAGAACGCTGTGGCGCGGATACTGAAATATGCCGCATAGTATGCCAGTGGCTGAAACACCTTATACCACGCAATTCTGTATGCCATCATAACGTATGCTGCTGCGTGGGCCTTCGGGAACATATACTTGATCAGCTTACAGGACCAGATATACCAGTCCGGAACTCCATGCTCTTTCATGGTCTCGATCCACTCATCACGAAGACCTTTTCCCTTACGGACACTCTCCATGATCGTAAACGCAAGGCCACTTTCCACTCCTTTTCCGATAAGGTAGATCATAATATCGTCTCGGGTACAGATAGCTGTGGAAATGGTTGCCTTACCCTCCTGGATCAACACCTGGGCATTACCCAGCCATACATCCGTACCATGAGAAAGCCCTGCAATACGGATCAGGTCAGAGAAGTATTTCGGCTTGGTGTCAATAAGCATCTGCATGGCGAAATCTGTACCAAATTCCGGGATTCCCAGACATCCGAGCTTACATCCGCCAATATCTTCCGGTTCAATTTTCAAAGCCTTTGTACTTGCAAACAATGACATGACATCCCTCTGATCCAGGGGGACATCCCTGGCACTGATTCCCGTTAAATCCTCCAGCATTCGGATCATAGTGGGATCATCGTGTCCAAGTATATCAAGCTTCAGCAGGTTTCCGTCAATAGAATGGTAATCAAAATGTGTGGTGATAATGTCACTGTTCACATCATTCGCAGGGTGCTGGACAGGAGTAAATTTCTCAATCTCCTCACCTACAGGAAGTACGATAATGCCTCCCGGATGCTGTCCTGTTGTACGCCGCACGCCTGTACATCCCTGTACGATGCGGTTGATCTCACAGTAACGTTTATGCACACCACGCTCTTCAAAATAATTCTTCACATAACCAAATGCAGTTTTCTCCGCAAGCGTACCGATAGTCCCTGCCTTGAATGTCTGCCCCTTACCAAAAATAACCTCTGTATATCTGTGTGCATTAGCCTGATACTCTCCTGAAAAGTTAAGGTCAATATCCGGTTCCTTATCTCCCTTGAATCCAAGGAATGTCTCAAAAGGAATGTCAAACCCTTCTTTTTTCATCCTGGTTCCACATTTCGGACAGATCTTATCCGGCATATCACACCCCGCCATACCTGCATACTGCTTTACTTCCGGTGAATCAAAATCACTGTATTTGCAGTCCGGATTAGGACAGAGATAATGCGGCGGCAGAGGATTTACCTCTGTGATACCGGACATGGTAGCTGCCAGAGAAGATCCTACAGAACCTCGCGAACCTACCAGATAACCATCTTCATTTGACTTCCATACAAGCTTCTGTGCAATGATGTACATTACGGCATACCCATTGGAAATGATTGAATTCAGTTCCCTGTCAAGCCTGCTTTCCACAATCTCCGGCAATGGATCTCCATACATTTCATGCGCTTTTGTAAAACAGATATTCTTCAGATCCTGGTCGGAATTCTCAATGACCGGCGGGAATTTGTCCGGATGAATAGGTGATATCTTCTCAATCATATCTGCGATCTTATTTGTATTTGTAATGACAACTTCTTCTGCTTTCTCGCTTCCCAGATAGGCAAATTCTTCCAGCATTTCCTCTGTGGTACGTAAATACAACGGTGCCTGCTCATCTGCATCTGAGAATCCGTTTCCGGCCATAATGATCCTTCTGTAAATCTCATCCTGTGGATCCATGAAATGCACATCACAGGTTGCAACTACCGGTTTCTTAAACTGCTCTCCAAGCTTAACGATCTTCCTGTTTATCTCCTTCAGGTCTTCTTCGGAACTGATCATATCATGCTTATCATCTGCTATCATAAATCTGTTATTTCCAACAGGCTGGATCTCCAGATAATCATAGAAATTTACCAGTCTGGCTATCTCAGTATCCGGTGCATTTCTCAGAATTGCCTGATACAGTTCCCCTGCTTCACAGGCACTTCCCACCAGAAGTCCGTCTCTGTACTGCTCCAGCACACTTTTGGGAACACGTGGACGTCTGTGATAATACTTCAGGTGCGACTGACTCACTAATTTATACAGATTAATGCGCCCTGTCTCATTTCTGGCAAAAATGATCACATGGTAGGTCGGCAGTTTCCTGATAGTATTTACAGAAACAGCTCCCTGCTCATTCAGCATATCCACATCCCGGATATCACGCTCTTCCAGCATCTTTACAAACTTCACAAAAATCTCTGCAGTACATGCGGCATCATCTACTGCCCGGTGATGATTTTCCAGTGAAACCCCAACTGCTTTTGCTACCGTATCCAGCTTAAATCTGTTCAATGCAGGAAGCAGGAAACGGGCCATACCGACCGTATCTACATAAGTAAAATCATGTGCGATTCCCAGTCTGTCACAGTTTTTCATAATAAATCCCATATCAAAGTCCGCATTGTGTGCAACCATAACCGCATCCTTGCTGAATTCAAGGAATTTCGGAAGCACTTCTTCGATAGTCGGGGCATCCATGACCATACTGTCATTGATACTGGTCAGCTGTTCAATGCGAAAAGGAATCGGTACCTTTGGATTTACAAATGTGGAAAAACGGTCCGTAATCTCACCATTTTCTACCAGTACGGCGCCAATCTCTATGATCTGACAGGTCAGCGAAGAAAAACCTGTTGTCTCAATATCAAAGACCACAAATCTACCGTTCAGCTTCTGACCTTTTCCATTGGTCACCATACCTTTTAAATCATCTACCAGATAGCCTTCCATTCCATAAAGAACCTTAAAATCAGAATCCTTCGGCACACATCCGCCCCAGGCATCGAAACAGTGATTTGCCTCCGGAAACGCCTGTACAACCCCATGGTCTGTAATGGCAATGGCAGGATGTCCCCACTCATAAGCACGTTTCACCAGAGATTTGGCATCCGTAACCCCATCCATATCGCTCATCTTTGTATGACAGTGAAGTTCTACTCTTTTCTGTGGGCTGGTATCTACTCTGGCAGTTGTAAAATTGGCAATTTTCTTAATCCCAGCTATGGATGCAATAGTCAGTTCACTGTCAAAACGGTCTACTGTTGTCACACCGCGAAACTTCAGAAAAGCCCCCTTCTTTACATGTTCTGTCACTTCCGGCACCTGTTCATTGCGCAAAAACATCTTCACAACAATACTGTCCGTAAAGTCTGTGATCGGGAAGATAAGAATTGTTTTTTCATTACGGATTTCTCTGGCTTCAACCTCCATAACCTGTCCGCGGACGATCACCTCACCCATCTCACCGGTAATCGTCTCAAGTGCAACAGGCTCTCCTTCGAAATCTCTTCCATAGATAACATCCGGATTGCTGTCCCTTCTGAATCCACCCCGGAAATCTCCCTTCCTGTTGTCTTTGCGGTCTGCAAATGCAGCTTTTTTGTCCTTCTTTTCCTGCTGTCCCTTATCAGTCTTTTTCTCTGCTTTCTTCTCTGCTGTTTCTGCTTCTTCAGACTGAGCCGGCTCTTCATTCTTACTGTTTAATTTCGCATGACGGATTACATTTTCCACTTCCTGAGCGATCTGCACTGCTGCATTCTTACGGTACTTACTTTCCTGCGTCTCCCTGAACTCAAGTTCCACCTTTAAGTCCATTCCGCATCTTTCGCAGAAAACCTTCTGCAGATATTCGATCAGGATCCCGCTCTTTTCTCTGGCTATTACAGAATCAGGAAGGATCATATGAAGATCATTTTCTCCGGGAAAAGAAATCTGCGCCTGTCTGAACATATTGTATTCCAGCATATTGTAGCTGCGCAGTTCCAGTTCCATGCTGGATCTGTAAGTTTCCAGAAAGTTCTGAGGATTGTACTGACCGGAAAGGCGGAATTTCTCAATAACTGTAACTGTTACATTCAGTCCTGCAAAAATCTGTCTCTCTATCTGTTCTTCCAGTTCAAAGATATGCTTCTTATGAATCCAGCGTTCACTTTTTATATACACCCATATATGAGTTCTGGAAGGATTGCAGGACACTCTGGTCACAAAAACCATGTCCAGCAGTTCTTCCAGTTCTTTCTTCACTTTTAAGCTGGGAAATACGTCAAAAAAGTCTTTTTCCAAAATAAAATCTCCTCGTTGATCTGACAGGAAGTCTTCGTTCCAAATGTTACTTCCAGTTCAGAAGTTCTTCCCGCAACGTATCCAAAAGCTGATCTTCCGGAACTTTCTTTATGATCTCACCATGTTTGATCAGAAGTCCCACACCAACTCCGCCTGCAATTCCGATATCTGCCTCTTTTGCTTCTCCGGGTCCGTTTACCACACAGCCCATAACTGCTACTTTAATATCAAGCGGGATATCCTGCACCATGGTTTCTACCTTATTTGCAAGACCGATCAGATCGATCTGTGTGCGTCCACAGGTTGGACATGACACAACTTCTATGCCACCTTTGCGAAGCCCCAGAGTTTTCAGGATACGTTTTGCGGATTTAATCTCTTCTAAAGGTGCTCCTGTAAGAGAGACACGAATGGTGTCACCGATTCCCTGATTCAGGATAATCCCCAGTCCGATAGCAGATTTAATGTTTCCGGAATAAAGAGTTCCGGCTTCTGTGATTCCTACATGAAGTGGATAATTCGTCTTCTCTGCGATCAGTTCATGAGCCCTTGCACACATAAGAACATCAGAAGATTTGATACTGATCACCAGATTGTCATATCCCAGGTCTTCGATGATATGAACTTTATCCAGCGCACTCTCCACCAGCCCCTCTGCAGTGACTCCATGATATTTCTCCACAAGTTCTTTCTCAAGAGAACCGCTGTTTACACCAACACGAATGGGTATTCCTCGCTCCTTTGCCACATCAACCACTGCTTTGATTCGCTCTGTACTGCCGATATTTCCGGGATTGATCCGGATCTTATCTGCACCGTTTTCCATGGCTGCAATAGCAAGACGATAATCAAAATGGATATCTGCCACAAGTGGTATATGGATCTGTTTTTTGATTTCCTTCAGTGCTTTTGCAGCTTCCATAGTCGGTACTGCACAACGGATAATATCACAGCCAGCCTGCTCCAGTGCCAGGATCTGAGCTACTGTCTGTTCTACATCTTCAGTTTTTGTATTTGTCATGGACTGGATTAAAATCGGGTTGCCGCCGCCAATCTTTCTGTCTCCGATCTGAATCACTTTTGTATGATCTCTGTACATAATTTTCCTCTTCTCTCATTTGGTATCAAACAGATATTCACAATCCGCTTTACAGTTTGATTAATTTACGTGTACTGCTGAACAGCTATCTGATTTCCAGAAGTTTTCTCTTCAGTTCTTCTTCCATGCGGTGCATTTCCATCTCTGCTGCCTGTCTCTTCTGACGGCCTTCCATCTGGATCCGCATCACATCATCCAGAGTCTGGATCAAATCTGCATTTGTCTTCTGCAGTGTTTCAAGGTCAACTATTCCACGCTCTGATTCTTTCGCTGTCTCAACCGTTGCCATATGAAGTGTCTCTGCATTCTTTCTGAGAAGTTCATTGGTAATATCTGTTACCTGTCTCTGTGCCTGTGCCGCTTCTGCAGAGTGAGCAATTCCCAGAGCAAGCACCATCTGACTTTTCCATAATGGAATTGTGTTTACGATCGTTGTCTGTATTTTTTCAACCATTACCGTATCATTATTCTGGATCAGCCGGATCTGAGGCGCTGTCTGCATGGCAATTGTACGGGTAAGTTCCAGATCATGCAGTTTCTTTTCAAATCTGCTGCATTTCTCATCCAGGTCTCTGGCTGCCTGCGCGTCTTCGGGAAGCCCGCTCAGAGCTGCCTTATTTTTCATTTCTGCAAGCTTTCCGTTTCTGGTTTCTTCCAGTTTCTTTTTTCCGGCAAGGATATACATGGTAAGTTCTTTAAAATAATTCAGGTTCTGTTCATACATCTTGTCCAGCATAGCAGAATCTTTCATAAGGCGCACCTGATGTTGCTGAAGAGAATCTGTGATCTTCTCCACATTGGCTTGTGCTTTGTCATATTTGTTTTTCAGATTTTCAATCTTAGAAGTCTGCTTTCTGAAAAATCCAAAGAATTTTCCTTCCTCCTGTACATCGAAATCTTTCAGTTCTCCCACAACATTACTGATCAGTTCTCCAATCTCACCCAGATCCTGTGTCTTTACATTCTCAAGAGCTGTATCAGAAAAGTCCGCCATTTTTTTCTGGGTTCCTGCACCATACTGAAGAATCTGATTAGTATTCTCAATATCAATCTTTGCAGCAAAATCATTTACCATTTTCTGTTCTTCCGGTGTCAGTACAGGCACTTCTTCCTTCTGTAGCTGCTTTTTGGGGATCACTTCTTCTTTCTTTTCAAGCTCTCCAAGATCCGGCTCCAGTGTTAATGATGGTGTTTCCATTTCAAAATCTTTAAATTCGTTTCCCATGTCCTCTGCCGCTCCTTTTTATCCTTTTTTATTTTCAGTTCTTTTTCATTTTTGCAAAGTCATCATCTGTCAGACCTTCCTGTGCAAGCAGCGTATGAAGCACTGAAATATCACTTGAAACATCCCACGCAGTATCCTGAAAGACAGAATCCAGAAGTTTTTCAAATGCCTGATTCAGTGTATCCAGTGTATCCTCTATCTCCTTTTTGGATGCCTGGATATTCTCTCCCTGCACAGGCTGCTGATCCATTTCTTCATATGCATCCAGCAGCTTTACTGTCATGGGCAGATAATAATTCATCAGTTTCTTCAGATCCGGAATAATCTCCGGATGCTTCTGCGCCCGTTCAAAAATCTTCTCCACAATCAGTTCCATTCTGGATATTTTTGCAGAAATCTCCATTCCAGGAATCGCATCGTTGCTCCTGTGAATCTTATCCAGAAATTCATTTCCTTTATCCAGCACTTCCTGCACTTCAGGCGGTGTGTTCTTTCTGTTTCTCTCCTGTTCAGCCTGATGTTTTTCTTCTTCCTGTTTCTTCTGCTCAAGTGCCTTCTGCGTCTGCGTATATTGCAGATAAGTCTCATTACTGGTGATCAGACAAGTTTCCTGCTCATCAATATGTCCCTGACGGAACCATCTGTCATCAATCATCTTTTTAATATCTTTTTTAACGAATTTCACCGGCTTATTTACTGCTGCTGACAATTGTTCAAAATTACAGTATGTGTGATTTCCCAGTGTGTCAATATACTTTTGAAAACGTTCCAGTTTACCCAGTTTTTTAATGCCGCCTGCGAGAAGTCCCACTCCTGTCAAAGCTCCGACTGCCATAAAACAGGTTCCACCGGTCACAAGGGAACTCATATGCCCCACCGCTCCAAAGATGCTAAGGACCAGAGTTCCCAGTCCCATTCCACTGGCAAGGATTCCACCTGAAACAGCAATCATCATACCTTTCATTCTTCCCCCGGTGTTCCTTTCATAAAGAGTCAGCATCTTCTCTTTTGCTTTCTCCTTCTCAATCCTCTGACGTTCCTGCTCCTGTTCACGCCTGCGCTTTTCTTCAAATTCTTTTGTTTTATTGCGGTATACCCCGGAATCACCGGACTGACTGTTTCCGGTTCCAAATACATTATTCAGACCATTTTTGATTGCCTCGCTTCCGGAATCTACAGCAGAATTTACTGCGCTGTTAACAGTCTGTCCCACCGTCTGCTTAATATCCTCGGTCATCTGGCGGTAATCTTTAGTAGAAACTGCTGTGTCTATGATCTTTTTTATTTTGTCTCCAAGTTCTCCTAATTCATCAAAATTCTCGCTCATATTTTCCTCCATTTTCTATTCCATATTATAGCGAAATCCTCTATAAAAAACAAGACTGGCGGATTTTTTGTTACTGTATGTGAACAGTAACACGATTTTTCAATTTTTCATTAAAATTGGAAATTTCCCATTGAACTTAGCAGACAAAAGTTTTACAATGGTAAAGAGATAAACAGTAATCACACTTGTAAATACTGTAAATATGTGTGAACGGAGGAAAGATTCATTATGGAAAAAAAGAATATCGACTGGAGCAGCTTAGGCTTCGGTTACGTACAGACCGATTATCGTTATGTATCTAAATTCAAAGACGGCGCATGGGATGCCGGAGAACTGACAACAGATCCTAATGTAACACTGAACGAATGTGCAGGTGTTTTCCAGTATGCGCAGACAGTTTTCGAAGGAATGAAGGCTTACACTACAGAAGACGGACATATCGTTACTTTCCGTCCTGACTTAAATGCAGAACGTATGGCAAACTCAGCAAAGAGACTTGAGATGCCTGTATTCCCGGAAGACCGTTTTGTTGATGCAATTGTTCAGACTGTAAAAGCTAACGCAGCATATGTTCCGCCATACGGTTCAGGCGCAACTTTATATGTTCGTCCTTACATGATGGGTACTAACCCGGTTATCGGTGTAAAACCTGCTGATGAGTATATGTTCCGCGTATTCACTACACCTGTAGGACCATACTTCAAAGGCGGTGCTAAACCAATCACAATCCGCGTCAGTGATTTCGACCGCGCTGCGCCTCATGGAACAGGCCATATCAAAGCAGGTCTTAACTATGCAATGAGCTTGCATGCAATCGTAGATGCTCACAAGAACGGATTCGATGAGAACATGTATCTTGATGCAGCTACACGTACCAAAGTAGAAGAAACAGGCGGTGCTAACTTCATCTTCGTTACAAAAGACGGCAAAGTTGTCACACCGAAGTCCAACAGTATCCTTCCTTCTATCACACGTCGTTCCTTAATCTATGTTGCCAAGGAATACCTGGGATTAGAAGCTGAGGAAAGAGAAATATACTTCGATGAAGTGAAAGATTTCGCTGAATGTGGTCTCTGCGGTACTGCTGCAGTTATCTCTCCTGTCGGAAAGATTGTTGACCATGGTAAAGAAATCTGTTTCCCAAGCGGAATGGAGAAAATGGGTCCGGTTATCCAGAAACTCTATGACACATTAACAGGTATCCAGATGGGACGTATCCAGGCTCCGGAAGGATGGCTGAAAGTTATTGAATAAATAACATCTGACTGTAGACAGTTAACGATTTTCAATATCAGAAGAATTGTTGCTGTTCATACACCACTATACAAAAATATCCCTCAGAATCAGTTTAAACACATTCTGAGGGATATTTTTTCTTTTATATCACTGGCTTTTCCGGCTCTGCTTTGTTCCTTCTATTTCTTTCTCTCATACTTCACAAACTGATACTCCAGATCAAAGTATGTCTGCTCATCGCTCTCTCCCGTAATTTCCCATTCATCATCTTCGTCCAGATTTGGGAAATGACTGTCTGCTTCATATGCAAAGTCAATCTTTGTCACATGAGCTACATCACAATACGGAAGCATCTGCGCATAAATGCTGTCACCACCTATACAGTAAACATCTTCTGCCGGATATTTCTTTATCTCTTCCAGCGCTTCTTCAATACTGTGTACTATGATCGCACCCTTTACCTCATATTCTTTATTGGATGTGATCACAATATTGATCCTGTTTTTAAGCGGAAGTCCGTTTGGAAAACTTTCCAGAGTTTTTCTTCCCATCACTACTACTTTTCCACTTGTTTCCTCACGAAACATCTTCATATCTGCCGGAATACTTACCAGAAGCTGGTTGTTCTTGCCGATTCCCCAGTTTTTATCTGCTGCTACGATAACATTCATTTGAATTTTCCTCTCTTGATTTTATATTGTCAATTTAAGTCAGGCGAACAAAATCATCCGCATTCGCTACTTGCTCATAACCAGATAATTGCTCCACAGTTTGGTTAAACGGCAATCGGAATATTCTTAATCTGCGGCCATGTCTCATAATTCTCCACGATCAGGTCATCTGTTGTAAACTGATAGAAATCTTTTACTTCCGGATTCAGTTTCACAACAGGTGCAGGATATGGTTTTCTCTGGATCAGTTCCTTTATCAGCGGGATATGACGGTCATAGATATGGCAGTCTGCCACTACATGAAGCAGTTCCCCTGCTTCCATATCACATACCTGAGCCATCATCATAAGCAGAAGTGCATACTGACATACATTCCAGTTATTCGCTGCAAGGATATCCTGTGAACGCTGATTGAGGATTGCATTCAGAGTCAACTTATCGTTCCCCGGTGTCTGTGTCACATTAAATGTCATGGAATATGCACAGGGATACAGATTCATCTCATGGAGATCCTGATGCACATAAATATTTGTCATAATTCTTCGGCTGAACGGATTATTTTTCAGATCATAGATCACTCTGTCTACCTGATCCATCATTCCTTCTTTGTACTGATGTTTCACGCCAAGCTGATACCCATATGCCTTACCGATAGAACCACTCTCATCTGCCCAGCTGTCCCAGATATGGCTGTGAAGATCATGGATATTGTTGGATTTCTTCTGCCAGATCCAGAGGATCTCATCCATGGCACTCTTTAACGCTGTACGTCTGAGTGTCATAGCCGGAAATTCCTTTCTCAGATCATATCTGTTTACCACTCCGAATTTCTTGATCGTATATGCCGGAGTTCCATCCTCCCACACAGGACGGACTTTTTCTCCTTCCGTACTTGTCCCGTTTTCCAGGATATCCTGACACATTTTTATAAATACATCATCTGCGTAACTCATTTTTCTTTACACTCCTGTTTTTCTGTTTTTTATATTGTTTCAGGTCTTACTTTAATCCCCTTTCTGCTCATGCAGCAGCCACAGTTTCTTCTCCAGACACCGAAATTCCACTCTCGTCACATCTGCACAGTACTCTCCGTCTGCATGGAGCACCATTGGCTTATCCAGAATCAGGCGAAATCCTTTTTCATTTCTGATAGTAAAACCATTAATATGCTCCTGCTTTGCAGCAACCAGAAACGGAAGCAGGAAAAAAGTCTGCCATTTGGCGATTCCGGATGCACTGCCAAGCGAGAGCAGACCGTCCTGCACCGATGCATGAGGTGCCATAGGAACCCCTCCGCCTTCTGCCGGCAGATTCATAGCTGCCGCAAAGATCATCTTCGGAAGAATATAGCCTCCATGTTCTGTCACCACCTTTGCATTGGCTGTCTCCATGGTAAAAAGAGACTGCACCGTCAATGCAAGATATGTAAGCTTACCCAGATGGAAACGGTTTAAAACCTGTTTCAGTCTGGAATGAAGTGCTTTTTTACACACAAGTGCATCCAGTCCCAGGCCGGAACTGATTCCAAAAATCCGCGGCTTCTCACAGCCTTCCCAGCTTACCTGCCCCAGATCTATCCTGTAAAGTGCTTCACCTCTCTGATCCTTTCTGATACAGGCACATATTTCCCTCAAGCTCTCCTTCGGTGTTTTCGGCAGTTTCAGATTTCTGCCAAAATCATTCCCTGAACCAGTGGGGATCACGCCAAAACGTACCTTATCAAAGTCAGTAATACCATTCAGGACTTCATTGATCGTACCGTCTCCCCCAACCACAAGCAGATAGACAGGCTCTTCACCCTTCACCCGGGAAATCTGCTCAGCCAGTTTCGCGGCATGCCCTTCATATCTGGTCATATGGGCTTCATATTTTATTTTGTATCCCCGAAGCAGACACTGTGTCTCATTCCATACCCTGTGCGCCCGCCCTGTACCCGCTCCATTATTTACAATAATCTGTATCCTTCTCATTCTTCCTCACTTATACATTATATTTATTTTCTGCCGTTTCTTCTATCTCATTATAAATGCCAATACCTATACTATACAATATTTACCCATCACATACAAGACTTCGAAACT